>Ga0066367_1000318_pt1 | contig 10657 bp, 9 predicted proteins | sample Knorr_S7_td_AAIW_FD_77335 | JGI IMG/M metagenome (GOLD analysis project Ga0066367, IMG submission 77335) | Marine microbial communities from Southern Atlantic Ocean transect - Knorr_S7_td_AAIW_ad_750m_LV_A | ecosystem: Environmental > Aquatic > Marine > Oceanic | place: Atlantic Ocean | collected...
ACATAGTGAACGTTTGGGATACAGAAAACATAAGTGCATTAATAGCAGTAGGGAAAAAACAATATAAGGATTATCAATATCTGGTGTTGGGTACCCGTAAAGGCCGTGTCAAGAGAATAAAACTTGAAGATGTTGAGAGGATACGACCTTCGGGATTGATAATTATGAACCTCAAGGATGATGATGAGGTCGTTTCCGTTAAGTTAGCAAGGGATGGAGACGATATAATTTTTGTTTCCGAACAAGGTATGGGAATTCGTTTCTCTGTTGATGATTTACCTGTGAGACGTCGAACTGCTGGAGGTGTTAAGGGTATGTCACTTCGCACAGGTGATCGTGTGGTTGCCATGGATGTTGGTAATGATGAAAGCATGTTGCTGCTAATAAGTAAGTTGGGGAGAGGAAAAGTGAATCCGCTATCGGAGTATCGACGCCAGGGTCGGGGAGGATTGGGTCTTAGAGCATTCAAAATGACGAGATACTCGGGTCTAATTGCAGATGCTCAGATAGTGGCGGAATCTACAGAAGTGTATGTGGTATCAGAAAAGGCACAGATAATGAGAACAAGTTTGAGTGAGATCAAAACCCTTAGAGGACGTATCACACAAGGTGTCACGATATTTAAACCAAGGCCAGGAGATTCTGTTTCATCAATAGCATGTGTAAGCGAATTTCAATTGAGAGAGGAATCTGAGAAAGAGGAATCTGAGAAAGCTAGTCCCAAAGCCAAGAAAAAATCTAACGGTAAAAAGCCGTGAAGAAATTTGAAAATTTTATAGTCAGTTAATTGTTTTGTGGGCAGCGTCTTGTCAAAACATGTGGCAGGGCAAGTGAAGGGGTGCAACTTTATCCAAAGGGGCACCCCGGATGACTTGATATCATCAGAGTTTAATTCCATTTCTAAGCGCTGCGAATATATATGTAGTTGCCCAGCTTCTATGAGGGGTCCATCTTTCTGAAAAATCTAAGACTTCCTCGCTTGTCATCTTTTTGCTGGTAATAAGATGCTCACTCAGAATTTTTTGTAAAGCTAAATCTCCAGAGGGGAACCCATCCGAAAAACCAAGAGATCTTATCAGTAACCATTGGGTTGTCCATGGACCTACACCACGAAAAGAAATGAAAGTTTCAGTAGCTTCCTCAATGGTCATCTTTCTAGTTGTCTCCAGGTCGATTTTCCCGCTTGCTTCCTTTTCGGAGATGCTGTGAATATATTCTGCTTTTCGTCTACTAAATTTGTTTTTGACTAATTCTTCCACTCCTATCTCCGCTATAGACTGTGGAGTAGGGAATGAGTAGAAGGTCTGTCCGTAAATGTTGGTGGCATCTCCATATAACTCAATTATTAAAGAGCGAAGCATTGAGGCCACGCTTGTGCTTATTTGTTGACCTATAATTGCTGTGATTAATCCTTCGTATACACTCAGCGTTTGCGGAATGCGTAGTCCTTTAAAGTGACTTACCAGTGGTTTCAAAATATCGTCTGAGGCTGAAAATTCATAGAATTCCGAAGGGTTCTGATCTGCACCTATAATTCTCAATATATGTGAGCGTGCAAGATTTTCTGCTTGGATATCATTTTTTTGACTTTCTATGGTTATATCTATAGAGCATTTATCTCGTGACACAGCTGAGGCGAGAATCGGCCCTGAAGGGGTGTCAATGACGCGTTTGTAGACTTGATCGTGATAGATGTCAGTTGCGTATTTGCCACGGTAAAACGAAGCAAATTCACATGTTTTGTTGAGGTCGAATGAATCTTTGGGGAATATTCGCCTGGTGCTGCTAATGATGGCGCACTTTAAAAAACAGCAATAGGATTTGCTGGTGAACCTGTTCCACCTTCAACATAAAGCGGATTGATTGTTAACATGAATTCGTATCTTTTCTCTTCAAGGCAAACATTTGCCAAGGGCTCTAGTAGTGAGTTGTCAACAAGGGCTACACCGTATGCGAATATCACTCCGTGAACTGACCACGGCACGTCATATTCATTAGGCGCAGCATCCATCATATCCCAACCCAATATTGAGATGTCATGGTCTTTAACAAACGGTAAGCATGAAGCATGCAGGCCCGGCCTTCCTTGTGGGGTTCCCCATCTATCGTCATTGTCAGTGGCGTATTTTTCCCTTCCACTATAGACAAAAACAGCATCTCCGGGCCGAATATTGACACCTTGGGATTTAGCCACATCTTCAAGCTCCCAGCCGTGAACTGGATGATCTATCGTTACGTACGGTTCATTTCTAAAGAGGGGTACGTCTAGCAATATACCCCGGGTGAGTATGCCGTCTTTCCACTCCTCGACGGTTCCATAAGTGGCTCCTCCAAATTTGATGACCTCTTCGGGATTCTTTCCATCCCACATTCCATCCTTATTCCAAACATGACATAACGCGTCTATATGTGTCGTGGCTGTCCCGTGGTAAAACACCCCGTAATAGTCCATAGCAGCGCCGCCTTCAAAGGGACGGGCTTCTTTGTGCATGTAATGATGAGCTGGCCTAGGATTATCTCCTGCCGGGGAAACAGGCAACGGGCGACTCAAAGATACTGTACGCCCCTTTACTACCAGACCAACGGCCTCTAGGCGTTTTTGGTCAGTAATGAGGTTGAGAGCTCCAGCGCCCCCATTTTCTCCCCATCGTCCCCAGTTGGTGTCTTTGAGATATCCGTCAACCTCTTTTTTGGTGGGTATGTTCCTATTGGCCATCTCACATTACCTCCGCAACTTATTTCTCAGTGACTTTTTAAGAAAACTACCTGTTATCCTGAATTAGTCTGAGAACTATAAAATCTTGATAACAGAAATTTTAATTGTCTGTGTAGCCTACTTTAAATTTATTTACCTGATATTGTTACGCCAGCCATATCTTCCATGAAATTAGCAATTGCTGAGTGATCAAGGTTACCTTTTCCATCATTCATAAGGGACCCTATAATCTGCTGGCATAGGCTTGTGACCAACAGAGGGACACCAACTTCTTTTCCTGTCAATATCGCGTTGTGGAGGTCTTTTTGGTGGAGAACGACGCGGAACCCAGGATCAAAATTCCCTTCAATCATCATGGGACCTTTGGTGTTCATTACATTACTTCCTGCAAGACCACCCTTGATAGCATCAAATACTACTTGGGGATCGATACCAGACTTACGTGCTAATACCATAGCTTCACCAAGTGCTGCGATATTGCCGGCCACTATGATCTGATTGGCAAGCTTAGTAGTATTTCCCGCTCCGTAAGGCCCACAGAGTACTATACTGCCGGACATCGCTGACATGATGTCAAAGTTCGCATCGAATATGTCCTTCTTCCCACCTACCATGACTGCGAGCGTGCCATCTATTGCTCCCGTTTCTCCCCCGCTCACAGGAGCATCGAGGAAATTCACCCCCGCTTTCTCGCACGCTGCCGCTATCTTCTGAGATGAGGCAGGTGCTATGGAACTCATATCTATGACTGTATCGCCCTTCGATGCACCTTCTAACACGCCACCTGGACCCAGGATAGCGGCCTCCGATTGGGGGGAATCAGGCACCATAGTAATGACTATTGGATTATTTGATGCTACTTCTGCTGCTGATGATGCAGCGATCGCACCATCTGTTGCCAATTCTTCAACTGATTCCGCCACAATATCGTATACAGTGACGCTGTAGTCTGCTTTCATAAGGTTACGGACCATTGGCTTTCCCATGATTCCTAGACCTACAAAACCTATTTCTCCTCTTGCCATCTCTAAATTCTCCTCAGATAAATTTCTAATTTTTTGCTCAAACACAAAGATGTGTACGTATTCGTATGTAATTAGATCACTTGCATGTATCGTAAATTATAGGCGTGAGTTAAATATGGTCAAGAAATGATGCTATGTAGGTAATAACTAATGAAGGAAAAAGACCTCTGATATCATGAGCATCCAACAAATCCTAATGGGTAGTGTTGTAGTAAGTTGTTAAAATATATAGCTAATAATTTAAGGAGGTGATGTAGTGGTGGAGCTCACATCAGAACAAATTAAGTCGGTTGGCGAAATGCAGACCTGTGCAGTTTCCAACGCAATTGAGGGCTTGAATATTCGGTCTCGTACAGAAGGTTTTATGGGACCAAACATCAAGAGCATGTTCCCGAATATGGGAACTATGGTTGGTCACGCTGTAACAGCAGTTATCAAGGCCTCTACCCCGCCTTCGGACAATATGAATTTTTCACGTGTAACCTGGGTGGACGAGATCCTAAAAATTCCAGGTCCTCGAGTTATCGTCATGAAGGATTTGGATCATCCAAATGTGATTGGATCTTTCTGGGGTGAAGTGCAGAGTGCGATACATAGCTCACTTGATTGTGTGGGTGTGGTGACTGATGGAGGAGTAAGAGATCTAGATGAAATGCAGAAATGGGGATTTAATGCTTTCGCTACAACTGAGCTTGTTTCAAGAGCCAATGTACATTTAGTGGAGGCCAATATTCCCGTGGAAATAGGGGGGGTTGTTGTAAATCCTGGAGACCTACTCTTAGGAGATAAACACGGTGTTATAAGTATTCCGGGTGAAATCGTCGAGGACTTGCCGGCTGCAATAGCCAAGGTGGAGGAAGGAGAAAAAGAAATAATAGATGTTTGCAGGGCACAAGATTTTTCTCCAGAGAAACTTAAAGATATTCTTCGCCAACGCTATGGTGGATAGCTGAGGTCAATTTTAGTCTGAAAGGTAGTTATATTTATGGTGAATCCTAAAGTAGTTTTTCTTACGGGTCTTAATCAGACCATCATAGATGAAGTTGTTTCATATGTACCAGAAGGGTTTGACTTGACAGTTTTTGGCAAACTATCTCCTGAGCAAGAACAAATTGAGGCTATAAAAGATGCTGACTTTCTATTGTGTTATGGAATGGAGCCAACTGATTCTGTGGTCCGTAGCGCTCAGGAATGTAAACTAGTTCAATTATTGGCTGCTGGCTATGACCGCATGAACCTAAAATTGCTTCAAGACCTAGAGATTCCTCTCGCTAACAATGGTGGAGCAAACTCTTGGGCAGTCTCCGACCATGCTGTTTTACTTATGTTGACTTTGTATAAGCAATTGCTTGCAGCGGACACAGCTACAAAATCGGGGGAATGGAGCCAACCTATCACAGGACAAAATACTTTTGAGATGGCTGGTAAAACAGTTGGCATTTTAGGTATTGGGAACATTGGAAAACAAGTGGCTCGTAGGGTTCAGGCTTTCGATGCTAAAGTCCAGTATTTTGATGTATATCCTATGGACGACAAGACAAATGAGTCATTGGACGTAAAGTTAGTGTCTCTAGATCAGCTGTTTAAGAGCTCAGATATTATTTCTTGTCACACGCCGTTGACGAAAGAGACACACCATATAGTTAATTTGGAAAGGCTGGAACTTATGAAGCCCTCCTCGGTTTTAATCAACACTTCCAGGGGGCCAGTCGTTGATGAATTAGCACTGATAAAGGTTCTTCAGGAAGGGAAAATTGCCGGTGCCGGCCTTGATGTTTTTGAACAGGAACCTGTTGACTCAGAAAATCCCTTGCTAAAAATGGATAATGTTGTTGCAACTCCTCATATGGCGGGAACCACTTGGGATACATGGGCACGTCGTGCGCAGTTTGGGTTTCAAAATATGGAAAGAATTTTGAGAGGTGAAGCTCCGCAAGCCGTTGTTAGGGATTTTGACTCCTAATCAACTCGGGATCCTTTGTTGGATAGAGGTGTACCAGAGTGACAATAGTGAGAGAAAGACTGGAAGAGAGGGAGGAGTTACTTTCCCCTTATGCTTGCCGATCTTCTAAGACTAGGAGAGTGATCCCAGAAGACCCATGTGAGCTTAGAACTGAGTTTCAGCGTGATCGTGACCGCATAGTTCATTGCAAGGCTTTCAGGCGTATAAAACACAAAACACAGGTGTTTATAGCACCTCAAGGTGATCATTTTGTTACTAGATTGACGCATACTCTTGAGGTTGCTCAGATATCCAGAACGATCGCACGAGCCTTGAATTTAAACGAAGATTTGACAGAGGCTATGGCCCTCGGTCATGACATGGGCCACACTCCTTTTGGGCATATTGGCGAGGATGAACTTAATAAGCTTCATCCCAGTGGTTTTAGGCATAACCACCAGAGCCTCCGTATTGTTGACAGACTTGAGAAGGAAGGAAAGGGTCTAAACCTCACATGGGAAGTTAGACAGGGAATTTTGCACCACTCAAAACCTAGAGGTGACTTCCTTTCCCCTGGCTTGGCGGAAGGTATGAGCCTGGAAGCACAAGTCATAAGAATTTCTGATGCCGTCGCTTATTTGAATCATGATTTATTGGATGCTTTTAGGGCGGAGGTTCTTACAGAGACATCTGTTCCAGCAGATATACAAGAGGTTTTGGGGCAAAGGCACTCTCAGAGGATCAACACCATGGTTAGCGATATAGTTGTTACTTCTCAAGGCTCCATGGACCCTGGACCTTTTCCTCCTGCTCCAGAAATTAGAATGAGTGCGGATTTAAGGGATGCTGTTTATGCTCTTCGGGAATTTATGTTTCAGAATGTTTATGTACCTGAAGATAAGGGAGAAGAGGGAAAGGCTGCAAGGAATATAATCGTTTTACTCTATGAGCACTATCATGGAAACAAGCATCTTATACCAGAGGAGTATCACAATCGCAGTGAAACCTTTGATGATGCGGTTAGGGACTACATTTCTGGCATGACAGATCAGTACGCTATAAGAGTGGCTGAGTCGATTGCTCCGGGAATAGCCCGTGTTTTTAGTGGGAGGATTCTGTGACAAGCTGAGTGTCTAATTCTTGGAGTAATTCAGTTAATTCACTCCCTGCTATAATCGGGAAATGAGTCATAAATCGAACGATTCCCACACTGTGCCTTCGCAGTATCAGGATGTACTTCACTCAAGGATAGTTCAAAATAATGTTGTGCGCATAGAAGAACACCTTGAGGCAATGCAACGTGATCCCCATGGATTGGAGTTTGGACCCTGGAAAAGAGAGGTAGATGAAATCTGGAAGAGCTCATTTGAGCGGATCAATCAGATGGGAGAGTCTTCCCAAAGAAGCATTCTAGAGTCGATCCGGGAGACTTGGGTTACTTATATAACCCACTACGGAGCCGTTGAGGTGAAGTCCTAGCTGAAGAACAGGTATTTACCAGTTTGAATATAGATCGAGAGAGGTAGTTTTATAATGCCGGCTGAAGACAGAACAATTCCTATTCCCAATCTTGCTCAAGCAAGGCAAAAATCTTCGGTGGCTCATCAGATTCTGGTAAAGTTGAAGGAACAAGGTCTAGAGGAAAATTATGACGATGATTTGGCTAAACTCTGTACCGACTTAGGTGACTTGTGGGGAGCCCAACTTTCTTTCACAGAGCGTCTTGGTGATTTTCTAGACACCGAAACTGCAATAGATGATAGTTGGCGCAAGTTTGGTGACTCTCTAGCTGACATATGTTCGGAGCTTGAGCATATGGCGTGGCATATACAGAGTGTCAAGGGTCCCATTGAACGTATAGCTCAACGGGCATATCAAGCGGATGACCAGAACCCTTATGAGACGAGAGTAGTGTAGTTGGCTGACACTGATGCAATAAAATCAAGATTAGACGTTGTCGAGATTATTTCAGAACGGGTGCAACTTCAAAAAGCAGGACGTAATTACAAAGCTAATTGTCCGTTTCATAACGAGAAAACTCCTTCTTTTATTGTAGATCCCAGTAGACAATCTTGGCGTTGTTTCGGTCAGTGTGCTGAGGGTGGAGACGTATTTAATTTTTTGATGAAAATAGACCAAATAGAATTTGGTGAAGCGCTTGGAGTTTTGGCTCAGCGTGCAGGGGTTGAGATAGATACAGGGGGAGATCCTGAAAAGACAAATCTGCATTTTGAAATAAATAATATAGCTTCAAAGTTTTACCAAGAAGCACTTTTTTCCCCTGAAGGCTCCCTTGCAAAGACGTATTTGGATAAACGCGGTGTGTCTTTGGGAATCAGGGAGAAATTTGCCCTCGGTTATAGTCCACGGGGTCGAGATTCTCTGAAAACACACTTGGTTTTTCATGGTGTTGACCTTAATAAGGCAGCAGAATGTGGACTTTTGGTTCAATCAGATGATGGTAGAGTAAGAGATTTTTTCTGGGGCCGGCTCATGTTTCCAATTCATGACCGTCGAGGTAGGGTCGTTGGATTTGGCGCGAGAGCCTTAGACGATACGATGCCAAAGTACATCAATACCGCGGCGACTCCCTCTTTTGACAAGAGAAGAACCCTGTATGGTTTTCATCTATCCAGAGAAGCTATTCGGGCTTCCAATGAGGGTGTTATTGTTGAAGGCTATATGGATGTTATAACAGCTCACCAGTTTGGCTATGAGAATGTTGTCGCATCCATGGGAACCGCTCTCACTTTAGAACAAGTTCAGCAACTTCGTAATATTGCCTCTTCATATGTCCTTGCACTTGACCAAGATTTGGCTGGTAAAGAGGCGACGTTGAGAAGTTTGGAGACCTCATGGAAGATATTTGAAGATAGGGCGAGGATTAGAAATCGTGATATGTTTTCGCACAATCCCATTAAATTGAAGGTGCTTTCGTTGCCCCAAGGAAAGGACCCAGATGAATTTATGAGGTCTGGTGAGGGCGAATGGTCAAAGGTAGTGGAGTCTGCCTTGCCGGTCATGGACTATTTAATCCCAGTGTTGGTGGAAAAATTTGATATTCATTCGTTGGGAGGGAAAGAGAGAGTTGTAGGTGCTCTTGCTCCTCTGCTAAGAGCCATGAGTCCGTTTGATCGAGATGATTATGTGGCGGTCCTTGCCAAAGTTCTCAGTGCTTCTCCAGAAACAGTTCGAATATCTTTGCAGAAAGCGCCCACGAGAGCACCGCGGGAAGAAAGGAATCCAGCTTCTAGCCCAAGTGGCGATATTTTGGATTTTTCAGTAAATATGCACGAATCTGGAGACAAGGCAAACAACGATTTTTTGGTTGAAGAAAGTATATTTGAGAAGAGGGCTCTCAGTGTTGAGGATCACCTTTTAGCATTAATCATGTCCAGGCCCGATCTCCGGAAGACGGTGTCTGATATGAATATTGAGCCCGACTTTTTTCACCGAACAGAAGATAAAGAACTATATAGGCTTTGGTTGTCAGCAGATCCCGACGAAACAGAAGAGTTCGAAGCCACTTTAGAGAGAGTATTAAGAGTGAGATTTGAACAACTTATAAAAAATTCGCTTCCCCCTATGACGTTTGCAGAAGCCCAGTTAGATTTAGATTACAGGGCTAGAAGGGTGATTAGGAACCAACTTAAGTTACAGGCACACAGTCTTGCCATTTCCCGAGATGGATCTGAAATGCCACCATCTGACGAAGATAATGAAGTCCTCAATAAAATCAATAAACGGATAGTTGAAACTGAAAATCCCCTTAGGTTCACCAAATAGATGTGTAGGATTTGGTAAAATATGATATGTAAATCAGTTATTGAGAGTAAGATGCATTCGGTTAGTGTGGTTTGAAGGAAAGGGAGTTAGTTTAAATGGACCAAGATAATGCCAAATTAAGTTTAGGTGGGGAATCTGAGCTACTAGATGGTGCAATCAGTAGCAGTCGTCAGAAAGAGGATGGATATCGTGCGGATGAAGGTGAAACTGGTGATGGAGTTGTAGAAATTGACGAGGATGAAGACGAGGATGAAGATGCCGGTGTAGTGGAGCTTGGCATGTCCAGGCCGGTTGCTAGAGATGAAGAAGACGAAGAAGACGAGAATGATGATTCTCCCCCGAGCCTTGAGGAAATAAAGGCTAAAGCCACTCGTGAATGGGAAAAAGAAATCGGAACTCCGGACGTCATAGATGATCCGGTGCGTATGTATCTTCGCGAAATAGGCAGGGTTGACCTACTTAAAGCACCAGAGGAGAGGGAACTAGCCAGGAAGTTTGAGGCGAAACGTTATGTCGAGAGGCTTGATGATGAACTTTCTGATGACGAGGACACAAGCCCTAGACCTCAGGAAGTAGCTCTTCATATGCTTCGAGTTGTGGCTGATAGCGCCGACATTATCACAGCTATTCTGAACGCAAAAGAAGTCCCATTTGATGGCACTCTATCGGACCTAATGCCTGGTGTTAACTCTGATATACGTGAAGCTATAGACGGAATATTCCAAGATGAGCTACTTGAGCAGGTTTCTGCCATCTATTCAGAATTGACCGATCAAGATCCGCCAGAGATGGATGAATTGAAAGAGATGATAAAACAGGCTTCTATCAATACTAGGATTATGCCAGACGATGTTGTCAGGTCTGTGGATCCCAGAGTGAAAATTTCTGAACTAAACGGAGTGCTAGATAAGGGCGAAATTTTAGATAAGATGGAGCCGTATCAACTTCTTTATCATCAGCATATGCAACGGCAGCGTGATCGTGGTGACGAGGCACAGCAACACCTCTCTGAAGCTAATCTTCGTTTGGTGGTTAGTGTTGCAAAAAAATACATTGGAAGAGGAATGTCTCTCTTGGACCTTATTCAAGAAGGGAATATTGGTCTTATACGAGCTGTTGAAAAGTTTGATTACAGAAAGGGATACAAATTCAGTACCTACGCTACCTGGTGGATTCGCCAGGCAATTA
>Ga0066367_1000321_pt1 | contig 10630 bp, 8 predicted proteins | sample Knorr_S7_td_AAIW_FD_77335 | JGI IMG/M metagenome (GOLD analysis project Ga0066367, IMG submission 77335) | Marine microbial communities from Southern Atlantic Ocean transect - Knorr_S7_td_AAIW_ad_750m_LV_A | ecosystem: Environmental > Aquatic > Marine > Oceanic | place: Atlantic Ocean | collected...
ACAAGATGCTTTTGGCTGCGACTCGGTCGGTGGATGCGCCAACTGTTTTGCAGGATTGTCTCGCGCTGGAGCAAGCATGTTCTGATTACAACGAGCTACAGATAGAAGCCATAATCAACAGGTTGGTACCTGAATATCAGTGGGGCGAATGGAACAATACGGGCGGTTTCGACGAGCCGGCCTGAGTCGACGCATTAATTGTCGATGGGCCAAACGGTAATGAAAAGTCCAAAGCGGGGGTGATCCAGGTAGTGTATTTCCTTAAATTTGACGCGTCGTTTCTGGTTAAGAAAGTGAGCTGACCTTTCAGCGCTGGCGTCAGACTGACGGCTTAGCTGATTGCTATGCGTAGTCGGAACGAGATCAAAGCGCATGATCGTATCCACAAACAGCAAATCGGTCGCGTAGAGTCGCACAATTCCGTGAATTCCGGTCTGGGTTGATGAAGCGGGTAGTGAAATGCCGACGCGGGGTGCGTGGGGGAGTTGGGCGGATTGCTGAAACCAGCGCACATGATAGAGCACATCGTATGTTCGGGATGCGGTCAGGCGTGCATTGATGTCAGCCAGATGTCCAGCCAATGCGGGTTCCGGTTGGATGGTAGATACTCGTCGTTCAGCTTGTTCGAGGGCCAACCGAAAATCCACAGACCGACCAAACTGGGGAATCAGGGATTCGTCATCATCCTGGTGATGGTGTTCAAAGATCAGCAATTCAACTTCGTATGAACGAGCCGCCTTCGCCTCCGGCGCAAGAAGCCAAAGCCAAGACAGTAATACCACCGCATAGGTGGTCACCATGATGTGCCTGGTGGGTGAGGGTCGTTGATACGCTAGCATGGGTAACTCACGTAATGACCGATCACAGGATATTCACCGAATGATGGGTGTGGGCATTTCATGATAAAGATGCTGATGTTTTTCCTGACAGCGCAGCGACGATTGCCTCAGCCCGGTCAAGGCGTAACTCTGATACTTCAAGCGGTGTGGTTAGATGGATCACGTTGTCAGGTCTGATGCGATAGTCTTTAGGAGTATCATGAATCATTTGTAGCAAGAACGCGGGATCTGCCGAGGTCTGTTCACTTAAACGAATCTCTCCACCATGCTGGCCGAGGTGTAGTTTTTCAATGCCAATCAATCCGGCTGCGAGTTTAATTTGTGTCACTCGGAACAATGTGCGAGAGGCTTCTGGTAACAGACCGAAACGATCGATGGCTTCGAGTTGTAGTTCCTTTATTTCCTCCTGACAGGTTGTGTTCGCGAGGCGTTTATAGAAGACCAGTCGCTCGTGCACGTCAGGAAGGTAGTCTTCCGGGAGAAGGGCCGTGACGTTAAGGTTGATATCGACAGTGCAGGGTTGAACGTCTGTCCCCAGCGCACGATCACTGGTTGACAGTTCACGAATCGCCCGGTGCAGGTAATCGGAGTACAGAGAGAACCCGATCTCATCAATTGCGCCACTTTGTTTTTCGCCAAGCAGCTGTCCCGCGCCGCGAATTTCAAGATCATGGGAAGCCAGTGCAAAACCCGCCCCGAGCTCGGACAATGACGAGATGGCATTCAGGCGGCGTTCGGCGTTATTCGTCATATTTTCCGGTGGGGGTACAATGAGGTAGGCGTAGGCTTGATGATTTGATCGACCCACTCGGCCGCGCAATTGATGCAGTTGCGCCATTCCCATGCGGTCGGCCCGGTCAATGATGATGGTGTTGGCACTCGGTATATCTATCCCGCTTTCGATGATTGTGGTGCAGATCAACAGATTAAATCGCTGGTGATAAAAGTCCTGCATCACCCGTTCCAGTTCCCGTTCTGGTTGTTGGCCATGAGCAACCCCAATCGTAGCCTCCGGTATCAGTGCTCGTAGTCGTTCCGCTGTCCGGTTAATGGTTTGAACCGAGTTATGAAGAAAGTAAATTTGCCCGGCGCGGTGCAATTCCCGAAGACAGGCATCTCGAACCAGCGCGTCATTCCAACGTTGGACAAACGTTTTAACAGCCAGACGACCTTTGGGGGGTGTGCCAATCACAGAAATTTCTCGCAGACCGGATAAACCAAGATTCAGGCTGCGGGGAATCGGTGTCGCGGTTAATGCGAGGATGTCTACCTCGCGGCGTAATTGTTTTAATCGTTCTTTTTGGCGCACTCCAAAACGGTGCTCTTCATCGATGATTAAGAGTCCCAAGTCCTTGAATGCGATGTCGCCCTGAAGCAATCGATGAGTGCCGATCACGATGTCCGGGGTGCCATCGCGCAGTGCCCTTAACAGTGCTTTGTTGTCCGCCGACCCGCGAAATCTGGATAGTAGGCCGATATTGATAGCAGTGCCCGAAAATCGTTCAATAAACGTATTGAAATGTTGTTGGGCGAGTAGGGTAGTCGGCACAAGTACCGCAACTTGTTTGTTGTTGTGTACTGCGATAAATGCCGCACGAAGAGCAATTTCGGTTTTCCCAAACCCGACATCACCGCAGATCATCCGGTCCATGGGGTTACATGACTCCAGGTCAGTCAGTACTTCAGACATGGCGCTTAGCTGATCGGGCGTTTCCTCGTAGGGGAAACGACTGGAAAATGAGATGTATTCTCTGCCAGGGATGTCCATCGCCGAGCCGACGCGTCCTTGGCGAACAGCCTGAAGTTCCAGGAGTTCAACGGCGACGTCATAGGTCTTTTCCTGTGCGCGTTTTTTCGATCGACTCCAGTCTTCGGTGCCGAGTTTGTTGAGAGTGATTTCATCTGCTTGTCCACCAATGTAGCGATTAACGACATCGAGTGATAAGACAGGAACGTACAAACGATCCCCATCGCGGTACTCGATGGTCAGGAACTCAGTGTTCTGTTGCTCAATGCCCAGGGTCGAAAGGCCCAGATAACGGCCTACGCCGTGTTCATCGTGAACAATCGGGTCACCGATATTCAATTCAGCAAGTGAGCGGATAATGCTGTGGGGATCACGTGATGAGCGCTCGAATCGACGTTCTCGGTTGATCCGACGGCCATAAAGTTGCGCGTTGGTAATGACCTCAACCTGTTCAGACCCTAAGACCAATCCTCGCTCAAGCAGGCCAACGCAAAAATGGATCACAGTTGAGTCACGGCCGATGATGTCCTTCCAGTGAGAGTCAGTGGAGTTGAAGCCGTAGGATTCGATGATTTCTTTCAGGATTTCTTTGCGACCCAGTGAGTCAGCGACGATCAGAATGGTCCGATTGGTATTCCGCAGGTGCGATATCAAACTGTCGTAGGGTGAGTCATTGTCCGTCTTGACAGGATATTCGGCGGGCAGTTGGGTGTCATAACTCACGATGTTTCCGCAACCCTGGGTCAGGTGAATGACCTGTTGATCCGCCATTTGTTGCGTAAGTTCCTGAGTGGTTTGAAAAAGATAATGTGGCGGTAAGACGTGCCGCTGTGAATCCTGCGCCACCACCGCATGACGGTCACGGATGCCGGACCAGAACGTGTCGCTTGCCTCTGGCAACTCTCGGTCGATGACCCAACCAATAGCGTTTGGCAGATAGTCAAATAATGTCTCGGTGTTTTCAAAGAACAAGGGAAAATAGTAGTCAATTCCCTGGCTGGGATTGCCGCGACTGACGTCCCGGTAGACTTGTTGTTGCTGGGGGTCGCCCTCAAAAAGGCGTCGGAAGTTCTGACGGAACAGGTCAATGCTTTCGGAAGTGATGGGAAACTCTCGAGCAGGTAACAGGGAAATTGTCGTTGTGCTCTCATCAGAACGTTGGGTTTCAGGATCAAATAGGCGAATGCCTTCAATGATCTCCCCAAATAGATCGAGTCGAAAAGGCTGCTCAGCACCCATAGCGAAGATGTCGAACAAGCCGCCTCGCACAGCAAATTCCCCAGGCGCCATTACCTGTCCGACCAGTCGGTAACCGCTGTTGTTCAGTCGCTCACGCATGGCTTCCATATTCAGAGATTCGCCAACATCAAGTGAGAAGCTTTGTTCCAGAATGAAATGCTTGGGTGGCAGGCGTTGAATCAGTGTTTCGAGTGTCAATAGAAGGATGCCGCGTTTAATTTCAGGCAGTCGTGAAAGGGTGTGTAGTCGTTGGGATGTGATATCAGGATGTGGAGAAAAAAGATCGTACGGTAGACATTCCCAATCCAGAAGACGGTGCACGGGGGTGGGTTGAGCCGCATCCTGGAAGAAATCAATTTCTGCTTCCAGCAGATGCAGGCGACGGACGTCTTGCACCACCACGACTAACAGACCTTCGAATTGGACAGCTGAACGGCAAATCGCAAGTCCTTCAGCAGCACCATGTAACCCCTGCCAGCACAGCACAGGAGCGGCGCCCGTGGGGATTGCAGGAGAGAGGGGACTTGTCAACACAGGTGGGTGGGGAGCTAGGCGGCAGACGTTATTCGAGGGGCGCGCATTCTATCGCATCTGACGCTGTTTCTTGCGCCTCAAGAGGGCAAGATCAGGGATAATCCCGAATATGAATCGTCCGCAGAAACGGAGCAAGTCACCGCGTTTTCGGTGTTGGGGACTGATCGTTGCCGCAGGGTCTGCGCAGCGGTATGGGCAGGAACCGCCAAAACAGTACCAATTGATTGGCGACGTTCCGTTGCTGCAGTTTAGTCTCAATTGTTTCAATGCGGTGCCTGATATTGCCGGGATGGTGGTTGGTGTTTCAGCGATAGATCAATGGTTTGATTCGTTGTGTCAAGCGCCGGCCAAGTTCCTTGGTGTTTTTGTTGGTGGCGCGAGTCGCAGCGAGACGGTGTTGCGTGGCCTGGAGGCGCTAACATCCCACGCCGAGGCCGACGACTGGGTATTGGTCCATGACGCGGCCCGGCCTTGTCTTCGAGTATCCGACCTGCAGTATTTAATTGATGAAGTGGCCGATGAAGAGGTAGGCGGAATCCTGGCTGCGCCCGTTTGGGATACGCTAAAAGTTGCGGACCGGCATGGTAACGTTCACAAGACGTTGTGTCGCCAGAGGGTGTGGCGGGCCATGACGCCGCAAATGTTTCGGTTGGAAGCGCTTACGCAGGCACTGAACGCCTGCTTAGGGTCCCTCGAGGACGTGCCTGATGAAGCATCTGCCATCGAAAGATCAGGGAGGCCGGTCAAACTGGTGCGCGGACGAGACGATAACCTAAAGGTAACGGTTGAAGCGGATCTCGATCGGGTCGCCGCTATCCTCAAGAATGAGGGCCGATTTTGATCATTCGAGTGGGTCATGGTTTCGATGCCCATCGCCTTGAGTCAGATCGAGCTTTGATCATTGGTGGTGTCTCAATTCCTTACGAAAGAGGCCTTGCCGGTCACTCTGACGCGGATGTATTAATTCATGCGTTATGCGATGCCTTGCTCGGTGCAGCGGGTCTTGGTGATATCGGACAGCACTTTCCGAGTCACGATCAAGCGCACGCAGGGCGCGATAGTCGGGAATTTCTGCGAGTTGTGGTCGGGCTTTTGGATAAAGCGGGGTACCGGCCGGTCAATGTCGACTGCACAATCATTGCCGAAGTGCCTCGAATGGCTCCGTTTCTGCCTGAGATTCGATTGATTCTTGCTTCCGCGCTGCTGATTCCGCCGGGCGGCATTAATGTTAAGGCGACGACTACTGACGGTATGGGCTATGCCGGTCGTGGGGAAGGCATCGCTGCACATGCAGTGGTGTTGATTTCAGATGCGCACGTTGAGTAAGACATAGAACGCGCCCATACCGCCATCGTGAGGTTGAGCCGGGCAATAGGCGAGGACTTTGGGGTGTTGCTGAAGCCAGTGGCAGGTGTCTTTGCGTATTACCGACTCTCGACCGGGGGAACGTCGGCCTTTGCCGGTGATGACTCGAATGCATCGACAGCCGCTTAGAATGTTTTGGGCGACGAAATGAGAAAGTCTTTGCAACGCGGAGTGTCGATCATGGCCATGCAGGTCGATGACGTCGTCGATTCTCAGATTTCCTCGCTTTAAAGCCTGTAAGGTTTTGCGTTGAACGCCAGCGCGGTAGAAGCTGTCACCGTCAAGTCCGACTTTCCCAAGGGGCGGGTGCGTCGCTATCTCTGCGGATTGCCGCTTTTTTTGTTTGTGTAGAGTGGTCGTGTTGGGGGGTCTTGTGACGTTAATTGCTTTCGCTGCTGTTAGTTCTTTGTGCAGCGGCGTGGTTCCGCGCATAGCCTGTCGAAAGAGTACGCGCTCATCTGGCTCGATAGCGCGTGATTTCTTTGGTTTTGGCGTATGGGGCATAGAGTCAGTCCGCCAGATATTTTTCCGCGTCGAGGGCAGCCATACAGCCAGAGCTTGCTGAAGTGACCGCTTGGCGATACACATGATCCATCACATCGCCAGCGGCAAAGACGCCAGGTACGCTGGTCTCGGTAGCGTTACCGTTCAGTCCACCCCGTACTCGAATGTAGCCCCCTTCCATATCGAGCTGATTATTGAATATGGCTGTATTCGGGTCATGTCCGATCGCAATGAATACGCCGTGCACATCCAGTTGGCTTATTTCATTCCCTGTTGTGCTATTGAGAGTCACGCCAGTAACGCCGCTCTCATCACCCAGTACTTCGGCTAGAACCGAATCCCAACGCACGTTGACATTTCCTTCATCTCCGCAGCGTGCAAGGAGCGCGTCCTGGAGAATGGCAGCAGCCCGTAGTCGGTCCCGTCGGTGGACTAGTGTTACCGAAGAACAGATGTTGGACAGGTAGAGGGCTTCCTCAACTGCCGTATTGCCACCACCGATCACGGCAACCGCCTGATCGCGATAAAAGAATCCATCACAGGTTGCGCAAGCGGAAACGCCACGGCCCTTAAAAGCCTCTTCCGAGGGTAGGCCCAGGTATCGAGCCGATGCGCCGGTTGTGATGATCAATGCATCACAGGTGTAAGTGGCACGTTCACCCGTTAATTGAAAGGGACGTCTGCCAAGATCTGTCGACGCGATATGGTCGAGGATAATCTCGGTATCAAACCGCTCAGCGTGTTGTTGCATTCGGGCCATGAGATCGGGACCCTGCAGGCCGCTTACGTCGCCAGGCCAATTATCCACATCGGTGGTTGTCGTCAACTGTCCACCTTGTTCCATGCCGGTAATCAGGGCAGGCTTGAGGTTGGCCCGGGCAGCATAAACCGCCGCAGTGTAGCCCGCTGGGCCGGAGCCAAGAATCAGAAGACGTTGGTGCTGCGTATTTTCCATCGTTTAGAGTCCGTAGCGTGGTTTGACTCTAGAGAGTCAGGCAATTGACCCAAAGTAGTGTTGTGAGCTTGTTTTTGAGAATGGGTCGCTTGGTTAAAGCCGCGATGTTATGGGTTGGGCGACGGCGCGGCAAGTTGGTCGGTACAGGCTGTTGGGTTCCGATATAATTCACTCTTCAGTAATCACCTCCTTTCACGCCGACCGCAACCCCCTTTCATTTGGCGCAAGCACGACGTAAATCTCCCGTTACTGGTTCCGAATCCGCAATACGGGGCGGGCAGGCTATTCTGGGCCGCGAAGTCCTATTCATCGCGTTACTGGCGGCGGCGGGGTACCTGCTGGTCTGTCTGATGAGTTATTCCCAAGACGATTGTAGTTTTACTTTTGCGGGATGTGATAGTGCGGTATGGAATCTCGGTGGTCGTTTTGGGGCCTATTTTTCCGATATCTTCCTAAAGTTGTTTGGCTATCCGGCGTATCTCGTACCCGTTATTTTCTTGGTGGTTGGGTATCGGTTGTTTCGTTACAAGCGGGCCCCCCTGCCAGGGTTTGAAAAAATGGTTCACGGGACGGGTCTCGGGCTCACCCTGATCGCTGCCTGTGGGTTGGCGCAGTTGTTTTTCTTGGACGGTGCGCGGGGAATGCCATTTGACCCAGGAGGCTCTGTGGGAGTTTACGGTGCCGACTGGTTGAGCGGCAGTTTTGGTTCTCTCGGAGCAACGGTGGTGATGTTGTTGATGTTAGTGGCTGGGATTTCGTGGGCTTTTGACCTGTCCTGGTTCACCATCGGGGGCCACATCGGGCGTTGGATCGTGCACGGGGCCAAGTGGGTGTGGCGCCGATCAGCGACGTGGATCGACTGGCTGAAAGGCGTTCGATCCCGGCAGGCGCGACATGAGTCGGTGGCTGATATGCGCAAAGTATTGGGCAAGCGCAAGCCGCCGCGGATTGAACCGCGTTTCGCCGGTTCGAAAGAAGGCGCAAGAATCTACAAAGAAAAACAGACGGCTATTCCGATATTTGTTGAGGACAGGGTTCCCAAAGGCACGCTGCCGCAGTTGAGTGAGTTAGATGCTCCTGTAGAACACGGTGGGGGATACTCGCGGGAAACCTTGGAACACATGTCCCGTGTGGTCGAAAAGAAGCTGCTGGATTTTAATATCGCGGTGCAGGTGGAGGCAGTTCAGCCGGGGCCTGTGATTACGCGGTTTGAGATTGAGCCGGCGCCGGGCGTAAAGGCCAGCCAAATTGCTGGGCTTTCCCGTGATCTGGCACGTTCCCTTTCAGTGGTTAGCGTTCGCGTTGTAGAGAACATTCCGGGCAAGACGTTTATTGGTCTGGAGATTCCGAACGAGATACGTGAGACGGTTAACTTGGTGGAAGGCCTCGCATCAGAGGTTTATGAATCCAGCAAGAGCCCATTAACCTTGTTCCTTGGGAAAGATATCGCGGGTCAGACAGTGGTGTCGGACTTGTGCAAGATGCCCCATCTGCTGGTTGCCGGGACGACAGGATCTGGCAAGTCCGTTTGTATCAATGCGCTCATCTTGAGCATTATCTACAAGTCAACGCCGGCTGATGTCCGTTTTATTATGATAGACCCCAAAATGTTGGAGTTGTCCACCTACGATGGGATTCCTCATCTGTTGACGCCTGTAGTGACTGACATGCAAAAAGCAGCGAACGCACTGCGCTGGTGTATCGTTGAAATGGACCGGCGCTTTCGGTTGATGGCTGAACTACAGGTAAGAAACATTGCGGGCTATAACCGCAAAGTGATCGCGGCCATCGATGCCGGGAAGCCAATGGTTGACCCACTCCACGAGCCGCAGGTGGATGACACGGCGGCGCAGACCCCAACGCTATCAAAAATGCCTTATGTCGTTGTCATCATCGATGAGTTTGCCGATCTGCTAATGGTAGTCGGTAAAAAGGTAGAAGAACTGATTACACGGATTGCACAACGTGCTCGAGCAGCGGGGATTCACGTCATTTTAGCGACGCAAAGACCGTCGGTGGATGTGGTGACTGGGTTAATCAAGGCTAATATCCCCACTCGAGTGGCTTTTCAGGTCAGCTCCAGAGTGGATTCACGGACCGTGCTCGATCAGATGGGTGCAGAGCAGTTGCTGGGTCATGGCGATATGCTCTTTCTCCCTCCAGGGACGGGGTTTCCAGTCCGCGTACATGGTGCATTTGTGTCTGATCAAGAGGTGCAGCGGGTAACGAACCAACTGAGACAAGGCGGTAGCCCGGCCTATCTCGACAATGTGGTCAATGTTGAGTTCGAATCGGACTTTAGCAGCGGTGGGGTAGAGGGTGGCGACGGCGAAGGCGACCCGCTCTACGATCGGGCCCTGGCGTTTGTGACGGCGACACGTCGGGCATCCATTTCTTCGGTGCAGCGACAGTTGCGGGTTGGGTATAACCGCGCGGCGCGGATGATTGAGGCGATGGAAATGGCTGGTGTCGTGGGTCCATTGGAAAATGGCAAACGCGAAGTGCTCGCGCCGGCGCCGCCAGAATAATCGGGCTTGGTCAGAATGGGGATGCTGGCGAGATTAGGCGGTCTTTGCGCGCTGATCTTGTTGCATAGCTGGCTACCGGCAGCCGCCCAGGCGGAATCAATCGCCCAGTTCGATCGGTTTTTTGAGGAAGTGCTCACTTTCAAGGCGCGATTTACCCAAACAATTTTTGACGAGAACCTGGTGCCATTAGAGGAGAGCTCTGGGCAATTGCGGATTAGTCGGCCAGGGCGCTTTCGATGGGACTATGATCCGCCGGTAGAGCAAGCCAGCGTCGCAGGCGGGGAGCGTATGTGGGTTTACGATATAGATCTAGAGCAGGTTACGATTCGTAAGTTGACCGATGCACTTGGAACGAGCCCTGCTGCCGTGCTCTCAAGTGGCGGAAATCCAAAGCAAAATTATCGAGTAAAGGATCTGGGACAGCAAGGCAAGATAGGTTGGGTGTCGCTTCACTCCAAGGAGGAAACGGCGATTTTTTCAGAGATTCAACTCGGATTCGAGCGGGGTACGCTGCGGTTGATCCAGTTGCTTGACGACTTGGGGCAAATTACTCGAATTGTGTTATCTGATGTAAAGGAAAATATCGCTATCGGTGCCGAATGGTTTGTGTTTGAGGTCCCGCAGGGCGTAGATATCATTGACGAAGCGGGTTAGGTTTTATTCTGGCCTTAATGCCTATTTATCATGCTTGATTCCCAACTACTGAGAAACGATCCCCACGCTGTCGCGAAGACGCTTTTGCGTCGTGGCTTCATCCTTGACACTGATCGCTTCATGCGACTGGAGGCACAACGGAGTCAGCAGCAAACCGAGCAACAGTCGTTGCAGGCTCAGCGCAACCGATTGTCCAAGGAGGTCGGTCAGAGAAAGGCTGTGGGGGAAGATGTCGCTGAGTTAATGAAATCAATGGCTGGCATTG
>Ga0066367_1000322_pt1 | contig 10621 bp, 8 predicted proteins | sample Knorr_S7_td_AAIW_FD_77335 | JGI IMG/M metagenome (GOLD analysis project Ga0066367, IMG submission 77335) | Marine microbial communities from Southern Atlantic Ocean transect - Knorr_S7_td_AAIW_ad_750m_LV_A | ecosystem: Environmental > Aquatic > Marine > Oceanic | place: Atlantic Ocean | collected...
CCGGATTTCGCGTCAAGCAGAAGCACTTCCGTGTCTCCATCGACCGAAGATACGTACACAATCGCGTTGGAAGAAGAGGAGAAGCAAGCAAATCCCATAACCAGAATTAATGAGGCTGAGATCGACCCGATGAGACGGGATAAGTGAGGCATTTTCATTCCATCCCCAAGTGGCTTGAGGTGGGCACGAAGGCCGCCGCCCCATACCCACATATACCCTACTCTGGATTATACCCAATCGCCACTCTACGTTAGCTAGCCGCAAAACACCCGGTTTGACGAAAAGCCCGAACAGCGAACATTCGCCCATCAGGCAGATTCCGATAACCACCTCCGCAAATCTCTTGACAGGGGTGACAGGGTCTTTTAGCATCACGGAAACCGGCGAAGCTAGCGAAACGTGATTCGCTCGACCGCCTATGGAGGAACTATATGAAGATATTAATCGGAGCCAATCTGATCGACGGTAAGGGCGGGCCGGTTGTTAATGACGCAGCGGTGCTGATCGACGGCGAAAGAATCGTATCCGCCGGACCCCGTGCCGCCGCCACATGGCCGGAGGGAACCGAGGTTATAGACGTAACCGGGCTGACCATCATGCCCGGACTCATCGACTGCCACGACCACCTGGCTTCCAAAAGCTACGATATGGCCAGCCGCTGGGGTCTCACCGAGCCTACGTCCCTCGGCTATCTGCGAACGGCCAAATCCCTGGAAGAAACGTTGCTCGCCGGATACACCTGCGTCCGGGAAGCCGGCGGCTTGGATGTCGGATTCAAACAAGCGGTTGAAGAAGGACTGATACCCGGACCCCGCTTGGTTCTGACGGTGGGGATACTTTCCCCCACCGGCGGCCTGGCCGACAAGCCCAGTCCCTCCGGACACTGCAATCCATTCCACGTGGACGCCCTGATTCCCGTGGGAGTGGCCGACGGCCCCGACGGCGTCCGGGCCAAGGTGCGGGAGATGGCCAGGGTTGGGGCTGACCAGATAAAGTTCGCCACCACCGGCGGGGCCAGTTCCCGCCCCGGCCACGGCACCATGGACATTGAATTTGGCAATGACGAAGTCAAGGCCCTTATCGAAGAGTCAACGGCATTGGGCCGCGCCACCATGTGTCACGCCGTGGGCGGACCCGGACTACGAATGGCCATCGAAGCCGGAGCTGGCTCCATCGAGCACGGTTGCTACCTGGCCGATGACCCAGATCTGTTAAAGATGATGGCAGACCAAGGGACCTTCTTCGTCCCCACCTTCGAAGTATACGAATTTCACGGAACCGTCAGCGCGCCGCATATGATCGCAAGGTCCTTGGCCCTGATGGATGTACACCGGGAGAGCCTGCACAAGGCCATGGAGGCCGGGGTCCGGGTGGTCGCTGGCACCGACGCCGGGGGATTCGTTCACGGAGACAACGCCCGTGAAGTTGAGATTCTAGTTGAACGGGGCATGACCGGCATGCAAGCCATCCAGGCCGCCACCGGCCTAGCCGCCGAGTGCGCCGGTTTGCAGAAAGACATCGGAACGCTGGAATCGGGCAAGTTCGCGGATCTGCTTGTGCTGGAAGGAGATCCCTCGAAAGACATCTCCATATTGCGGAACCGGGACAAGATAAAGATGGTGATGAAGGGTGGAGACGCCTTCGTCGACAAGCTACCGGCAGCAACGGGTTCACCCCAACCCGTAGGCTAATCGCTGAGCGGTTCAGCTATGTTCCCGTGGACGCGCATACTGGGCCGCTTTGCACTGGCGGCAAACTCGGAACCCGCATCAGGCAATAACCGCGTCACCCCGGCGCGGGACGAAATGACAGGGTTTAGCATTAACCCCCATCGCCATTCCCGTGCAGACGGGAATCCAGTTAGCGTGATGGAAGGTCCGCGCCTTTGAGCAGCGAGGCATCTCTGGATTCCGTCCTTCGCCGGAATGGCGGATGCATAGCCACGAGACCGCTAAGATAATGGAGCAGGGTTAGGGCTTCCTGTATCATGACGGCATGATTTTCAAAGTCCTAACTCTTTTTCCTGATGTTTTCCAAGGACCATTGGAATCCAGCATGGTGGGCCTGGCCACCCAACGAGGGCTGGTTTCCATCCAGGTTACCGACATCCGGTCGTACGCTCACGATCCTCACCACACCGCCGACGACTACCAGTTCGGCGGCGGTCCCGGCATGGTCCTCAAGCCAGACCTCATCTTCGAAGCGGTGGATGACCTTCTATCCTCCCATTCCGACGAAGAACGATCTACTATTCCCATCATCATGACGTCGCCCCAGGGAGAAATCCTGACCCAGGCCATCGCCCAAGAGCTTTCCTTGCTACCGGAAATCATGATTATCTGCGGCCACTACGCCGGTGTAGACGAAAGGGTACGCCGTCATCTGGTCAATCGGGAAATCAGCATCGGCGACTACGTGCTGACCGGGGGAGAGATTCCGGCTATGGTGCTGATCGACTCCGTAACCCGGCTGATTCCCGGTGTCGTCGGCTCCCATGAGAATATAGAAGAAGACTCCATCACCTCCGGCCTGCTCCAACACCCCCTGTACACCCGGCCAGCGGAATTTCGGGGGATGGCCGCTCCCGACATTTTGCGCTCCGGCCACCATGCCGAGATACTCAAATGGCGCCGCCGGGAGTCCCTCCGCCACACACTAGACCGTCGGCCCGACCTCCTAGAAACCGCCGAGTTAGACAAAACCGACCTAACGTACCTCAACACCCTAGGCTACACCAGACCGGAAACATCCAACCAATAACCATGCCAATCATTACCCATCCAAAGACAACTCCCACCCCGCCAACAATCTCAGCGAAGGCACCCGTCTCCCTAAGGGAGAGGGGCCGGGGATGAGGGACTAACCATGTCAAAATCAGAGTTCAAATTCCAAATACCCCTGCGGGTCCGCTGGATGGAGTGCGACCGCCAAGGCATCGTCTTCAACGGCGCTTACATGGACTACCTGGAAGTGGGCCAAGCTGAGTACTTCAGAAACCTGGGCTTCAGCATCTATAAGATCGCCCAACAGGGTTACTTCGATAGCGCAGTGGTCAAAGTAGAGATCGAGTACAAGGCCCCCGCTAGGGTGGACGACATGCTGGATACACACGTACGCGTCTCCCACATCGGCAACACCAGCTTGATTTTGAACATAGAGATATACCCCCAGGACTCGGAGACCCTACTGACAACCATCATGTCCGTCTACGTCGGCTACCACGCCGATACTGGCGCCACTTGGCCCGTACCGGATGAGATGCGAGAGTTGATTAACCATTTCGAAGAAACCGGAGAAGTCCTCCCACTTGAACAGTTTCCCAATCTGGCAGCGGCGGCGCGATAGCTATCAGCGGTCAGCAATCAGCCGTCAGGGGCCGGTCCAAAAAACAGACTCCCGCCCATTGACGATAACCGTCATCACCGATAGACTTAGCTGGCAGCGAGACCAGCCGGTATAGCTGATTGTTGACGGCTGATCGCCCAGAGTTTCCAAGCATTATGGCTCGATTATTCGATCTTCATATCCACACCACCAAGGGCAGCAGCGATAGTAATCTTTCCCCCGAAGATCTGATTCTGGAAGCCGACCGTATGGGCCTGCGAGGTCTATGCCTCACCGAACACAGCGGCCCCTGGGATCTTCATGAATTCCGCCGATTCGCCGACCTTCACAACGTCGTATTGATCCGGGCGATGGAAGTGGAAACCGACATGGGACACGTGCTGGCCTTCGGGATGGACGAATACCAACCTGGATTCCACAAAGTGGAGACACTGAGCAAGGCCGCCAAGGCCGCCGGTGGCTTCATCGTAACGGCCCATCCCTTCAGAGCAGTCTTCAGTAGGCCCACATTCAACCGCCCGTTGCTATACAAAGCGGTGAACGACGAGCTTCCTGTGGAGCCGGAAGACGCCATGAACCACCCGATATTCAAGCTGGTTAACGCCGTGGAAGTCGCCAACGGTGGTACCGCTGATGAGGAAAACGACTTTGCCATGAAGGTGGCCGGGGTTCTAAATATGCCCGTAACCGGGGGCAGCGACGCCCATTCGACTCACGGCATCGGACGCTTCGTAACGGCATTCCGCGATGAAATCAACAACCAAGAGGAATTCCTGGCGGCGCTTCATGCCGGAAGCTTCCATCCAGCAGTGGGGCTTCGCACCGGAGAACTTCGGCCCTATACGGTTTAAGGTTTACCTGGGATAATCACCTTCTCAGCGAACCGCATGGTTTGGGTACCGCGGTTTTAACTCGGTGGGAGAGACTGACTCAAAGAACAGTTCGTCTCGCGATGTAGGGGGGACCGGGAGGACCGGCAAATATGTCATTACTTTCTCAGACTACTTCACCTTTTGAGCAGATCTGCGTCGCGCTGGATCTGGAAACCACCGGCTTGGACGAGAACCGAGACACCATCATTGAGGTCGGCGCAGTCAAGTTCCAGGGCGAAGAGATAATCGACACCTTCCAGACCTTCGTCAATCCGGGCCGGAACATCCCCGAGTTCATCCAGCGCCTGACCAACATCTCTCCCAGCCAGGTTGCCCGCGCCCCCTTCTTCGGCGCCATCGCCGCTGAGGTGGAGGAGTTTGTAGGCGAACACCCGGTAGTGGGCCACAACATCGGTTTCGACCTGAGATTCCTCGCTTCCCACGGGTTGAGCATCAACAATCCCACGTACGACACCTGGGACCTGGCGTCCATGTTGCTCCCCAACACGATGCAGTACTCCCTGGGGTTTCTCACCACCCATCTGAACGTCTCCCACATCAAGCCCCACCGGGCCTTGGACGACGCCAAAGCCACCCAGGGCGTTTTTGTCGCCTTGCTACGCCGGGCCGCCGAGATGGATCCCGGACTTGTGTCCTACATCGTCGGCCTTGCCACCCGCAGCCGGTGGTCCATCGCTCCCCTTTTGATGGGGCTGGATAACGATATCTCATCGACCACGCCATCATCCGTGGGGATGACCGGTCTGGACCTTGAGGCAATAGCCAACCGCTTGGGCCGCCCCGAGAAGCGTCAAGCCGACAGTAGGCTCAGCGGTATGGACGAGAATCGAATCGTCGAATTCCTGGGTCCTAAGGGTCCCTTCGCCCAAGCCTTCTCCGGGTTTGAGCACCGTCCGGAACAGGAAGAGATGCTTGCCAGCGTCACCAAGGCTATCTACCAAGGCCGCCACCTAGTGGTGGAAGGCGGCACCGGTGTCGGCAAGTCGATGGCCTACCTCCTCCCCGCGATCCTCTATGCGGTGGCCCACGGCGGCCGGGTGGTGGTTTCCACCAACACCATCAACCTGCAAGAGCAACTGCTCATGAAGGACATCCCCGCAGTGGTCAAGATATTGGAAGGGGCTGGGCTGGTTGACGAGGGAGTGGTCCAAGCAGCTTCGTTGAAAGGCCGCGCCAACTACCTGTGCCTGAAACGCTGGAACTACCTGGCTCGGAGCGATAACCCCAGCGTCGACGACGCCAGGCTCCTTGGTAAGACTGGTGTGTGGCTTCAGAGCACTCTTACCGGGGACCGCAGCGAGATTAACCTTTCCGGTAGAGACGCTTTCACTTGGAACAAGGTTTCAGCCGGAGACAAAGGTTGGTGTCCCGGACTGCGAGACGGTAGCACTTGCTTCTTGAGGAGCGCAAGAGAGCGGGCCGAACAAGCTCATATCATCGTAGTGAACCATGCTCTCTTGATGTCCGACTTGGTTCGGGGCGGAAGCCTGATTCCCGATTACCAGCACCTGATTATCGACGAAGCTCACAACCTGGAAGACCAAGCCACCAGCCAGTTGGCCTTTGAGATTGCCTCGGACAATCTGGAAGAGACAGTGGAAAACCTGAGCAGGTTGACGCTGGAGATGCGGGCGGCTCTGCGGGCCGAAGGACTGGCGCCGGCGGTGCGGTCGGAAGGGGAAAAAGTAGCATCCGAAGTGGAACAAAAGCCGCCTCGTTTGCGGGAACTCTGGGCCCGCCTGTGGGCGTCGGGCGAAAGATATTTCATAGAGCAGCGGCGTCACAATTCCGACGACCAAGCCCCCGTTTTGCTTAGCTCAGAAGATCGCTCCACCCAGATTTGGGAAGATCTTTCCCTAGCCTGGGAGAACCTGGACGTGGGCTTGCAACAGACCGTCCAGGCAGTTTCCAGATTGCACCGTTTCTTGGACACAACCGAACTTCCCGGCGCATCAGACCAGCCCTCCATGGTGATGGAGGCCGGAGCGACGTATGATAACCTAGACCAATTGCGAGAACGGTTGACGTCGATACTTGGCCCGCCCAACGATGACCTGATTCTTTGGATAGGCAGAGGTCAGGGCAAAAGCGAGATTAGCTTCCACGCCGCTCCCTTGGACGTTGCCCCAACGTTGGAAGACCAGCTTTTCGGCAAGAAAGAGAGTGTGGTAATGACCAGCGCTACTCTCAGCACCGACGGCAACTTCAACTACCTGCGGCGGCGGTCCGGTGTTCCCCAAGACAGCGATGAACTCCTCGTCGGCTCGCCCTTCGACTACGAGAAAGCGGCTCTTTTGTTGGTACCGGAGGATATGCCCCAACCCAATGCCGAAGGTTACTTGCAGGCCATATCCAAGGTTCTGGTCGATCTTTCCCGGTCCCTGGGTGGCCATACGATGGCCCTGTTTACCGCCTACTCATCTTTGCGGGGCGTGAGCCAGAGGGTGCGTGAAGCACTTCAGGCCCACGACATCGGAGTGATGGCCCAGAGTATCGACGGCTCCGCCCCCCAGCTTATGACCCGGTTCGCCGAGAACCCGAACAACCTTTTGTTGGGAGCCAGCAGCTTCTGGGAAGGCGTGGACATGCCCAACGGGGCGGTCAAAGCCTTGGTACTGACCCGGCTTCCATTCCAGGTGCCGACCGATCCCATAGTTAAATCCCGGTCGGACCAATACGAGGACGCTTTTAAGGAATATTCCATCCCTCAGGCGGTGTTGAAATTCCGCCAGGGGATAGGCCGGCTGATCCGCAGCAAGGAAGACCGGGGAACCATAGTGGTGTTGGACCGGAGGATAACCGGGCGTTCCTATGGAAAGTCATTCCTCCAGTCGATACCTGAATGTACACAGCTACCTAGCACTCTGGGGACGGTGGGCACGTTAGCTGCCCACTGGTTGGGAGGTGACCGTGCAACTCGTTCCTGAACAGCCGTTGGACATGGTAGCCAGTCTGGATAGCGGACAAGCCCACCGTTGGAAGCGGGAGGATGGATGGCACACCAGTGTCGTCCAAGGCAACTACATCAAGATTCGCCAGACGGACAAATATATCGAGTACCACTGCGCACCCAATTCGGAAGAATCGATACTGCCCCTGATGCGCAGCTATTTCAGGATGGACGACGACCTGGACGACGTCTACTCCGAAATAACCAGAGACGACCGGGTCGCCACCATGGTGGACCGTTACCCCGGCTTGAGAATACTGCGCCAAGAGCCCTGGGAATGTTTCATCGCGTTTATCACCTCCGCCAACTCCAACATCCCCCGGATCCATCAGGGCATGGAGAAGATGGCGGCAAGCTATGGAAGCCCCATATATATGGACGGATCAGTCCGTCACGCCTTCCCAAACCCGGAGCAACTGGCCGGTGCCGGGGAGATGGGATTGCGCCATCTGGGTTTAGGCTTCAGAGCGCCTTATGTCGACCAAGCTGCTCAACTGGTCGCCGAAGGCCGTCTTAACCTGGACGTTTTGGTAGACCTGCCCTATGAAGACGCCAAGGCAAAGTTGATGGAGTGCAAAGGAATTGGGCCGAAGATTGCCGATTGCATCGCCGTCTTCTCCCTGGACAAGCTGGAGGCGTTCCCCATAGATGTCTGGGTGCGGAGAGCTTTAGGAGATTGGTACTTCCCCGGCGAGAAGCCACCCCCGGACCGGGTTCTGCTGGAGTGGGCCCAAGGCTACTTCGGTCAGTACTGCGGCTACGCCCAGCAGTACCTCTTCCACGGCAGGCGGCTGGAGAAGTAGGGGATAGTCCACCGGCGGGCTTCCAAACGGTACCCCTAGATAACCCCTTGTTCCCTCAATCGGTCCACGACTGAGGAGTCCAGGCCAAGAAAATGACCGTAGACGAGTTCATTGTCATGGCCCAGAGGGACCGACACCCTCCATATCTGACCGGGGGTCCGCGAGAACTTGGGCGTCACACCGACTCCTTTGACCTTTCTCCCCAGTTGCTCGTCCTCCCACTCAACGTGGACATTGCGTTCCTGATAATGGGGATCCTCGGCCATGTCCTTGGAAGACATGATGGCCGAACAGGCCACTTGAACGGCATTCATCGCCTCCACGACCTCTTGAACCGTGCGCTCCTCTACCCAGCCGCGCAGGATAGCGTCGAATTCTATCCCGGGGATGGAGTCGCGATCTACTGCCTCACGCCATTTATCATCTGCCGGGTCAAGACCCGGGACGCGGCATACGCGATTGTACATCGGTCCTATGGCTATGATGGTAACCAGGCCATCCTTAGCTGAGAAGGCGTCGAACGGCTGAACGGTAGCTCCTATATTGCCTGACCGTTCCCGTACGTCACCCTCTTCAAACCAACTCACCATGGCGCCTGCCAGGGTTTGGTGGACGGCCTCAAATTGGGACAGGTCGATGACCTGCCCTTCTCCGGTGCGTTGGGCAGAGATATACGCTGCCAAGGAGGACCAAAGACAGCAATAAGCTGTTATGTAATGTGCCGTTAAAGGAGCAGCTCTCATCGGAGGATCCGGAGAACCGGTCATATACATCGTGCCGCCGAAGGCCTGGCCAATCATGTCGAATGATGCCCGGCCCAGGTAGTCAGGGTGTCCATCCTGGCCGTAGCCTGAAACATGAGTGATGACGATAGCGGCGTTTGCGTTGAGGACAGTTTTGTCATCCAGACCCCAACCGTTATAGGTCCCTGGCTTAGAGCTCTCCATCCAGATATCTGCCTGAGAGACCAAACCTAGGGACATATGTTTCCCTTCAGCGGTGCCCATATCCAGGGTGACGTTAAAGGCATTGCGCCGGTCCTGAACCCAGGCGCTGTTTACACTGGAGCCGTTATTCCCTGTTATCTTTCGACCGATCGACCTCCAGATATCTCCCTCTCCAGGCCGCTCAATCTGGATGACCTCCGCTCCCATCTGGGCGGCTAATGCCGCGGCAAAGGGTTCGGCGATATAGGTCCCTGAGCAGTTCGGGGTTCCATATTTGTCTCCTATGGGTGGGATAGCCCGATGCGGCGATAAGCACTACCCAACAACTCGATACAGCGGCGGAATGTCTACGGCTTCAGCACCAGCTTCCCAAAGAAGTTCTGCCCTTCCATCGCCTGGTGAGCGGCGGCGGCTTCAGCCAGGGGATATACCTGGTGGACCACCGGGTGGATGACTCCCCGGTTAAGCGTCGACGTGATTTCGTGCATGTCCTGCTTGGTTCCCATGAAGATGCCGTACATCTCGATCTGGCGGCTGAACAATAGGCCCAGGTGTAGCTCGGTGCGCAGGCCGGTGGTGGCGCCGCAGATGCCATATCGTCCCCCCGCCCGCAGGGAACTGAAAGCCTTGGAGAAAAAGTCCGCGCCCACGTGGTCAACCACCGCGTCAACGCCCCTTCCGCCCGTGAGTTCCCTGGCCCGTTCAGTTATGTCTTCTTCGTTGTAATTGATGACCTCGTCCGCACCCAACTCTTTAGCCTTGGCCGCTTTTTCGGCGGTGCTGGTAGTAGCGATAACCCGGGCGCCGATAGCCTTGGATGCCACCTGGATAGCAGCAGTGCCCACACCGGCGGAAGCCGACAACACCAGCACTGTTTCCCAGGGCTTGAGCTGAATCTTACGTTGGAGCATGTTCCACATCGGCAAATAAGTCGTGGGAACGGCAGCTGCCATTTCGTAAGTGACATCATCGGCAATGGTGTGAACATTGGATGCGGGGACTGAAACGAATTCAGCGTAGCTGCCGTCGATGGCGCTGCCCATGAACTGGGGGCGGGGGCAGAGGTCGTCATGGCCGGCCAGGCATGCCTGACACTGGCCGCAGGTAATCTTGGGGTTAACGACTACCCGGTCGCCCACGCTGAGGCCGCGGACATCTCCGCCTACTTCAACGATCTGTCCGGAGCAGTCGCCGCCTAGAATCAACGGCGGGGGGAACTCCCGGCTCAGACCTCGGTCACCGTTCCGGGTATAAAGGTCCAGCCGGTTAAGGCTTGACGCGCCTACTTGTATCTTTACTTGATGCGGTTGGGCGGCCGGTTCGGGCCGTTCGGCGTGGGTCAGAACTTCTGGCCCTCCGTGGGCCTCTATATATACAGCTTGCATAAAAAAGCGTCTCCATACCTACTAGAAGTCTTTGCAAGGGCGGTTCAACAAGCCTGTCCTGAGTCTGTCGAAGGACTCACGCAGGGGGATTCCACGTTACCTTGAACGACATATTAGGGTCTTCGGCCAAAGTAGCAGTCATCACAAAGGAACACAATAGCCAGGGCCTCTTCGTGGCTGCCCAGGCGGCCGCACTGGGGAATGTCGCTATCGTGGCTCCAAGGTTGGTGAAACTTCCCGCCGCACATCTGGCAGGAAGTTTGGTGAACCCCATCCAGATCATCTCCGCAGATGACGC
>Ga0066367_1000344_pt1 | contig 10424 bp, 10 predicted proteins | sample Knorr_S7_td_AAIW_FD_77335 | JGI IMG/M metagenome (GOLD analysis project Ga0066367, IMG submission 77335) | Marine microbial communities from Southern Atlantic Ocean transect - Knorr_S7_td_AAIW_ad_750m_LV_A | ecosystem: Environmental > Aquatic > Marine > Oceanic | place: Atlantic Ocean...
CCAGCAGATATGCACCTATGTACAGCGCGGCGATGTCCATGATTTGGAGACTACCCTAGCTTTCTGAACTTGTCTATTCCGTTCTGGCCCTCGCGGCCGCATCTTCCAACAGGTTGATGGTCTCTTCAGGCGGCCCCAGGGTGCCGGGCAGTGGTTCTCCCGCGTTGCCAAGGCCGTGGTAATCGCTACCGCCGCAGGGAATCAGGTCGTATTCGCGAGCCAGCCTGGCCAGATGCCGTACGGTGTCGTCATCGTACTGCGCATAGTAGACCTCCATCCCCAACAGCCCCGCTTTCTTGAGCTCGGTTATACCGCCTTCCATGTCGTTCATAAATGTGGGGTGGGCAAGGACCGGCACGCCGCCGACACGTTGGATCATCTCAACGCTTTCGATCGGGTTCAGCTTGGGACGGTCATAGTACGCAAGACCGTCGTTGCCCAAGTACTCTTCGAATGCCTCTTTAGGCTCTTTGAAATAGCCTGCCTCGACCATCGCCAAGGCGATATGGGGCCGTCCCACCGAACCATCTCCAGCGAAGTGTTGGACCCGCTCCCATTCCACCGGCTTCCCCAATGCTTCCAATTTCTCCACCATAATCTGGGCCCGGTCAACGCGGCCTCTGCGGAATTCCGTTAGAGACGCCTGAAAATCCACGTCGTGATAGTCCAAGAAATAGCCCAGCACATGAACTTCGTTTCCGGGAAGGTCGGCGCTCATCTCGATGCCGGGAATGATTCGCAGGTCCGGGAATTCTTTGGCCGCTTCATAGGCCTCTGCGAGGCCTTCCGTACTGTCATGGTCGGTGATGGAGATGGTCTTAAGTCCCTGTTTTGCCACCAGTTGAATCAACTCGGTGGGCGTCAACCGTCCGTCTGAAGCGAGGGTATGCAGGTGTAGATCAATAGTCGCGGCCAAATCAATTCACTCTCCTATCTATTCGTTCGATCAAGGAAGCCTTGCCGGTCTCTCCATCCACGTCCACCAAGACTGAGTTCAGCATGCAGGGCCCATTCGCGACCGACAACCGGTTGGGCAGGGCGGTCAAGAAGCGCTCTAGCACCGTTTCCACACTCGAGCCGATCATCGAGTCCTGGGGACCGGTCATGTCGACGTCTGTCAGGTAGGCCGTGCCTTTGGGCAATATCTTGGCATCGACTGTGCCCACGTGGGTATGGGTGCCAAACACGCCTCTGACCCATCCGTCCAGATACCATCCCATGGCCTGTTTCTCAGATGTGGCTTCAGCATGGAAGTCCACGATTATCACCTTGCTTCCGCCCTCTTCATGCAACTTCTCCAGAAGCGCGTCGGCAGCGAGGAACGGGCAGTCCAACGATGCCATAAAAGCCCGGCCCATTAGGTTCACCACGGTCACCCCACCTTTATGTATGTGGCCCTTGCCGGGTGCGTCAGGGTAGTTGGCGGGCCGGAGCAGTGCGAGCCCCGCATCTATGAGGGGGATGATCTCTTTTTGTCCCAGATGTGGTTGCCGGAGGTAAGCACGTCCACGCCGCTATCCAGGAGTTCCGCCGCGGTACTGGCGGTAATGCCGTAGCCACCGGCCGTGTTCTCACCATTGCAGATCACAAAGTCGATGGACTTTTCGTGCTTCAGATCGGGTAGCAGGGCCCGCACCGCGTCCCGGCCGGGCATGCCAATCACGTCTCCTATCATCAGTATACGCAAGAACCGATGCTCTTTGATCTATCAGCGCTTATTTAAATGATGCCGGGACTACAAAGGGGACCCAGCAGACGGTCAATCCCGCTTCTGGGTCCCCTTCATGTTTGCCTGGTTGTCACTCTTTCGAGCGGCTACTTGGCGTATTCGACGTTCCGGGTCTCCCGAATCACGGTCACTTTGATCTGACCGGGAAATACCAGGTCTTCCTCCACCTTTTTGGCGATGTACAGGGCTAATTCAGCGGCTTCGATGTCACTCAGGTCGTCTGGCTTAACCATTACCCGAACCTCGCGTCCCGCCTGGATGGCGAAGACCCGTTCAACACCGTTGAAGCTGGTGGCGACCTCTTCAAGCTCCTTGAGCCGCTTTACGTACAGCTCCAGGGCCTCTCTGCGTGCGCCGGGCCTAGATGCGCTGATGGCGTCGGCCGTAGCCACCAAGAACGACTCGACGGTCTCGTGGTCGTCGCTGTGATGCTCCAGTATCCCCCGGTATGAGCTGTGGTTGATGCCATGCTTCCGGGCGATCTCGGCGCCGATCTCAGCGTGGGGGCCGGAGACCTCGTGGGTCACCGCTTTGCCGATGTCATGCAGCAAGCCGCCCATCTTGGCGACCTGAACATTGGCGCCGGCCTCCGCCGCCAACATACCTGAGAGCAACGAGACCTCGATGGAATGTTTCAGCACGTTTTCCCCGTAGCTGTAGCGATATTTGAGTTGACCCAGCAACCGAATCAGCTCGGAGTCCAGGCCGCTGACCCCAGCATCGAAGGTGGCCTGTTCGCCGGCCTTCAATATCGTTTGGTCGATCTCTTCTGTGGCCCGGTTAACCATCTCTTCGATCCGAGCGGGCTGAATACGCCCGTCCGAGATCAATTTCTCCAGGGCCAAACGGGCTACTTCCCGCCGGACCGGGTCGAAACAAGATACCGTCACAGCCTCGGGAGTGTCGTCGATGATGACGTCCACCCCTGTGAGGGCTTCCAGTGTACGAATGTTGCGCCCTTCGCGGCCGATAAGACGACCTTTCATCTCATCGTTGGGCAGGGAAACTTTCGAAGTGGTAACTTCTGAAACTACGTCGGTTGCGAGACGGTTGATGGCTACCGTGATAATCTTACGAGCGTTTACGTTGGCCTTTTCTTTGTACTGCTTCTCCAGTTCGTAATACCGTTTGGCCAGGTCATGCACCGCTTCTTCTTCACCGCGCCGTACAACCTGTTCACGGGCCTCATCTACGCTGAGGCCTGCCACCTGCTCCAGGGCCCTGGACTGTTCCGCCTTAAGTTCCTCGGCTTCTATCCTGGCCCTATCTGCTTCCGCCTCCAGTGAGGCTAGCTCACGTTCCCTTTCTTCCTGGGTTTCTACTTTCCGTTCCAATTGTTCTTCCCGCTGCAGATGCCTGCTTTCCATGCGGTGGAACTCTTGGCGTTGGTCTTTTAGGTCCGATTCAGTTTCGTTACGTAGTTTTGACGCCTCTTCCTGGGCCGCCAAGAGGACTTTTCTACTTTCCTCTTCAGCCTGGGTGATAATACCCTTGGCGCTCTCTCCGGCGATCTGTGCCTGCGCGGCGTCATTTCGCGACTTGAGAACCAACCAGGTAGCAACACCTATCCCTGCGGCCGCCAGGACGGCTAGGATGACGATGATAATCTCCACGGTAATCACCTATTCCTTTCCGCCTAGTGTGCCTATTTAAAGGAGTTGTTACTCCTGAGTATCATCCTAACCAGATGCCTAGAAGGTGTCAAGGCGAAAGCCGACTAGAAAACCCTTGTTCATCTAACCGATTCGACGCTAAACCTACGCAAACAGGAACCCAGTTAACCCCGCCCGTCATAAGACCAAGCAACGGCATCCGCCGCCAGGCCGGGGCATCGCCGCTCTTGAGCGGCCACCGCGCCTGCTTTATAATGGCCTGTAGCAGTTCAGCAAAGGTCCGGCAAAGAGGACCAGTTTGGAGAACGAAACACAAAGGTGTTTGTGAATGGCTAACGGGGACTACTACGACATACTCGGCGTGCGCAAGGGCGTCGGGGAAGAGGATATCCGCAAGGCTTTCCGCAAGAAGGCCATGGAGTTCCATCCCGACCGCAACAAGAGCGCCAACGCTGAAGAGAAATTCAAGGAAATAAACGAGGCCTATCAGGTCCTCTCCGACTCGAATAAGAGAGCCCAATACGACCAATTCGGCAAAGCCGGCGTGGGCGGCAACGGCGGGTCCGGCCAGCCCTTCGACGGGTTCGAAGGTTTCGGCGGTTTTGGAGACATCTTCGACTCATTCTTCGGAAGTGGGTCGGGCCGTCGCAGTCGGGCGCAACGGGGCAGCGACATGCAACACCGGGTCGTACTGAGTTTCGAAGAATCGGTGTTTGGAGCGGAACGTGAAGTCGATCTGACCCGCCTCGAGGACTGCGGAGTCTGCTCCGGGGCCGGAAACGAACCTGGCACACCCCTCGAGACCTGCAGCACCTGTAAGGGCAACGGGCAGGTGCGGCGCGCCCAACGCAGCGTATTCGGCCAGTTCACTCAGGTCGTAACCTGCACCAGTTGCTCGGGAAAGGGCACCATTATAAAGACCGCCTGCTCCAACTGCCGGGGCGGAGGCAAGGAACGCAAGACCCGCAAGATCGCCGTGAATATTCCCGCCGGGGTCGAAGGCGGCATGCAAGTGCGCCTCACCGGAGAGGGTGACGCAGGCCGGGATGGCGGCGGCACCGGTAACCTTTACGTGTATATCGATGTACAAGAACACCAATATTTCGACCGCGAAGGCTCGGATCTGACCTACGTGCTGCCGGTGAATATAGCTGAAGCAGCTCTGGGCGCCCACAAATCCATACCCACCCTGGATGGCAACGACGAAGACCTTAAACTCCCCCAGGGTACTCAACCCGGCACCGAGTTCCGCATCAAGGGAAAGGGTGTGCCGCATCTTCACGGAAACCGGAGGGGCGACTTAAGAGTGACGGTGGACGTAAGGATCCCCGGTTCGCTGGATAACCGCCAACAGGAACTGCTGCAAGAACTGGCCCAGTCTTTCGCCGATTCAAACTGGAGTTCCCCCAAAGGCGGTTCCGACGATGGAGATGACCAGGGGATCTTCGACAAGATCAAAGAGGCATTGGGTTGATAACTTCCTGCGAGTCCCAGATCCGTATCCTGTGACGATAGGCCCGGGGACCGCTGGTCCCGCGGGTCTTTTAATTTGACGCTCAAGGAATAGGAGGGCCGGTGGCCTGGCAAGAATTAAGCATCACCGTACCCCATGAATACGTGGAACCGATCTCGTATCTGTTCAGCCGCTACGGCAAGGGGTTGAGCACCGAGTTGGCGGGCGAGGGCCGCGTCTTGTTGCGCACTTACCTAACGACCGGGTCAAGACAACGGATGGCCCATATCGAAGTCGGTGTGAAGTTGGTCGGCGCCATCGAACCCATCGGCGACCTGAATATCCGTGATCTGCCCGACGACGAAGACTGGATGAATTCCTGGAAATCTCACTTTGGAATCCTGCGCATCGGAAAACGTCTGGTTATCAAGCCCACATGGCTCGAACTGGACTCAACCGCCGGTCCGGAAGACATCGTGATTGAACTTGATCCGGGAATTGCCTTCGGCACCGGCTATCACCCCACCACCGCCACTTGCATGGAGGCCATGGAGCAACACGTCAAGGCGGGGATGACGGTCCTAGACCTGGGAACTGGCTCGGGCATATTGACCATCACCGCCATGAAGCTGGGCGCGGAGTTGGTAACCGCCCTGGACATCGACTCACAGGCCATATCCGCGGCGCGGCGCAACTTCCGGCGGCTCGGCATCAACAAGCAGATCAGGCTGGGCCAGGGTTCAATCCCCCATCCAACGGCCCCGCCCGGCGAGTTCGACCTGGCAGTGGCCAATATCTCGGCCAGGGGCGTCGCCGACCGGTGTCCCTTTATCCTGACGGCTCTGAAGCCGGGCGCACTGTTCATCGCCTCCGGTTTACTGATGACCCAGAAAGACGAGGTGGCCGGCGCGGTGGAGCCACTGGGCTTCACATTGATCAGCGAGTGGCCTCAGGAAGAGTGGGTCACCCTGCTGTACCGGGCGCCGGAAAACCCTTAACAGCATCGGTCCAGGCATAGCGCCCACGCGGCATTCAGGCTCGGCCATTTGTTGCATTTTCCCAGGCCAAAGCGTACCATCCAATCGGCCTCTGAAGCGGGTTTTGGACTCGATTAACCTGGTTTTCAGCGGACGCACCTCTGGTTAACCAGCCCACTATCCAGCGCCGATTTCATCTAGCACCTGGAGCAACATAATTGGAGAAGGTCGATCTAGACCGGTACGAGATAACCGGACGGCTTGGCGCCGGCGCCGACTATGAAGTGAGGGCAGCGGTCGACCGTGAGTCCGGCAACCAGGTGGCCATCAAACGGCCCGTGCCCCAGGCGATCAGCCGGGACCAACACCAGGCCATCGAAGCCCGGACCGAAAAGGTCCTTCAAGCCTACGACGAGATCGGTCACTCAACCAACCTTATCTCCCCCATACTGGGCTATACCGAACGCGGCAATCACGACGCCTTCTTCGGCGATGAGCTAGGCAAGGATTACCAAGTTCTGGTGGAGGAGCGGGCTGGCGGCATACCGCTGTTGGGCGACATGATGTCCAAGTTCAAGGGGGTGCCCATCGGGGCGGGGCAAAATCTGTTCACATTATTTCCCTTGGTCCAACCCAGCGCGGTGCCGGTACATCCGGTCCACAACCAGTTGTTAGACCTGGAAGAAGTCTACCTCTCCGCCGGGTACGTTATCTTGGACCTCCGCCCTCAGAACATCTTCTACCAGCCGGCTAGTGGGAAGATGGTGGTCATCGACACGGGGGCTCTGGCCCGGTTGGACGATGAAGCCCCTCGTGGCCGCCCGCCCTTTGACGTGAACGATGCTTGTTTGGAGATATTGAAGTTCTACACCACACCACTCGAACCGCCTGGCGACGCGTCAGGCTACCGCGACGCCCGAGGGATCAGGCCCATCGTAAATATCGAAGAAGAACTTAACGAGATGGCCCGGGATTTGGCCGGGTGCGCTCCGGCGGTGATTGAGACGGGTTCGGTGATCCTGAGTAAGATTCGGGAACGGGCGTACACTAAATATGCTCCCTTCCGGGCCGATCTGACGGCCTACCTGGACCGCATCGCAGAACGGAACGCCGGGCAGGCAAACGCCTCTAAATCGGTCCAGACTTGGCAGGAAGCCGCGGATTGGTTGAAAGCAGATTACTGGCGCGGATTCTTGTTCGATCCAGACTCCGAGATGGCCGGTTACCTGGCCTAACGGCATCAAATATCATCCACCTGAAAAACTAATTGAACAACTAATTGAAATTTCCGAGGTTTGGCCGCAATGTTGGCAAGCACAGTAACAACGATGCAAGACAATTCAGCCCACGGCGAGGATTCTTTCCTAAGTAAAGACCTGGGGAACGGGGAATTCCTGGACGTGGTGATGGACGGCGTCACTGGCCACGGTGGAGAACAGGCCAGCACCGAACTCAGAGATGCGCTGGACGCGGGCGACCTGAACAACGCTAAGGGAATCGTCCAACTCTTATCTGAAATGAACGAGGATTTTTACAGCGTGGGGTCAGGCCGGTTCCTTCTGACTACGGTCTCCGCCGTGCTAGGCCGGGGTGACAATGTCCAGATCATCTCCGCCGGCGACAGCCCGGTTTTTTTGATCAACAAAGACGGCCATCAGAAACTCTCAGGACATGCGGGAGGATTCCTGCACGTGGGTGTGGCCAAAGCCATCGGCGCGTCTGAACAATTTGTCCAACCCGCCCAGGTCGAGATAACTCCCTCACCTGGAGATAGGCTCTTGTTGGCGACCGACGGCATCACCGACAACATGACCATCGAAGAACTCACTGAGGTGATCCGAAACGCCGGCACGCCTGAAGCAGCCGCCTCTACCATCGAGGACACCATCAAGGAGCGGCTTCAAGAGGGCCGGGTACCAGAGACAATCGGAGTACGGTTCCGGTATGATGACCGTACGGCAATAATCAGGTTCTTCTAATCAGCCGAGGACTTGGTTGATTAAGGTTGTCTAATACCGCCCGAATCGTGTTGATAAGCATCGCAATCCGCAATGATGGCTATTGTGACGACTAGGGCGTATTGCTAAAATGCAGCAGCTTGGTTCACTGGGTCAGACCAACAGGTGGACCAGCGCTGGTTAAGGGTAAAAGGAGCCAAATCCGTGGGGAAAATCAAGGTTGCAATCATCGGCGTCGGAAACTGCGCCTCATCGCTCGTCCAAGGGGTCCACAAATACGTTGAACTCCCTGACGATGTCGAAGTAACGGGTGTCATGCACAACACCATCGGCGGATATCGAATAGATGACATCGATATAGTGGCCGCCTTCGATATCGATAAGAATAAGGTCGGTAAAGACCTGTCCGAAGCGATATTCACGGCCCCCAACAACACCATCAAGTTCGCTGATGTCCCCAAGACTGGGGTAATCGTCGAACGGGGAATGACTCACGACAGCGTGGGACGGTATCTGGAAGATATCGTAAAAAAATCACCTCACTCCACCGCGGACATCACCGGCATCCTCCAAGAGAAGGAAGTCGATGTAGTCATCAATTACCTCCCAGTCGGCAGTGAACAGGCAACCAAGTGGTACGTTGAGCAGATACTCAACGCCCGCTGCGGTATGGTTAATTGCATCCCGGTTTTCCTGGCCCGCGAAGAGTACTGGCGCAACCGTTTCGAAGAGCGCGGCGTCCCCATCATTGGCGACGATATCAAGTCCCAGCTGGGCGCCACCATCACACACCGAGTCTTGACCCGCCTCTTTGAAGACCGGGGCGTCACCCTGGACAACACCTACCAGTTGAACTTCGGCGGAAATACCGATTTCCTGAACATGTTAGAAAGGGAGCGCCTCACATCGAAGAAGATTTCCAAGACCACGTCTGTTACGTCTCAAATGGACGAAGTTCTCGGAGACGACGAGATTCACATCGGCCCCAGCGACCACGTTCCGTGGTTGAAGGGCCGCAAATGGTGCTACATCCGCATGCAAGGCCGCGTCTTCGGCGATGTCCCCTTGAACATGGAAGTAAAATTGGAAGTTTGGGACAGCCCGAACTCCGCTGGAGTGGTCGTTGACGCCATCCGTTGCGCGAAACTGGCCCTGGACCGTGGGCAGGGCGGCGCGATAGAAGGGCCCAGCGCCTACTACATGAAATCACCACCGGTTCAACACACTGACGACCAAGCTCGAGATATGGTCGAGGAATTCATCGCCGAACAAGCACCGGAAGTAAAAGCATCGGAAGTATCAGAAGCATCCACGGACTAAGTCCTTGGGCGGCGATGGGACGGGGGTAGCGCCGTGAAGATCGCCATGGTGTCTCCTTATGATTTCACCTGGCCCGGCGGGGTTACGGCCCACGTTGCCCAGTTGGCACGCGCACTTGGCCGCTCCGGACATGAGGTCCAGGTGCTGGCGCCCCATTCCCCTTCTCGTGACTTCCAAGATTCCGACCTTTTGGTGCCCTTTGGCCGTTCGGTCCCCCTACCCAGCGGGGGCTCCACTGCCAGGGTCACCCTATCGTGGTGGCTCTATCCCAAGATCAGGGCGTTGCTGAAGAAAGAGCAGTTCGACATCATTCACTTACACGAACCGATGGTGCCGATCCTCCCACTATGCGTGCTAGAATTCTCCAAGTCGGTAAACGTTGGGACGTTTCACGCCTCCTACTCCCGCCAACACCTCTACCGCGCCTTCCAGCCAATAATCAAACGCTGGCAAAAGCGGCTCCACGGCAGTATCGCCGTCTCTCCCGCCGCAAGGCGTTATGTAAACAACACGTTCCCTGGGGAATACGAGATCATCCCCAACGGCATAGATTACAAGCATTTCTCAGCCAATGTCGCTCCCCTGCCCCAATACCAGGACGGCAAGCTGAATATCTTGTTTGTGGGCCGCCTGGAGAAGCGCAAAGGATTGCGGTATCTGCTTGAAGCCTACAGCAAGCTTAAATGGGAGATGCCAAATACCCGGCTGATTGTGGTCGGCCCCGGAAACCCGGACAAAGAGTCGTACCGCATATTGAGTTCCCACGGCCTGAGGGACGTGGAATTCGCGGGCCGCGTGTCCTACGATGAGCTGCCGCGCTATTACGCCACCGCAGACATCTTCTGCTCACCGGCCACCGGAGGAGAAAGCTTCGGCATCGTTCTGTTGGAAGCCATGTCGGCCGGCAAGCCGGTGGTCGCTTCCGATATCGAAGGGTTCCGGGGAATCATGACCGACGGCGAGCAGGGCTTACTGGTCACAAAGAAAGATACCGGCGGTTTGGCCAACGCACTGGGGAGATTGGCTCGAGACCCGGAGTTACGCAGTAAATTGGGCGGCCAGGGCAGCCGTTCCGCCGAGGATTACCGGTGGGAAGTGGTCGCCGGCCGGGTCGAGGAATATTACAACAGATGTATACAGGCCGCTAATGGCTCTACCGGGACGCGAACAATTTAGGGCGGCGGTCCTCCGCTACATAGAGGTGCCGGGGGCCAAGTTTTTCAGAGCAATCAAGCTCACGCCCAACGGCATCACCATCCTTGGTTTCCTAATCACCGTCGTCTCCGCCTACCTGGTCGGCACCGGCTGGCTCGTTGCTGGTGGAATAGTCTTTCTGTTCGCCGGAGGCCTGGACTTGATGGACGGCGCACTGGC
>Ga0066367_1000346_pt1 | contig 10352 bp, 6 predicted proteins | sample Knorr_S7_td_AAIW_FD_77335 | JGI IMG/M metagenome (GOLD analysis project Ga0066367, IMG submission 77335) | Marine microbial communities from Southern Atlantic Ocean transect - Knorr_S7_td_AAIW_ad_750m_LV_A | ecosystem: Environmental > Aquatic > Marine > Oceanic | place: Atlantic Ocean | collected...
CGTTAGGTACGCCCTGATTAATATACAAAGCAATATCGTACCCTTTTACTTGCGCAGCGTGACGGTAGAGGTCACAAGAAGCTTCAAGTAACTCGCGAATGGCACAGCTTTGAATATCGGTAAGCATTTTACCCGATTCAATCTTCGACCAATCTAAGATACTGTCCAGGATGATAAGTAAATTGCTAGCAGAGCGTGAAATTGTTTTGGCTCTAGCCGAAACATTTTCCGGCAACTCGTTCTCGAGCATCAATTCACATGAGCCAATAATGCCATTCATTGGCGTTCTAATCTCGTGACTCATGTTGGCGAGAAACTGCGTTTTCGCCACATTCGCGGCTTCCGCTTCTTTAAGCGCTAACGCAAGGTGCTCGGTTTTCTCTTCTATGCGCTTTTCCAAAGACTGATTCAATTCCCCTAGCTCGACATTCAGGCTTTGCTCTACTTCTCTTGCAACCTTTAGCTCTTCAAATGCATCGAGCAATCGGGCTTCTAAACTCACGAACTCATCGCTTAGCGACGAGAGCTCTTGAATGTGCAGTGCCCTTTGTGGTGCTTTAACACCTTCTTTTTGTGTGGGGTCGAATTCGGAAATATAGCGAACAAGGCGACGAATAGGCGCGCCGACCATTTTTGCAACTACGTACCCGGTGAATGTTCCAAATGCAGATAATGCCAATAGCAGCAGCAAGTCTTTTAGCAAATAATTACTCATTGATGCCATTAGCAGTCGTTTGTCGAAGTAATAGCTAACTTTCCAGCTAGCAAAAGGCATATCTTTCGCTAACCTCAACCATGTTTTCCCCTGAGGCCCGTTCTCCACCTCAACAGCACAATCAGGTTCACAAATATAAAAAGGTGCTTTAGTGAGTGGCTTCATCTTCAGGCCTTTAGATGCATAGATAACTTCGCCTTTTTGATCCTCAATGAGCATCAAAAAACCACCTAAGCTTAAGTTATCAATAGCAGAAAAGCTCTTTAACGATAAAGAGCCCTCTACAATACCTTTTGGAGTGCCATCTGCATCTGTAATAGGAGCTGACAAGGCTACAATTGGATCGTTACCAAAACCTCGGCCTTGAAATACATTTGAAAGGAATGGTTTACCTGTCTGCATGACTTCAAAGAAATACGGCCTGTAAGCCACATTTGACAAGCCGCTTTGTCTTGCCTTATCCAACAGGCTAGGCGGGTAAGCGTGGGTAAGATCGCCATTGTCATCTGCAATGAGGAAGGTCAAAAATTCTGGATTGTGCGATGCCAACACCCGCAAATTTGTCACCGCTGCATTATCGAAATCGCTGTTTGATACCTCGCTAGACAACACTTGCGCTGCACTAATAATGGCACTTTGGTGTTGCTGAATAAAATTCGAAAGTTGGAACTCCAGCACATTCACCCGCTGCGACATGTAACTGTGAATTTGTCTTTCTTGCTGTTTTTGAAACAGACTTACCGACAAATAAATTACTGCCATGGAAGCAACGAAGAAGCAACCGGAAAAGAAGTACCCAAAAAGAAAGTGCAGCGTAACCCGCTCTGACTTACTTGATGTTTGTCGCTTAAGCCCGTGGACTGCCAAATACGAAAAGTGTCCGGTTACAAGACCAAATACACCGCTTACCCAGGTGACCAGCACACCCGAAAACAGCATATTTGCGTTATCGCCATCATAAAGAGAATGCTCTAAAACAAGAATGGGCAGAAAGACAATAGACCAAAAGCCTGCGCCTACTTTTATCACCTGTTTAAGCGACTTGTTATAGCCAAAAAAGCTAAGCACGATGGGCAGTAGAGTAAGGCTTTCCTTTCCAACTATGCTCCCGTCGTTAAGCCATAAGGGAAGGCTGACAACAAGTGCAATAGGAATGGAAATAAAAGGAGAAAACCGAAGTGAAGCGTAGACTGCCGCACCTATACCAAATGTAGCTATCCCTGTACTATCAAAGGGTGGGTTGAGAGCATTAAAACCCGCACCTAACACACATACAAGTAGTGCTTGAAGGGCCAGAGACCATGAAAAAGAAAATGAAATACTGCCAATTTTCAACGCATGTCTCCGGCGAATAGATTTAGTGTTGAGCCATGTAATCTAGGGTAAAGTTCGTTAGAAGCTTCACGCCTAGTTTCATGCCTTCATCATCAACATAAAATTCCGGTGTGTGATGAGCTGGGCTATCTTCTTCAGAGACGTCTAATGGCTTACCGCCTACCCAAACATATAAACCTGGAATTTGCTCTTGGAAAAATGAAAAATCTTCCGCACCCGTGACCGGCTTAGAAAGCAGCGTGTTTTCAACGCCTGCGGTACGCTGCATAGTAGGCAGCATGGCTTTTGTAAGCTCTGGGTCGTTGTACGTAATGGGGTAATAGTAATCTAGCGGTAGCGTAAGTTCAGCTTCTGCGCCCATACTTTCAGCAATAGCCTTTACTTTGCGCGGAAGCGACTCGTAAATGTGATCGCGAGCAGCTTCATTGAGTGTACGAATTGTGCCAACCATTTCTACTTCATTTGGAATGATGTTTGAACGGTTACCGCCGTGAATAGAGCCAATAGACACCACCGCTGCATCGTCAATCAATTTCAACTCACGACTTACTATGGTCTGAATTGACATGATCATTTGCGCAGCGGTAACCACTGGATCAACACTCTTCCAAGGATAAGCGCCGTGGGCTTGCTTACCGTGAATAACAATTTTAAATGGGTCTACCGCGGCCATGGTGCCACCCGCGTTATAACGCACTTTACCCACATCGGTATTAGCATTGATATGCAGGCCAAAAATAGCGTCTACATCAGGGTTCTTAAGTACACCTTCAGCAACCATAACTTCCGCACCGCCTTTTTCTCCAGCGGGTGCGCCCTCTTCTGCTGGCTGAAAGATAAACTTCACTTTACCTTTCAGGTCGCCTTTAATTTCGGTAAGAATTTTTGCCGCGCCCATGAGCATTGCCATGTGAGTATCGTGACCACAGGCGTGCATAACCGGCACTTCTTTTCCGTTGTATTCGCCCATCTGCTTTGAGCGGTAGGACAAATCGTTTTGCTCTTTTACCGGAAGTCCGTCCATGTCTGCACGTAATGCAACCACAGGACCTGGCTTGCCCGAGTCTAAAATAGCTACCACACCCGTTTTTGCCACACCGGTCTGCACTTCTAAACCTAGGCTTTCAAGGTAGTCAGCAACATATTCAGCGGTTTTAAACTCGCGATTCGATAATTCAGGAAATTCATGAAAGTGATGACGCCATTTAATTACATCAGGCTCGACTTTATTCGCTAATTCATCAACATTGATCTGAGCGGCATTAGCAGCTGACACAGAGGCCAACCCTGCAAATGCAAGTGACAGCAATTTCTGGTACATAACTATTATTTCCTTTGGTGTTTTTTAGACAGAGTAAATCATCTCACGGGAGAACACACCACTGAACTAACGATTGCTGTTAAAAATCAATAAGCAGACGAAAATACCCCATTCACAAGACTGAGGGTATTAGACGGAAGTATAAGAAAAGTGCTTTATCGATGCAGGGAATAAAAAAGGCGCCGAGTGGCGCCTTTTCTTTAAATATCAAATTATTACTAAGTTTCTATTAACTCTTTTGTCTACGCATTGCGTCAAAGAACTCATCGTTTGTCTTGGTCATCGACAACTTACTGATAAGGAAGTCCATTGCGTCAATTTCTGACATTTCGTGAACGATTTTGCGAAGGATCCACATTTTCTGTAGTTCATCTTGCGCTGTAAGCAGTTCTTCACGTCGGGTACCAGAGCGGTTGAAGTCGATAGCCGGGAATACACGTTTTTCCGCGATTTTGCGATTAAGGTGTAATTCCATGTTACCTGTACCTTTAAACTCTTCGTAGATAACTTCGTCCATTTTAGAGCCGGTATCGATAAGCGCTGTTGCGATAATCGTTAAGCTTCCGCCTTCTTCAACATTACGGGCAGCACCAAAGAAGCGCTTAGGCTTGTGAAGAGCATTCGCATCAACACCACCGGTAAGTACTTTACCTGATGATGGGATAACCGTGTTGTAAGCGCGAGCAAGACGAGTAATCGAGTCAAGCAGGATAACCACGTCTTTTTTGTGTTCAACAAGACGCTTGGCTTTCTCGATAACCATTTCAGCAACTTGTACGTGACGACTTGCTGGCTCATCGAAGGTTGAAGCAACGACTTCACCTTGAACAAGACGATGCATCTCGGTTACTTCTTCCGGACGCTCATCAATAAGCAATACCATTAACTCACAATCTGGGTGGTTAGCAGCAATTGACTGAGCAATATTCTGAAGAAGAAGCGTTTTACCGGCCTTAGGTGGCGCTACGATAAGACCACGCTGGCCTTTACCGATTGGCGACGCCAAATCTAGTACACGAGCCGTAATGTCTTCTGTTGAGCCATTACCACGTTCCATGCGCAAGCGATCTGCTGCGTGAAGCGGTGTAAGGTTTTCAAAAAGGATTTTATTACGTGAATTTTCAGGCTTGTCGAAGTTAACTTCGCGGATTTTTAGCAGGGCGAAGTATCGTTCACTGTCTTTCGGTGGACGAATTTTCCCGGCAATCGTATCACCGGTACGCAAGTTAAAGCGTCGAATTTGGCTTGGCGATACATAAATATCGTCTGGTCCTGCAAGATACGAAGAGTCAGCTGAGCGTAAGAAGCCGAAACCGTCCTGTAAAATTTCTAGTACCCCATCACCAAAGATGTCTTCACCGCTTTTTGCGTGTGTCTTTAGGATTGAGAAAATGATGTCTTGTTTTCTGGCGCGCGCCATGTTTTCCAGGCCCATCTCCTCGGCCAGGTTAACCAACTCGCTTATTGGTTTGTTCTTTAATTCAGTTAAATTCATACTGGTGGGTCTTTGTGCTTGAACTTCGCTTACAGGACTTAAAGTCACTCTGTTCTAGTTTAGATTTGATATCACCCTGATGTGGGCGTAAGCAGAACGCTGCTCGGATGAGCGCTAAAGAAAAGTTAGCACTATATTTAATCAACGTCCAGCGTTTTACTGCCGAAATGTTAAATAATTTGTGGCTTGCTCTTCTAGAATGAAACGTTAGTCCCTGTGGCGTAAATAAAAACCGGTGCTTCGTTAGCACCGGTTTTCAATTTGAAATCAATTAAAGGTTTTCGTTAAGAAACTCTGTTAATTGAGCTTTAGATAGCGCGCCTACTTTAGTTGCAGCAACGTTACCGTTTTTGAAAAGTAGCAATGTAGGAATACCACGAATACCATATTTAGGTGGAGTTTCGTTATTTTCATCGACATTCAACTTGCCAACTGTTAACTTGCCATCAAACTCGGTCGCAACTTCTTCCAAGATTGGTGCGATCATTTTACACGGGCCACACCATTCGGCCCAGAAGTCAACCAGTACAGGACCTTCAGCATTGATAACATCTGCTTCGAATTTATCGTCAGATAACTGGATAATTTTGTCGCTCATTCTTTTCTCCATTATTGGTCTGTCGCTGATTTGTCTCAGCCTGACCATAAGTGTTATATAGAAACTGTTTTTTAATGCAAGCACTGATAAGCTATAAGCTATGCCTACTCACTTAACTGATACTCACTTTTCTGACCTGCCGATTAACGGCAAGGTTGTTGACGCCTTGGCGGCAGCTAATTTTTCACATTGTACACCAATTCAAGCACTTGCACTGCCTCCTTTATTGGAAGGTCACGACATTGCAGGTCAGGCTCAAACCGGAACCGGTAAAACCATTGCCTTTTTGGTAGCTACATTTCACTATTTGCTAAGCAAAGCAGAAAATGCAGATAACAGCAAATCAAATGGCCCTCGCGCAATTATCATGGCGCCGACCAGAGAGCTCGCCGTTCAAATTTATAACGACGCCAAACTGCTTAGTGAGCATACTGGATTGTCGCTTGGTTTGATTTATGGGGGCGAAGGTTACCAAAGTCAACGTGAAACTTTGGAAGAAGGGGTAGATATTATAATTGGTACGACAGGACGCATACTGGATTACTACAAACAGAATGTGTTCACACTGAAGAATATTCAGGTTGCCGTACTTGATGAAGCCGACCGCATGTTCGATTTAGGCTTTATAAAAGATATCCGCTTTTTATTCCGCCGCATGCCACCGGCAAGCGAACGTTTGAGCATGCTATTTTCAGCTACACTTAGCTACCGTGTGCAAGAGCTTGCTTACGAGCACATGAACAACCCTACCCACGTACAGGTAGCGCCAGAACAAACAACTGCAACTCGCGTTTCTCAAGAGCTATTTTATCCGTCTGATGACGACAAGATGCTGCTTCTTCTTACGCTGCTTGAAGAAGAATGGCCAGAAAAGGCAATTGTTTTTGCCAACACTAAAAATAGCTGTGAGAAAGTTACCGACTGGCTTACCGCAGATGGCCATCGCGTGGGCTTGCTTAGCGGCGATGTACCACAGAAGAAACGCCTTGGGATCTTAGAAGATTTCACCAAAGGCAATCTTGATATTTTAGTCGCAACCGACGTTGCAGCGCGCGGTCTTCATATCGACGCGGGAACGCACGTATTTAACTACGACTTACCTGACGACGCCGAAGACTATGTACACCGTATTGGTCGTACTGGCCGTGCAGGACAAAGTGGTGTTGCAATTAGTTTCGCGTGCGAAAAATACGCACTAAACTTACCTGCTATTGAGCAATACATTCAAAAGGCAATACCGGTTACCGATTACGACCGCAGCGCCCTACTTGATGATGTAACGCCTCCAAAACCACGTAGAAGACGTACGCCGAACAACCGCAATTCTTCACGTCGTGGAAACGGAAGAGGCCGTGGAAAGCCTCAAAACCGAAACAACAGAGCGCAACAGTGAGGCGTAAAGGTACTCAATAAGAATCGAGGTTTTATGCAGGCAGAACTCCAGCACGACGCACAAACCTACGGCGAGTATTACGCCGCCGTAGATTTAGGCTCTAATAGCTTTCACATGGTGATTGTTCACGTTGTTAACGGCAGTGTGCAAATAATAGGGAAAATTAAACAGAAAGTGCGCCTAGCAGCAGGTTTAGATGATGAGCTAGCACTTGATGACGTAAGCATGGAACGCGGCTGGCAATGCCTGCAAGTATTCTCGGAACGCCTGCAGGATATCCCCCCTTCTAATATTAAAATTGTAGCGACCGCTACATTGCGACTGGCAACCAATGCGCATGTATTCATTCGCAAGGCAGAAGAGATTCTCAATCACAAACTTGAAGTGATTAGCGGTGAAGAAGAAGCGCGACAAATTTATCTTGGCGTAGCCTACACATCCGCCAACCAAGGCAATAGCTTAGTCATAGATATTGGCGGCGCCAGCACAGAAATCATTATCGGTAACGACATGCAGCCTATCCATCTTAAGAGTTTGGATATGGGCTGTGTAACGTTTATGGAACGCTATTTCACCGGCGGCACTATCACCGAAGACAATTTCGACAATGCCAAACAAGCCGCACACGCGCTTATTGCCGATGTGTCTAGCGCGTTTTTGTGTTTTGATTGGGAGAATTGTTTAGGTGCATCTGGCACGCCGCAAGCCATTACTGAGATTCTTGTAGCACAGGGCATTAGTGATGCTATCCGCTTAGACTATTTGTATCATTTAGAAAAGCAATGTATTGAATGCGGCAGCATTAAAACCCTTGATATCGACGGATTGGAAGATAACAGAAAAGCTATTTTCCCGTCTGGTTTAGCGATCCTCATCAGCTTATTTGAAGCGCTAAATATCAAGCACATGAATATTTCTGGTGGTGCGCTTCGAGAAGGACTTATCTACGGAATGTTAGATAACGTTACCGAGAATGATCGTCGCCAGCAGACCCTTAATCAGGCAAAACATCGTTATCATGTAGATGCCAGTCACGCGAACTCGGTTAGTCACGTAGCGCTTACTTTATGCCATCAACTTTGTGCACAACAGAATATTTGTCATTTAGATACCGAAACTATTTTAGGTGCAGCCGCACAGCTTCATGAAATAGGTCTTCACATTGAATATAAGCGCCATCATGAGCATGGTGAATACATATTAAGTCACATTGATTTGCCTGGCTTCACGCGCCTTCAGCGCGCCGCCATCCGCGATTTAGTTGCTCAGCATAGATTAAACATAAAGCCAGACGTATTTGAAAAGTACCACGAAGACTACCGTCCAATGCTAAAAGGCTTATTGCGAATTTTACGTATAGCAGTGGTGTTATGTCTGCGTCGTCAGAATAAACATATACCAGAAGTAACGTTGCAGTGCGAAGAAAGTAAGTGGACACTTACTTTTCCTGAAGGCTGGCTGAAATCGCATCCTTTGATCAACGCAGAGCTAGCAAATGAATGCTGGCTTCAGCATAAAGCTGGCTGCGAACTCGTTTGTAAGTAACCACTTACAAACAGATAGAATGCGTTAAATATGTATACCGATAAACGGAAAAAAACATGAAAAAAAAGCCGTGCATTGCACGGCTTTTTTGTTGTCGAACCTTTGGTTGTTGGTATTACTTGTCGTTTTGCTTCGCTAAAAGCGCAGCAGCTTGCGGAGCGAAATAAGTCAGAATCCCGTCGGCGCCAGCGCGCTTAAACGCTAATAACGATTCTAGGATTACCGCGTCTTCATTTAGCCAACCATTAGCAAAAGCAGCTTGATGCATAGCGTACTCGCCACTTACTTGATAGGCGAATGTCGGTACTTTAAATTCGTCTTTACAACGACGCACAACATCTAAATACGGCATACCTGGCTTCACCATTACCATGTCAGCGCCCTCTTCTATATCAAGCGCAATTTCGTGGAGAGCTTCATCGGTGTTGGCAGGATCCATTTGATAGGTTTTCTTGTTGCCGCCCTTTATATTTGCAGCGGAGCCGACGGCATCACGAAATGGACCGTAGTACGCAGACGCGTATTTAGCAGAATAAGCCATAATACACGTATTGATGTGACCTGCTTCTTCAAGTGCTTTTCGGATACTGCCAATGCGCCCATCCATCATGTCAGAAGGCGCAACAATATCAGCGCCAGCTTCAGCATGCGATAACGCTTGCTTAATGAGCACCTCGACTGTTTCGTCGTTCATCACATAACCAGTTTCGTCTAAGAGACCATCTTGACCATGAGACGTAAATGGATCTAATGCGATATCAGACATCAGCATTACTTCAGGAAACGCCTTTTTGAGCGCTCTCATAGCTTGCTGAGCAAGCCCTTCAGGATTGAACGCTTCGCTTGCACACTCGGTTTTAAGAGACATAGGTGTCACAGGGAAAAGCGCAATCGTTCTAATGCCCAGCTCTACCCATTTCGCCGTTTCTTGCACTAGCAAATCGATAGAAAGTCTTTCCACACCAGGCATAGAAGGTACGGCTTCTCGTGCGTTCTCACCGGGTAGTACAAAAACAGGGTAAATGAGATCGTCAGTGGTTAAACGGTGCTCTGCCACAAGCCCTCTTAAAGCATCTTTGGCGCGTAGTCTGCGCATTCTTCTTTGAGGGAAAGGTGAAGATGTCATAGTTTTTCCTGTAAATGTTTATGTATTACTGTATTGCGGCCCGCAGCCTTGGCTTCGTAAAGGCATTCGTCGGCGAACTTGAAAAGATTTTGCGCGTGCTCTTCATCAATAATAATGGTTGTAGAAACGCCCGCGCTTGCAGTTAGCTTAATGGTTTCCCCTTCGTAATCAAGTGGGGTCGACGCAAGGCTATCTCGCATATTTTCGGCAACGTGAAAAGCGCCTTCAAGATCGGTATTAGGCAATATAATGGCAAACTCTTCACCACCTATGCGACACAAGTCATCTGTAGGGCGATGGATGTGCTTCTGAAAGACATTGGTGACGTGAATTAAGCACGCGTCACCACCATCATGTCCGTGTTGATCATTAATTTGCTTAAAGTGATCCACGTCAACAATGATGAGAGATAATGGTGTTTGCTCACGTCTACTGCGTCGCCCTTCAGAACGCAGACGCTTATCGAAATGTCGACGGTTGTGCGCTCCCGTGAGCGGATCTATTGCATTTAACCTTTCCAATTCTTGGTTAACTTCAGACAATTCGCGTAACGTAATTTCTAGCTCTAACGTGCGTTCTTGTACTTTATACTCCAGGTCATCTTGATAACGCTTTTGTACTTCAAGTAAATTCTCTTTGGCCGTATTTGCCTGTTTTTCCTGCTCTAGCGCGAACTGCTGCGCCTCAATGAGATCATCGCGACTGTGGCTATAATTAATCGCTAAGATAAGTGCCAAGATGAGCGTTTCAACCGCGCCACCAATGATCAGCAGGTTATTTGACGAAATAGGCAACTGAATAATATTAACGTTATCAAGGCTCGC
>Ga0066367_1000353_pt1 | contig 10310 bp, 9 predicted proteins | sample Knorr_S7_td_AAIW_FD_77335 | JGI IMG/M metagenome (GOLD analysis project Ga0066367, IMG submission 77335) | Marine microbial communities from Southern Atlantic Ocean transect - Knorr_S7_td_AAIW_ad_750m_LV_A | ecosystem: Environmental > Aquatic > Marine > Oceanic | place: Atlantic Ocean | collected...
CTGCTGTTGGTTTAGCGATAATAGTAATTTTCTTTAGAAAAAAAGATTCAATACATATTGATGATATTGATACCTTAAAAGGATAAAATGTACTTGCTCCCAGTTTTCTTACCTTTAATAAGTTTTTTTATTTTTATTTTTCTTTCTAATTTTATTAACAAAAAAATTTTAGTTTATATTTCAATCTTTAATATTTTTTTGGCGACCTTTTTTTCATTTCTACTTATTAAGGAAATTATAAATACTAACGGTACCTTTGAAATTTATTTATTTAATTGGCTTAATTCTGGAAATTTAATTTCTAGTTGGACAATAAGTATTGACTTCTTAACCTCCACAATGATTTTTATAGTAAATATTATTTCAGCTTTAGTTCAATTTTATTCAATTGGTTATATGAGAGAAGATAAGTCTATTGTTCGTTTTTTTTGTTATTTAAATTTGTTTTCTTTTTTTATGCTTATTTTAGTTTCCTCCGGAAATTTACTTCAACTCTATTTAGGTTGGGAAGGTGTGGGCTTATGTTCATATCTACTAATAAGCTTTTGGTTTTATAAAAAATCTGCTAGCAATGCTTCGTTAAAAGCATTTATTGTAAACAGAGTAGGAGATATGTTTTTTATATTAGGTATAATTTTAATTTACTTAACTTTTGATTCTATAACATTTACAAATATTTTTTCAAATTTAAAAGACTACGAAGGAATTAAATATAACTTTTTATTTTTTGATGTAGACGTAATAAATATTATTTGTTTATTTCTGATTTTAGGTGCCATGGGAAAATCAGCTCAAATAGGTTTTCATACATGGTTACCTGATGCAATGGAAGCACCTACACCTGTATCTGCTTTAATCCATGCTGCAACTATGGTTACTGCGGGAGTTTTCTTAATCTGTAAAATGTCTTTTTTTTTCAATAATTCTATTTTTGCATCAAATTTTATAGTGCTTATTGGTTCAATAACTGCAATTTTTGCAGCTTCTGTTGCTTTAACTCATAATGACATAAAAAAAATTATTGCATATTCCACTTGTAGTCAATTAGGATTTATGTTTATTGCAGCTGGTTTTTCTTTGTATAATTTAGCTATATTTCACCTTGTTATACACGCTTTTTTTAAATCACTACTTTTTTTAGGTGCTGGATCCGTTATACATTCATTAAATCATGAACAAAATATTAAAAAAATGGGAAAATTGTGGAAAAAACTTCCTCTAACATATATTGTTATGATAATTGGAAGCCTTGCTCTTTCAGGCATTCCGTTTTTTTCTGGTTATTATTCAAAAGAACTTATAATTAATTCTGGCTTATCATCTGATTTATTTTTATCTAAATATGTATATTTCATATCTATTATTACTGCATTACTTACATCAGCATATTCATTTAGATTAATTTATTATGTTTTTCATGGACCATTAAAATTTTCAAACATTCAATACAATAAAATTAAAGAAACCTCATTTTATATTCTTTCCCCACTTATATTACTTAGTTTTTTGGCTGTTTTTTCAGGTTATTTTTTAAAAGATTTTTTTATTAGTGATAAATATGCTCATTTATGGGTAAACGCAAATGTTGAAAATCTATCAGATATTTATTTACACCAAAAAAATTATTTAATTAATTTTATACCTACAATTTTTGCATTTTTAGGAATACTTTTAATTTTTTATATATATTTTTTTAAACAAAATTTGATTTTGTTATTAAAGAAAAAATTTAGTTCAATTTATCGATTTCTTTTAAACAAAGGATACTTTGATGAATTTTATAATTATTTATTTGTTAAAAATATAATTAATTTATCTGAAAATTTATGGAAAAAAATAGATATTGGTTTAATTGATAGATTAGGACCAAACGCTATAGCTTTATCAATAAAAAATATATCAAAATTTTTTAGCAACTTACAAACAGGTTATATTTATCATTACGTGTTATCTTTTGCTATTGGAATAACATTATTAATTTCTTTTATTATTTTTTTTCTCTAGTATAAACTTTGACAAATATTCCAATATTATCATTATTGATTTTTTTTCCATTTTTAGGATCTTTAATAATCTTATTTATAAATAAAAATGATAAATCCTATAAAAATAAAGTAAAAGAAATAGGGCTTTGGACATCAATTATAAATTTTTTTTTATCATTAGCTCTACTTTATTCTTTTGATAAAACTGAAAGTCAATTTCAATTTATTGAAAGTTTTAAGTTAATAAATGATTTAAATATTTATTATTATCTTGGCATTGATGGGATTTCATTATCATTTATTCTTTTAACTACTTTACTAATACCAATTTGTATTATTACCAGTTGGAATAAAATTAACGAACACATTGGATATTTTATAGTATCTTTTTTAATTATTGAATGTTTTCTAATTGGATTATTCTCATCTTTGGATTTATTTATCTTTTTTATTTTTTTTGAAGGTTCATTAATCCCTCTTTTCTTAATTATAGGTATTTGGGGTGGCGAGAATAGAATTTACGCATCTTATAAATTTTTTTTTTACACCATTTTTGGTTCTTTACTTATGTTATTAGGAATATTAACTCTATATTTCTATTCCGGAACCAGCAATCTTACTTTATTAATGAAAACAAATATTCCATTTACTTTACAAATATGGTTGTTTCTTTCTTTTTTTGCTTCATTTGCAATTAAAATTCCTATGTGGCCATTCCATACATGGTTACCAGATGCCCATGTAGAAGCTCCTACTGCTGGATCAGTGATATTAGCTGGAATTTTGCTAAAATTAGGAGGCTATGGTTTTTTAAGATTTTCACTTCCTTTATTTCCAGAAGCATCTGATTTTTTTACACCTTTAATTTTTATATTAAGTTTAGTTTCAATTATTTATATCTCAATTCTTGCATTATCTCAAAATAATATAAAAAAATTAATTGCTTATTCTTCAGTAGCCCATATGGGATTTGTTACATTAGGTATTTTTTCTAGAAACTTAGAGGGTTTACAAGGATCAGTATATCAAATGATTAGTCACGGTCTGATTTCAGCAGCACTTTTTTTATCAGCTGGTTTTTTAATAGATAAAATGCAGACAAAAAAAATTGATGATTTTGGTGGTTTATGGAAACAAATGCCTAAATTTTCAATTTTTTTTATGATTTTTTGTTTAGGAGCAATTTCTTTTCCTGGAACAACAGGATTTATTGGTGAATTTTTAATTTTACTAGGAGTTTTTAAAATAAATTTTTTAATATCATTTATTGCAGCTTTTGGAATTATACTTTCAGCATGTTACATTTTATGGTTATACAACCGTGTTTGTTTCGGAAATAATAATTATAATAATATTACTGATTTAAGTACCAAAGATAGTTTAGTTTTTCTTATTTTTTTATTATTGATTGTTATATTAGGAATATATCCAAATATGTTGATGAGTATTTATGAATTATCTACAAATAAATTAATTATTAATTAAAAAAAAATGCAATTAAGTGATATTAAATCATTTTCTCCAGAAATTATTTTAATTTTTGGTTCTATTTTTATTTTAGTGTATGGAATTTTTTTTACAAAAAGCAAAGATTTAAATAAGAATATTTTTTACATAACATTTGTTTCATTAATTCTTTCTTTTTATTTCTCTATATACGTTGTCGATTTAGGGACAAACTCATTTAATAATTTACTTAACAATGATCTGTACACACTTTTTTTTAAAATTTTAGCATTTACTGGAACAATAATAATAACTTACATTTCATACAACTATCTTAAAGATTTAGATATACTTAAACCTGAATTTTTTTTCTTAATTTTAATATCTTTAACTGGAATATTAATACTAATTTCTTCAAGAAACATTATTTCAATGTATCTTAGTTTAGAATTACAAAGTATTTGTTTATATATTTTAGCTGCTTATAGAAAATATGATGTAAAGTCTTCCGAGGCAGGAGTCAAATATTTCATAATTGGATCTTTAGCTTCTGGAATATTGTTGTATGAATTATCTATAATTTATGCGTTTACTAATGCAACTGATTTTTATGAAATTTCTAAATCAATAAATCTGTCATTAGAAAATAATGAAAATTTTTTAATTCTTAACCTTGGTTTTGTTTTAATTTTATGCGGTCTATTTTTTAAAATAGCTATAGTTCCATTTCACATGTGGGCACCTGATGTTTATGAAGGATCAGCTACACCTATAACTGCCTATTTTACTACTATCCCGAAAATAGGTGCTATCGGTTTTTTAATAAAGTTTTTAAATATACCTTTCGAAAGTTATTCGGATGCTTGGTTTCAAATTCTATATTTAGTTTCTATAGCTTCAATGTTTTTAGGTTCTATAGCAGCAGTAAAACAAAATAATATTAAAAGACTATTAGCGTATAGTTCCATTAGCCATATGGGTTTTATTTTAATAGGCATATTAACTGATAATCATTTAGGAATTAAAAGTGCACAACTCTATATTTCAATATATATGGTTAATATTTTAGGAATTTTTACATGCGTATTATGTTTAAAAAATAAGATTAATGGATATTACCTAGAAAATATTATTAATTTCTCCGGCTTATCAAAAAAAAATCCTTTTTTATCTTTTAGTTTAGCAATTTTACTTTTTTCTTTAGCTGGATTACCACCTTTGTCTGGTTTTTTTGCAAAGTTATATATTTTAATTACTGCGGTAGAAAGTAAACTGTATTTATTAGCTGTAATAGCAGTTTTAGCATCTATTATTTCAGCTTTTTATTATTTAAAGATTATTAAAACAATTTTTTTTGATAAATCAGTAAATGATATTTATATAAACATACCCACGGGTTCCAGATTAATAATTCTTATTACTTTAATTATAAGTATCTTTTTAATAATATTTCTTTCTGATTTTTTAGAAATTATTGACGCAACTTCATTAATTAGTAATTTATGAGAAAAAAATATAATTTAATAAAATTAAAAACTGTTAAAAGTACCAACATAGAAATTAAAAAAATGGTTTCATCAAATAAAAAAATTAATCACTTATGTGTAAGCGCTGATAATCAAACCAATGGTTATGGTAGAAGAAATACTAAATGGTTTTCTTACAATGGTAATATACATTTATCTATTTTATTAAAACCTAAATGTAGAATAAATAATGTAAATCAACTTTCTTTTATGACTTCAATATCATTAGGTGAAACTTTAAAAAAAATAAAAAAAAATATAAATATTAAATATAAGTGGCCAAATGATATTCTTTTAAATAAGAAAAAAATTGCAGGTGTTTTGATAGAAACTTCATCATATGTAAATAAAAAAATAAAATGGGTCATTATAGGAATAGGACTAAATATTATTAAATCACCAAATTTAAAAAAAAAAGAATTTAAAATTACATCATTAAATAAAGAAAAAGTTTTTATCGAAAAAGATAATTTTATTGATTCATTCTTGAAAATTTTTTTTTTTAATTATGAATTTTGGGAAAAAAAAGGTTTTAATTTCATAAAAAAAAGTTGGATATCAAATGTATATAAAGTAAATAATAAAATTATTGTTAAGTATAAAAACAACTGTATAAAAGGTAAAATAGTTGACTTATTAATAAATGGTGGAATTAAATTAAAGACAAGAAAGGAAACAAAAGAAATTTTTTATGGAGATCAAATTACATGAATGTTAATAATTTTTTTGTAATTGATGTTGGTAATACAAATATTATTGTTGCATTGATTAAAAATTTAAAAATTTTTAAAATCGAAAGGTTTAAAACTATTGATATAAAAAATAAAAATTTTTTTTTATTTAAAAAATTCAATCAAATAAAAAAAATTTTAAAAATACAAAAAAAAATAAAATGCATTGTTGCTTCTGTTGTTCCTGAAATTAATTATAAATTAAAAAAAATATGTTTTTTTTTTTTTAAAGAAAATCCTCATTTTGTTTCATTTAATAAAACTAAATTAAATATAAAAATAAATTTGAAAAATAAAAACCAAGTTGGCGCTGACAGGATTGTAAATACTGTAGCTGTTAAATCTTTTTACAGCACACCTGCTTTGGTTATAGATTTCGGAACCGCTACAACATTTGATGTAATTAATAATAATGGCGATTATATAGGCGGACTTATAACTCCAGGAATAAATTTATCTCTTCAAAATTTACATAATAAAACTTCTCAATTACCATTAGTTAAATTCAAAAAGAATAATAAAAATATTATTGGAAAAAATACCAAGAATGCAATTCAAAATGGTGTATATTGGGGGTATGTTGGTTTGGTTACCTTTATAATAAAAAAAATACAAACTAAATTTAAAAAAAAAATGTTTTGTATTTCTACAGGTGGTTTGTCCAAAATCATTTCAAAAGATATCAATCTGATTAACGCTGTTAATGAAAACTTAACAATACTGGGACTAATTGAAATTTTTAAATTAAATTATAATGAAAAATATAACTGATAATTTAATAAATATATATGTACCTAAAAATGAGATAATATTTTCACCTATTGGGGGCGTTGGACAAATAGGGATGAATTTTTATCTTTATGGAACTCAAGGTAAATGGATTATTGTTGATTTAGGAATTACTTTTGGAAATTCGGAAGAAACTCCTGGTATTGATATTATTCTACCAAACCCCGAATTTATAAAAAAAAATAAAAAAAATCTTTTAGGAATAATAATAACTCATGCGCATATGGATCACATCGGTGCAGTAGGATATTTATGGCCTCAATTACAATGCCCGGTTTACGCAACTCCTTTTGCAGCTGCAGTTTTAAAAAGAAATTTAAAGGAATTGAAAATTAAACCAAAATTTTTAAGAACCATATCTCTAGATAGTAATTTTAAATTGGGACCTTTTGAAATAGATGTTATATCTACAACTCATTCGATACCAGAACCTAATGCTTTAGGAATTAAAACAAAATTTGGTAATATTTTACATACAGGTGATTGGAAAATTGATCCGAAACCACTAGTAGGTAGAGACTTTAATCAAAAAAAAATAAAGTCATTTGGAGATAAAGGAGTACTTGCGATTGTTAGTGATTCAACAAATTCGAATGTAGAAGGCCATTCAGGTTCTGAAGAAAAATTGAGAGAAAGTCTTGTAAAAATAATTAAAAAAACTTCTCAAAGAATAGCAATAACCAGTTTCTCAAGTAATTTAGCAAGATTAGAAACTTTTGCGCATGTCGCAAATGAATCTGGTAGAGTTGCGGCTTTATGTGGAAGATCTCTATGGACTATGTATAAAGCAGCATTAGATACAGGATATTTAAAAAAAATTAAACCTTTTCTTGATGAAAAAGAAGTAATGATTTATCCAAGGGATCAGGTTCTTTTAATTTGCACGGGCTCTCAAGGTGAACCAAGAGCTGCTTTATCTAGAATAGCAAATGATATTCATCAAAATATTTTCTTAGAGCCTGGCGACACTGTTATTTTTTCATCAAAAGTAATTCCTGGCAATGAAAGAGCAATTACAAAAGTACAAAATGAATTAAAGGAAAAAAATGTTAACGTAATAACGGAATCCGAAGAATTTGTTCATGTATCCGGACATCCACACATTGAAGAATTAAAAAAAATGTATAATTGGATAAAACCAGAAATTGTTATCCCTGTACATGGAGAATATCATCATTTGAAGAGTAATGTTGAAATAGCTAGGAAATGTGGAGTCAAAAAAGGATTAATTTTAAAAAATGGTTTATTATTAAAAGTTGCCCCAGGCGAACCAAAGGTACTTGGTTCTGTTCCAACAGGGAAACTTATGTTAGATGGAAAGAAAATTATACCTATAAACGAAGATGCAATTAAAAATAGAAAAAAAATGCTTTATAATGGAGCTATATTGATTTCGTTAGTTATAAGTAAAAATAATAAAATTATTTCAAAACCAATAATATCTAGCAAAGGTTTTTTTGATGATGAAAATATCAAAAATTTTGAAAAAAGTTTTATTAGTAATTATTATAATTTTGTAAAGGAATTAAAAAATAATCAATCTATAGAAATATTATTAAAGGAAAGAATTACATCTTTTTCACAAAAATTTTTTCGAAAAGCTTTAGATATGAAGCCTATAATACAAATACATATAATAAGGACTTAAATATATAAAATATGCTAAAAAGATTAAATCATATTGCTATAGTTGTACCGGATATAAACAAAGCAAAAGAAATATACCAACAAAAATTTGATGCAGTTGTTTCTGATCCTAAAAATTATCCAGAACACGGGGTAACAGTTGTTTTTGTTAAATTAGAGAACACCAAAATTGAATTAATGGAGCCTTATGGAGAAAATTCACCAATAAAGAAATTTTTAGAAAAAAATCCTGATGGAGGAATGCATCATATATGTTTAGAAGTTTCAGATATTAATAAATCTTTAAAAGATTTAAGTAATAAAAAAGTAACAATTTTAGGAACTGGAGAACCAGTAAAAGGTTCACACAATAAACAAATCTTATTTTTACACCCTAAAGAGTTTTGTGGAACATTAATTGAATTAGAAGAAGAATAGTAGTGGTCGAATTTCTAAAAGGTTTTTTAATATATGTGATAATATGGTGGATAGTTCTGTTTGCAATATTACCGTTTGGTATAAGAAAACCAGACAAAGTAGAAAAAGGACATGCCGAAGGGGCCCCTCAGAATCCACATATTTTAAAAAAGTTTATGATAACATCACTAATCGCTTTTTTTTTATGGTTGATAATATTTTATTTTATTAAAAATCAAATTTTTACTTTTGAGTATAATTAAATAAAAAATGAAATTATCTGAATATTTTTTAAAATCACGTAAAGAAACATCATCTGATGCAAAATTAATATCACATAAATTAATGATTAAATCATCAATGATTAAACAAATAACCACCGGAATATATACTTGGTTGCCACTTGGTTTAAAAGTATTGCAGAAAATAGAAAATATAGTAAGAAGCATTCATAATGAATACGGATGCCAGGAGTTGTTAATGCCGACTATTCAACCATCAAGCATATGGAAAAAAAGTGAGAGATATGATGACTATGGCCCTGAAATGTTAAAATTTTATGATAGAAATAAAAAAGAATTATTATATGGCCCAACTAATGAAGAATTAGTGACAGAAGTTTTTAAAGAATATATTAACAGTTATAAAGATCTACCTAAAAATCTTTATCAGATACAGTGGAAATTTAGAGATGAAATACGACCACGTTTTGGTGTAATGAGATGTAGAGAATTTTTGATGAAGGATAATTATTCTTTTGATCTAACAAAACAAGATGCTGAAAAATCATATAACACTATGTTTAAATGTTATTTAGAGATTTTTGACAAAATGGGTTTAAAAGTTATTCCAGTAATGGCAGATCCTGGTGCTATAGGGGGTGATTTAAGTCATGAATTTCATTTAATAAGTGAATCTGGTGATACTAACATATTTTATGATAAAAAAATAGGTGATATCAATAATTTAAACTATAGGAGTTCATTCGAATTATTAAGAAACTTATATTCTGTAACAGAAGAAGAGTATAATAAAAAAAAAGAAATAGATTTAAATAAATTAATTAAAACAAAGGGAATTGAAGTAGGTCATATCTTTTATTTTGGAACTAAATATTCAGAAAAATTAGGTGCTTCAGTTTTGGATAGTAAAGGAAAAGAAATTAATGTAGAAATGGGCTCTTACGGTATAGGAATATCAAGATTAGTTGCTGCAATTATAGAATCTTCACATGATGAAAAAGGTATTATTTGGCCAAAAAATATTTCCCCATTTACTGTCGGACTAATAAATTTAAACAATAAAAGTAAAGAATTAGTTAAAATTTCCAATAATCTTTATAATTATCTTATAAAAAATAATATCGATGTTTTATATGACGATACTATTGAAAGACCTGGTGAAAAATTTGCCAATATGGATTTAATAGGTATTCCTTCACAAATAATTATAGGTGAGAAATCTTTTAAAGAAAATTGTGTTGAAATAAAAGATAGAAAAACAAACAAATTAATAAAAGTCAAAATAGAAGCGTTTGATGAAATTATTAAAAATATTTAGTTTATGTTTAAAAACTTTCCATCACTTTTTATTGCACTTAGATATTTGAAACCAAGTAAAAATAATACAATGGTTTCAATAATATCTTTATTTTCTTTTTTAGGGATAGTTTTAGGTGTTGGTACTTTAATTATAGTTATGTCAGTTATGAACGGATTTAAAATAGAATTATTAGATAAAATAATTGGAATTAACGGTCATTTAAATATCCATTTTTATGAAAATAAATC
>Ga0066367_1000354_pt1 | contig 10295 bp, 9 predicted proteins | sample Knorr_S7_td_AAIW_FD_77335 | JGI IMG/M metagenome (GOLD analysis project Ga0066367, IMG submission 77335) | Marine microbial communities from Southern Atlantic Ocean transect - Knorr_S7_td_AAIW_ad_750m_LV_A | ecosystem: Environmental > Aquatic > Marine > Oceanic | place: Atlantic Ocean | collected...
ACCCACGTGGGTGACCATTTTTCGTCCATGTTCATGCACGGCGGGGTCTGCACTTCGCCGGAAATATGATGTTCCTGTGGGTGTTCGGGGATAACATATAAGACCTGCTGGGCCACGTTAAATACCTGTTTTTCTATCTGTTCACTGGGGTGGTGGCTACTCTGGCCCATTTCGCCATTGATCCCAGCTCTTCGACTCCCTTGGTGGGGGCAAACGGGGCAATCTCCGGGGTGTTGGGCGCTTACCTGGTGCTTTACCCATATAACCGGGTTAAAGCATTGGTGGTGCTTTACACAATTACGGTGATAGAGCTTCGGGCGGCGATTCTGCTGGGGTTATGGTTCGTCTGGCAACTGTTCCAAGGCCTCATCTCGCTGGGACTTTCATCCCAGGTCAACGTGGCCTTCTTCGCCCATATCGGCGGGTTCGTCGCCGGGTCGTTGATTCTTGTCGCAATAAAGCTGGTGGCGCATGGGCCACTGAAGCCGGTCAACCCCGGCGCCCGTACCTGGATTGATGCGATTGGATCCGGCTTACTCGTCCCCGGTGGCAACCGGGTAGCCCCGGTCTATCCAGTCCTGAGTACCGCCTGAATCCAGCACCCTGACATTTTCCCGCCCGTCGCGCTTCAAAATACTGCCCGCCATACTGGCGCGCATGCCAGCGGCGCATACGGTGACCACGGGTATCTCCCTGGGCAATCCGTCCAGGTGCTCCTGCAGTTCTCCCAGTTCGATGTTCAAAGCGCCTTGGATGTGACCGGCGTGGTACTTGTTGTGTTGACGTACATCCAGAATCATTAGGGCTACGGTTCCGTCAGATAACTCTTTCAGTGTGTCCAAGTCGATGCCGTCCGACGTTTCGACGGGCAAACCCGAGGTCTTCCATGCGTCGATGCCGCCATCCAGATAGCCGTCCACCCGGTCGAATCCGATGCGGATGAGTTGCCGAACCATGGCGTCGTGATGAGATGTTTCCGCTGAGAGCAGAACCAAGGGCTGTCCCCATGGAACGAGCCACCCAACCCAAGTCGCGAAATTATCGCCGAAGGGTACTGCGAAAGATCCGGGCACATGTTCATGGTTGAATATCCTCTCTCCGCGGGCGTCGACCATGATCGCGTTTTCGTCCAATTGGTTCCGGACCGACAGGGGCGTCAGGGATGCCAATCGCGGCACGCCGCCCAGGACGTCAGGGCCGCGGCGGTTGATATCGGCCATGTAACGGTAATAGCTGGGGTAAGACCCCAAGCCGATCAGCGCGAAGTTAACAAAGGCGTCTTACTCGGTGTGAGCGGCGAAGGGATTGTGTTCCTTTTCCGCGCCGATGGAAGTTGGAATCTCACCGCCGCCCACCGCAGCCGCGGAACAGAAGGAGCCGCCGCCATGGGTGGGGTATATCTGGACTGAGTCGGGTAATTTAAGCAGCTTTCCGTGAATCGTCTGATAAAGCCAACGGGCCAAGTAAGGAGCGACCTGGCTTCCCAGCAGGTCAACCCGCGCGGCTCCACCCAACATCAACGCGCCCCCAGTGAATACTGCTCTGGGTTCCCCTTGCTCCTCCACCATGAAGGAGATGTGTTCCGGCGTGTGACCGGGAGTGTGAAGGATGCGGAGTTGGAACTCGCCAAGGTTGAAAGTGTCGTCGTCTTGCAGCCGGACCGACGGGTAAAGCAGGCCGCCGGATGCGCTTGAACCTACTTGACACCCGGTCTGGGCCGCTAATTCACGGGCGCCGGATATGAAGTCGTTGTGAAGGTGGGTTTCCAGAGCGTAGGCGATTCGGACGCCATGCTTGGAGACGATATTTACGTATTGATCGATGTCCCGGGCTGGGTCGATGACTGCGCTTGCCCGGATTGTTCCGAGCCTACCACATAGGAATTGTTGGCCAGACTTTCGATTCTGACGGTTTCAATGAACATAACGTTCCTCTCGCCCTTGGTTGGGATTTGTCTCTAAGAAGTATCGTAAAAGTTATGGGCGCAAGGCGGACTTTAATGTCCAGAGCGCCGGCGATAACTGCTTAGCTGGACTGGTGAGAGACCGAAGAGGAGACTGTTTGACCGGATTCGGGGCTGGAGCCGTTGACCGAGCATCCGTGGCTGAGCAGGGGCGTGAGTATGACTCCAGCCAGGACGACTCCGGTGGCTACCGACTTGGGCTTGAAAATTGAAGGCATTTTCATTCAAATTTCCTTATTGATCGAATGTAACTGAGCGAAGTATCGTGGTCATTTACCCACGGTTTTGACCCCACGGTCCTCTGCTGGCAAGCAGTATATCACCAACGGATTTTCGGGGACAGACGCGGCTAACGGCATGGCCTTTGAGTCGTCAGCACCGAGCCTGATTACAGAGGAGTAGACCCCTTGGAGTAATCACAGACCGCGGACCCCTCGCTGCCTGAATCTTCTGGATTATGGGGTCGTTTATGGTAATATATGGGTCAGTCGTGACTTAGTTAAAAATCGATTCTTTCCTCGGAGATAAAGTATGCTTGATTATAAGCCGAATATCGTCCTATCCAGCGGGGAGTACAACGTTATCGGGTCCCGGCCCATCCGTCATGACGGTGCCGACAAGGTCACCGGCCGGGCCCAATACGGCGTGGATGTAAGTCTGCCGGGAATGCTCCACGGCCGGATTCTCCGTAGCCCCCATGCCCATGCGCGGATCAAATCCATCGACACCAGCAAGGCCGAGGCAGCGCCCGGTGTGTACGCTGTAGTCACTTCGGCCGATTGGGACCAGCCCACCGGCAAAGTGGAAGACCTGGCCGAAGGAGCGATGCACAATCTTCGCTTCCTCAGCAACAATATCCTCGCCCATGAGAAGGTCGTTTATAAAGGACACGCCGTCGCCGCAGTGGCTGCGACTAATCTCCATGTGGCGGAACAAGCCCTAGCGCTGATCGACGTGGAGTACGAAGTTCTTCCGGTCGTTCTGGGCTTTCGAGACGCGATGAAAGACGGAGCCACCCTCGTCCACGAGAGATTGCACACGCTATCTAACCCTGGCTTGCGCGCTGGCGGCTATAAATCCGATGACGACAAGTCCGATGGCACCAACGTAGCCAACCAGTTTGAATTCAAGCTGGGAGATATTGAAGAGGGATTCAAGCAGGCCGATATAATCATCGAGAAGGAAACCAATACTTCCCCGGTGCACCAGGGATACATCGAGCCACATACCGGCACCGCCCAGTGGCAGAACGATGGCAGCTTGACGATCTGGTCCAGCACTCAAGGACACTTCAACGTTAGGGATCTGATGTCCAGGTTACTGGACCTCCCCGTATCAAAGATTAAGGTCATGCCGATGGAGATAGGCGGCGGGTTCGGAGCCAAGGGAATCGTCTACTCCGAGCCGGTGGCGGCGCTTCTGGCCAAGAAGTCTGGCAAGCCGGTAAGGGTTACCATGACGAGGACGGAAGTTTTTGAATCCAGCGGACCCACCTCAGGTACCAACATCAAGATTAAGATTGGCGCGACCAAAGACGGGAAGTTGGTTGCGGCGGAAGCCCGCCTGATCTACGAAGCTGGCGGTTTCCCCGGTTCCCCCGTTCCAGGTGGCTGCAACTGCATATTCTCTCCCTATGACATTCCCAATGCCTACTTGGAAGGCATCGACGTGTTGGTGAACCGGCCCAAGGCTGCGGCCTACCGGGCCCCTGGAGCACAAGCGGCTGCCTTTGCGATGGAAACAGTCATGGACGAACTGGCCGAAACATTGGGGATGGATCCCATCGAATTGAGATTGCTGAATTGCGCCAAAGAGGGCACCCGCCGGGCCACCGGGCCGTTGATGCCTAAAGTTGGCTTTATAGAAACCCTTGAGGCAGCCAAAAACCATCCCCATTACAGCGCTCCCATCACCGGACCCAACCGGGGCCGGGGGGTAGCCAGTGGATTCTGGGGCAACGGCACTGGTCCCGCCAGCGCTATGGCCATCGTGAACGCCGACGGTACAGTCGCTCTGGTAGAAGGGTCGATGGATCTAAGCGGCACCCGGGTTGCGTTTGCTCAACAGTTAGCTGAGGTTTTAGGGATCGCTGTGGAAGACGTGAAACCCACTGTGGGTGATACAGAATCCATCGGGTTTACCTCCAACAGTGGCGGCAGCGGCGCGACTTTTAAGTCGGGCTGGGCGGTTTACGAAGCAGGCCAGGAAGTGAAGCGTCAGATGATTGAGCGTGCTGCCAAGATTTGGGAGATTCCGGTGGAGGATGTGGAGTACGAAGGCGGTGTCTTGCAGCACAAGATGGACACTGAGCTGAAGCTGACCTTTCGGCAGTTGGCGGCGCGCCAGAACGCCACCGGTGGACCAATCACCGGCAGCGCCGGAGTTAACCCCGGTGGAGCAGGACCTTGTTTGGCTACCCACATCGTTGACGTGGAAGTGGACCCAGAGACCGGAAAAGTCGAAGTTCTCCGTTACACTGCGATTCAGGATGCCGGTAAAGCGATTCACCCCGCATACGTTGAGGGTCAGTTGCAAGGCGGCGCCGTACAGGGCATCGGCTGGGCGCTGAATGAAGAGTACTACTTCAACGATCAGGGCCACATGATGAACTCGTCCTTCTTGGACTACCGGATGCCCACCAGCCTGGACCTGCCGATGATTGACACGGTTATCGTCGAGGTCCCCAACCCGGCGCATCCGTTCGGTGTTAGAGGCACCGGAGAAGTGTGCATTGTTCCTCCCTTGGCGGCTCTGTCCAACGCTATCCATGCCGCTACGGGCGTTCGGGTGAACCAGCTTCCCATGACCCCTGGGACCATACTTGATACTATTTGGGAAAAGGAAGGGAAGTAATCCCCGATGCCAGATGTATGGATCCCGACCATCATGCAGAAGTTGACCGGAGGAATCCAGGTCGTGCAGGTAGAAGGTTCAACGGTACGGCAGATAATAAATAACCTGGAAGTGCTTTATCCGGGGACCAAAGCAAGGCTGTACGATCCGGAAGAGGATGAACTCCTGCCCGGGGTTGCGGCGATCGTCGATGGCGATGTAACCCAGTTGGGCCTTCTGGAAAAGGTCAACGAGGATAGTGAGGTTCACTTCCTACCGGCCATCGGCGGCGGGTCGTGATGCCAGGACTGGGTTAGCATCCAACCAGCGAGTTATGCCGAGATTAAGCGCCTCGATCGATTCGGGGCGCTTAATTGTTTTTAAGATCGGATTACCGAGCACTAATGAATTAACCCAGTGGGTCTACGGCGATGCCGAACCGCCGGGCAGTGATGCCATTCAGACTTCTGGGATGCGATAGGAGCGCTCATGACCAGCGATAACCGTGACATAGCCGCAGCTTGGAGTTACCACACCTCTACCAACCACACCCAGCAGAGCGTTTATAGCAACGCTCATTATATGGACTTCGACAACCAGCCACGTCCCTTCAAGATTTACCGCAACCTGGAATCCGTGCCGCTTCCCTCCGGGCTGGAATCCAGCGGAGTGCCGGCCTTGGATTGCCTAGGGGCCACGACGGCGCCAGAGCGAGCGACTCCGACCCTCCTGGAGTTGGCTGGGCTACTGCATCATGCGGCAGGCATCACCAAAGTTAGAGAAATTCCCGGTGGACAGCTGTATTTCCGGGCGGCGGCCTGCACCGGGGCCCTTTATCACATCGAAGTGTACCTGGTCTGTGGGGATATGCCCGGCCTGCCCGGTGGGGTATACCACTTCGGTCCCCAGGACTTCGCGCTACGCCGTTTGCGTGAGGGCGACTATCGGGGCCTGCTGGTGGAAGCGGCCGGCGGGGAACCCTCGTTGGCCGGGGCTCCGGCGGTATTCGTCTTGACGTCGGTGTTCTGGCGTAATGCTTGGAAGTACCAGGAGCGTGCCTACCGTCACTCGTTTTGGGACAGCGGGACTGTCTTGGCCAACCTGCTGTCCACGGGTAGCGGCTACCGGCTTGCCATCAGAGTAATCTCTTCCTTCATAGACGAGCCGGTGAACAGATTGTTGAATCTCGACGATGGTAAAGAGGTAGCGCTGCAACTTATCCCGGTTGGGATGGACCCAGAGCAGGCCATCGGCCCAGTTCCAGAAGTGAAACCGATGGAACTGGTGGTGGAGCCGTATTCCAGACGGGAAGTGGAGTACCCGGCGATGGCCGAAGCCCACGCTGCTTCCTCGCTGGTTTCCCCTGAACATGTCCGAGAGTTGTGGGGAATGCCGCCGTCGCCAGCCACGCCTGAAATCCAAGGGAAGCTTTTCCCATTGTCCTGTCCGCCAGCGGAGGATCTACCCCAGGACACGATTGAGGAAGTCATCCTGCGGCGTGGCTCCAGCCGCCGTTTTCGGCGTTCTCCCATATCCTATCAACAGCTCTCCATCATGCTGGACCGGGCGGCCCGGCCCATACCCGCCGACTTTATTGAAAGATCAGACGCCACGTTAAATCAGATTTACCTGATTGCTAACGGCGTGGATGACCTGCCCTCCGGGAGCTATGTTTACCGTAGAGATTTAGGTGCGTTGGAGCAGCTCAGTGAAGGAGATTTCAGGGAGCAAGCAGGCAGGTTGGATCTGGGACAAGAACTGGCCGCCGACGCCAGCGTCAATATATATTTTCTGACTGATTTGAACGCCGTGCTGCAACGATACGGCAACCGGGGCTACCGGATGGCCCAGATGGAAGCCAGTATCACGGCGGGACGATTATACCTGGCTGCCTACGCCCAAAAGCTTGGCGCAACCGGTCTGACATTTTTCGACGATGAAGTCACCGAATTCTTTTCACCCCATGCCGAAGGGAAAAGCGTCATGTTCCTGCTGGCCGTGGGCCGGTCCGGCCGACGGGGTTGAAACCTGAAGCCTAAACAGTGATTGGGTCAATCTTGATGATCCGCCCTTCCCTGGCTGATTGAATCATCGCTAGAGTTATCTGAACGACCCGCAATCCGTCCATCCCCGTGGCCACCGGCTCCCGGTCCTGCTGGATGGCTTGGTGGAAGTCTTCTAGCTCGGCGATGAAGTTACCCAGGTATTCGTTGGGGTAGACCTCGGTTTGGTTCACGGTTTCGGAGACAACTTCTACCCGGCCTTGGCGAGCTTCCCACAGCGTGGCCCGGCCGGTTATTCGACCGTCGCTGCCGTAGACCGCGAAGTCGTTGCGAGAGTCAGGAAGTAGCCGTCCGCAACACATCGTGGCAACGATGCCGCTTTCGAACCGGAGTGTCATGGCCGCCACCTGCTCCAGCGGGCGTTCGGCGGTCTGGCCGTCAGTGAAGGCGGCAATCTCTGTTATCTCCTCGTCCAGAAGGAACCGCAGCAGGTCGATGGCGTGGACGCCGGTCCCCATCATAGTTGAAGCGCCGCCCATCAGATCCGGGTCGTCCCACCACTGTCGGAGACCGGTGCGAGGCGGAGGTCCGCCGGTTCCACGGACGCCGAAGCCCCATTGCCCTTGGGCTAGCGCTATGTGACCTAGAACGCCCTCGGATATGAGGCGGCGGGTCAGGATATGTCCGGGGTGGGTTCGAAGATGGTATCCCGTGCCCAGCTTGACGCCGTGCTCGCGGCAGCCCCGCACCATGGCAACACCGTCCTCCAGAGTGGTGGTCATGGGTTTTTCCGACAGAACGTGCTTTCCCGCCGCCGCCGCTTGGAGAGCATGCTGGCTATGCAACGAGTTAGGGGACGCGATGAATACCGCGTCCACTCTGGAGTCTTGGAGCAGGTCGTCTATGGAGTCGTAGGTCGCAGCGGCGCCGTGCTTCTTGGCGAAGGTTTGCGCTCTTCCCTTGTCCCGGCTGTAAACGGCGACGATTTCCTGGTCATCGGCGGCTGTCATAGCCGGAGCGACTTTTAAGTCCGGGTGTTGTCCGGTGCTGATAATCCCCCAACCCAATGGCACGGCTTACCTCCCAAAGATACTTCGAATATGAATTGACGTTGCTTAACATAAGCAACCGTAGCTGGACTGTCAAACCCTACTGTTGACCGGCGGCCAACGTGGGCGTAACATATATGTATATACCCACACCCAGGGGGTATGGGTTGATCGACGAATATCGAGGGCCGCTGTGTCTGACGCCAAGGATGATGCCCTAAAACGGTTGAGCTATATCGAAGGTCACCTCTCCGGGATTCGCAAGATGCTGGAAGAGGACAAATACTGCGTTGACGTGCTCAAGCAGACCTTCGCAGTCAGGCGGGCCATCGAGAAGATGGAAAGCATCTTGTTGGAAGGCCACCTGCACTCTTGCGTGGTGGAAGGAATCAAAGAAGGACGGGAAGATCAGGTGGTCGGTGAGTTGACCGACCTTTATCTGTTGGCGAACCGGTAAGGGCCGGATACATTAAGAGTCGGGAGTGAATGCAATGGCAGCCTACTTTATAGCGGAAGTTGACGTCACGGATCCCGCTGGATTCGAAGAGTATCGCAAGTTGGTGGGACCGTTGGTGGACAAATATGGGGGAAGGTATGTCGTGCGCGGGGGAGCGTCGGAGACCTCGGAAGGAGATTGGTCCCCTGGTCGGATAGTGATTATAGAATTCGAGAGTATGGAACGATTAAAGGCATGGCATGATTCAGACGAATACCGCCCAGTCATGGCCATGCGCCACAACAGCGCTACTACCAAAGCCATCATGGTGGAGGGAGCGTAAATCGTCGGATGGGCCACAACGGCCTGGTGTTTGGCAGAGGAAATAGACAATGGTTACCAAAGAAACATCAGAGAAAGACAATCACATAACTTTACCCATTGAGGGGATGACCTGCGCTTCTTGCGTGTCTCACGTGGAGAAGGCCTTGCAGGGCGTGCCGGGAGTGTCCGGGGTTTCGGTGAACCTGGGCACGGAAAAAGCCTCGCTGGAGTATAGCTCGGGCGATGCTCCGGTAGATCAACTCCGCCAAGCGGTGGCCGACGCGGGATACAAAGTCGCCACTACCAAGACCACGCTTAACATTAGCGGGATGACCTGCGCCGCCTGCGTATTTCATGTCGAGAACGCCTTGAAGGGCGTTTCCGGCGTGGTTGAAGCCACGGTAAACCTGGCCACGGAAAAGGCGACCGTGGAGTACACGGCAGGGACGGTCGACAATGAGGGATTCCGGCAGGCTATAACCAAGGCCGGTTATCAGGTAACCGGGACCGGCGACGGCCCGATGGACGCCAAAGAGGAGCTGGAGCGTCTATCCAAGGTCAAAGAGATACAGGCGTTGCGCCGACGGTTCTTGTTGAGCGCCGCCGGAGGAATACTTCTCTTACTGGGCGCATTCGGACCGTTCCCATGGGTCCCGCCGCTAATGAAGCTGGGCTTTTACCCCTTCCTGCTCTGGGCCGTGGCGACGCCGGTGCAGTTCTGGGCCGGTTGGAGCTTCTATACCTCGGGCTTTGGCGCTCTGCGTCATGGCACGGCCAACATGCATACCTTGATTGCCATAGGCACCACCACTGCTTATCTCTTCAGCGCCGCCGTGGTGTTGTTGGGAGCGCTTGTTCCGGAGTTTCTGGCGCAGCAAGGTATCGGAAGGGAAGTCTACTTCGACACTGCCTCAATCATCATCGCTCTGATTCTTCTGGGTCGTTACCTGGAAGCTCGAGCCAGAGGCAGCACCTCGGAAGCTATCCGCAGGTTGATCGGTCTTCGTCCCAACACGGCTCGCGTCATTCGGGACGGCCAAGAGATCGACGTGCCGGTGGAAACCGTAGAGGTAGATGACTTCATCCTGGTCAGGCCGGGTGAGAAGATTCCGGTTGATGGCGAAGTGACCGAGGGTATCTCCACGGTAGATGAGTCCATGCTGACCGGTGATAGTATGCCGGTGGACAAGGACCCAGGGAAGCAGGTGTTCGGTGCGACTATCAATAAATTTGGGACGTTCAAGCTGCGCGCCACCAAGGAGGGCAAGGACACGGTGCTGGCCCAGATTATCCAGTTGGTGGAGGATGCCCAGGGATCAAAAGCTCCGATACAGAGGCTGGCAGACCAAGTAGCGGCCTATTTCGTCCCGGCGGTAATAGTTATCGCTCTAGCCGCGTTCCTGTTCTGGATGCTTTTGGGACCGGCCCCGGCCCTAACTTTCGCGGTTCTGGTGTTTGTGGCTATCCTGATTATCGCTTGCCCCTGCGCTTTAGGTCTGGCCACTCCGACAGCCATCATAGTGGGCACTGGAAGAGGCGCGGAGCAAGGGGTACTCATCCGTAGTGCTCAGGCCTTGGAGATTACACACCGGGTCAATGTGGTGGTGTTGGACAAGACCGGCACCCTCACGACGGGTAAGCCGGTAGTCACCGATCTGCTTCCCTCAGTTGTTTCTGAGGTCGATCTG
>Ga0066367_1000356_pt1 | contig 10270 bp, 10 predicted proteins | sample Knorr_S7_td_AAIW_FD_77335 | JGI IMG/M metagenome (GOLD analysis project Ga0066367, IMG submission 77335) | Marine microbial communities from Southern Atlantic Ocean transect - Knorr_S7_td_AAIW_ad_750m_LV_A | ecosystem: Environmental > Aquatic > Marine > Oceanic | place: Atlantic Ocean...
TGACTGGGCAGATGCTAAATAGTATCCGGCTCCGGATGCAGCCGCGGCGCTGGAGTAGATCACGCCTTTTATAAATCGCCTTCGAGACAGTTTCGGGCCCATAGAATTTTTACTCCCAAGTTATGTCTGTGTGTTGGTAGAGCCGTGTCTTCGGAATTGACAAACCTTACGCTTTAATAGAGCCAATGATTTACCAAGTACTAGTTTATTGTCAAACATCCTGGGAAAGCCATTATTCATCGTCAATCAATGCTTGATTTTAGAAATATTGTGCCAATATGGTAGATTGTAGCTTCTGATTCTAACCTTTCGCTTGGTTGGTATATATAGCCAGCAGCAGATTGGTTCTCGAACGCGGTGACAAACTAACAGAAACTAGGGACATGGGAATGGCTCATATCGATACCTCGCAATCCATCAAGACCGGACCAGCTGGATTGGTGACTACTGCGATTAATATTCTGACGTCTCCATCGGAAGCTTTTACGGAACTGGAGCAGCGCCCCGCTAAACTATTTCCACTTATCATAATCATGCTCCCTCTCCTCGCAGTAATGTTTTGGTATTTCACTGTCATAGATTTTGATTGGTACATAGATGACACGCTAGCTGTGACCAACCTGGGAGATAGCCAGTTAGAGCAGGCTCGAGGCGCTATGGAATCTATGTCTCAAACGACTTTTAGAATGATTGGGGTGTTTGGTGGTGCAGCGGGTATGCTCCTGCTATGGGTCCTGCAAGCAAGTTACCTAAGCCTCGTTTCGCAATTAAATGGTGATAGATTCAGGTTTACCCATTGGTTCTCGTTGGCAGTCTGGACTGCATTACCTTATTTGCTGACTGTCATCGGCATGGCGGTAACCATTTCTCTCAACCCGAATGGTCAATTGAGTTCCTTTGATCTCGATCCTCTAACCTTGACTAATCTGGGTATCACGTCGAGCAATAATATGGTATCGCTAGCCCTGAATAGTGTGAGTCTGACGCAGATCTGGGGTGTCGTGCTGACAGTTCTAGCTTTTAAGCAGTGGCTGGTTTCCGGATGGATCAGAGCGTTGTCCATTGTACTTGCACCTTATCTGCTAATTATTGGCGTTTCGGCGTATTTTCTGATCTCTTAATTAAAAATATGGTAGGTTACGCCTGCCATACTAACCCTTGGTGTAGTTTAGCCGTTAAAGTACTGTATTAATTATAGAAATGGGTTCATTTTATGAATGCCAAAAAGCTTCTGTTGGTGGTTTTTATTGCGGGCACGGTCGTAGCGCTTCCGTTTGTCAATCGCATTGTATTTGGGGTCAACTCTAAGGAAGTTAATGTTTCCACCCTGAGTCAGCGAGTAATCAGCCCATCTATATTGGCTTCTGGATATCTCGCGCACGAAGAAGAAGTGATGCTGAGCTCTGAAATCATCGGCAAGGTGGCTGCATTGTTCGTCGAAGAAGGGGATGTGGTTGTGCAGGGTGATCTGGTGCTGCGTGTCGATGACAAAAATTTCATTGCTGGCCTTGAGCAATCTGAAGCAGCTGTGCGGATCAATACTATAGACATCGAACGTCAGATAGTTCGAATTGACAATCTCGAGCGTCAGTTTGAACGGAGCAAGAGCCTGTATGAACGTAGTCTTATTGGCGAGGAAGAATACGAGGTAGCGAGAAACCAGCTTGATCTTTCAAAAATCGATTTGCTATCTGCTAGAGAAAGACTGGCGCAGGCCAGCGCACAGCTTGATCAGGTTAACGACAATCTCAGTAAAACCCAGGTTATTTCTCCGATCAATGGAGTGATCACTAGCCTGGATATCAAAGTGGGTGAAACCGCGATAGCCAGTTCAACCAATATCCCAGGCTCATCGCTAATGACTATCGCTAATCCAGCCAGCATTTATACCGAGGTGCTGGTGGACGAAGCCGATGTGGCTAATATAGAAGTAGGTCAACGTGCGGAAATCGTAGCTATTGCTTACCCTGATCAACCCATGCAGGGTGTAGTGCGCTTTATCGCCAATACTGCAAAGGTTGCTCAGGGACGCCAGGGGCTTAGCTTTGTGGTGAAGATAGACATCGCAGATCCGGGAGCTGTAATACTAAGACCTGGAATGTCCTGCCGAGCCGAGATCTTTACCCGTCAAGACCAGGAAGTGACCGCAGTACCTATCCAAGCCATCATTTTTGAAGAAGATCGGGCGGAGCTCAGAAGTGACTATTTCATTTTTGTTAATGACAACGGTATCGCGAAGAAAACCAAGGTAGAGGTAGGGTTATCCGATGATGAATACCAGGAATTGATGAGCGAAATTGATGAAAATGTAGAAGTTGTCATCGGCCCTAACCAACAGCTCAGGCACTTGCTTGAGGGGGATCGGCTTAACGCTACCCGTGTCGAGCAGCAGTAAAATCATTCACCTCTTTTTGCTAAAGAGAGCTACATGGCACTTATTGAGCTTCAAGGTATTACCAAATACTACGAAATGGGATCACAGGTTGTTAAAGCCCTTGACGGTATTGATATAGAAGTTTCCAGGAACGATTATCTGGCTTTTATCGGTTCCTCCGGATCTGGCAAGTCCACTATGCTAAACATCCTTGGTTGCCTGGACAGGCCCACTTCCGGTGAATACAACCTCAATGGTAAAAATGTCGAAATTCTGGATCAAAACGAATTATCCGAAATCAGAAACCTGGAAATAGGCTTTATCTTTCAGAGTTTTAACCTGCTCCCCAGGGCAAACGCTTTGGGTAATGTCATGCAACCGCTAATCTATAGAAACATCGGTGTAAGAAAACGCAAGGAAATGGCAATGGAAGCCCTGACGCGTGTCAAGCTTGATGATCGTGTGGATCACTTGCCTAACCAATTATCCGGCGGGCAGCGTCAGCGTGTCGCGATCGCGCGAGCTCTGGTTACTAATCCGTCAATCTTGTTAGCAGACGAACCTACCGGTAATCTTGATTCCAGAACCACGATAGAGATCATGCAACTTTTTGATGAATTACACGGCGAAGGCCAAACATTGATTGTCGTTACTCACGAGGACGAAATTGCACAGCACTGCCGCCGGGTCGTGGAAATGAAGGACGGTAAAATCTTTGATGACAGCATTGTTCACAGTGGGTCTGCCAAGGTGACTGCGTGATGTTGTTTGCCCTGTTTGAAAGTTCGCGCTCAGCTTTGGCCTCGATTTTTGCCCATGGCCTGCGTAGTTTTTTAACTACACTCGGGATTGTTATTGGAGTAGCCAGTGTGATCGCTGTAGTGTCGGTTACTCAGGGCATGAGTTCATTCATTGGCGACTCCTTTGCTTCGCTTGGATCAAATAGCCTAACCATTGCATCCTACACGCCTTTTGAAGATCGTATGAAGGGCATAAGTGCGCGTCTGACTCCTGAAGATTTGGAAATGATTGAGAAACGAACTGAGGGTATTGCTTCGATAACTCCAATACTCTACGCAAACCGCTCTTCCCAAATCAAATACGGCTCGCAAACGGCTTTCAGCCAGATTATGGGAACGACATATGCTTATCAGGACGTGTCACAGTCCTATACACAGCATGGGCGATTCCTGGCTCAGACCGATAACCTCACTCGTCGTCGCATAGCCGTCATAGGAGATAAAGTGAGAGAAAATTTGAGCCTGCCAGACAATCCGATCAATGAATACGTCGATATTGGTGGCGAATGGTTCAAGATTGTCGGGCTGCTGGAGTCAAGAGGAGAGATGATGGGGTTTAGTCAGGACGATATCGTGCTAATGCCCTACGCAACCATGGTCAGTCTTCAGGGAAACCAGGCTAGAACTGATATACAAATTCAATTGAGCCTAAGCGAAAATACTGAGGTTGAGGATGTCACTCGGCAAGTAACTTCCCTGCTTCGAAATGCACATGATCTTGATAATGATGAAGATGATGATTTTATTGTTCAAACCGCGGAACAGCTCATGTCATCAGTAGAAGATATTATTGGCATGGTGACTATTGTTATTGGCGGCATTGTTAGTATTTCATTACTGGTCGGTGGCATAGGCATCATGAATATTATGCTTGTTTCGGTCACAGAGCGGACGCGCGAGATCGGTATTTGTAAGGCAATTGGCGCCAAGCGTCACCACATTCTCATGCAATTCCTGATAGAGGCACTATTGCTATCTCTTCTGGGAGGCCTTCTAGGTCTAGCTATAGGCTATGGCCTGGGCACCTTGATCTCAAGGTCCATTGACGGATTCCCGCCAGCGAGCATTCCTCTATGGTCGGTCGCTCTAGCTCTGGGATTTTCCGGCTTTGTTGGAATATTGTTTGGAATACTGCCAGCCGCTAAGGCGGCCAACCTCGATCCTATCGATGCTTTGCGCTACGAATAAACCAGTAAAAACGACGCTACTTGCAAATAGATTAACAATTCAGGCTCGCAAGTCAGTGGGCCATCCATTACATTAGAGACTGCAAATCAAAGTCTGTGTAGTTGTAAATGCGGAACCCCGAATCAATCACTTATCGTTACCTGATTAGTAAAGCTTGGCCAATCATTCTGGCCAATGCTGCCGTACCCTTGTTGGGTTTAGTAGATACAGCAGTAATAGGAAACATAGGCAGTGTTGAAGATTTAGGTGCAATCGCATTTGGGGCACTGATTTTCTCTTTCGTCTACTGGAGTTTCGGGTTCCTGCGCATGGGAACTACTGGTTTTACTGCCCAGGCGGCAGGAGCAGGGGATGAGATTGAAGTGCGTGCTGTGTTGGGTAGGGCTCTGCTCATGGCGGTTGGCATCGGTACATTGCTGATCCTTTTGCAATGGCCTATCAGGTTAATTGTATTTCTGCTTCTGGATGGAACTGACGCGGTCGAAATTTTAGCTAGTGATTACTTTCGAATCCGTATTTGGGGTGCTCCGGCAACACTTACCAACTTTGCCTTGATGGGTCTTTTGATAGGTCTGGGTCTAGGCAAATCAGTATTGTTGGTGCAGCTCTTTTTAAACGGTCTTAATATCGTTCTTGATGTCTGGTTCGCTGCTGTTCTAAAACTAGGGGTAGCGGGTATCGCATTAGGCACGGTAGTTGCAGAGTGGTTGACGGTTGCCTTGGCCGGTTATTTGATCTTCCGAAAGCTACAACAGAACAAGATTCCCAATGAATCATTCTGGCCTAAAGCCCGAGTCCTTGATAAGCCCATGTTGATGAAAACGCTTTCAGCAAATGCCGATATCATGATTAGAACACTGCTGCTGGTATTTTCCTTTGCTTTTTTTGTTAATCAGAGCGCTCGATTTGGTGACGTATTATTGGCTGCTAATCACATTTTACTTCAGCTTATTTCTTTTGCTGCATTTTTTCTGGATGGTTATGCTTTTGTAGTCGAAGCCATAACAGGAACTGCTATTGGTGCGGGGAAACTAGTTAGATTTGATTTAGCGGTTAGACGCACCAGTACACTAGCCCTGGTCACGGCCATCGGTTTGGCGATATTGACCTGGGTTTGGGGCCACCTGGCCGTAGGTTTGTTGACAGATATTACAGAGGTTCGTTCGGCAGCAGTGGACATGCTCTTCTTTGCAGCTTTATACATAGCGTGTTCGTTTGCGGCTTTTCAATTAGATGGTGTTTTTATCGGAGCATCCTTTACACGTGAAATGCGTAATGCCGCGACTCTATCGTTGTTAGTTTTTCTGCTTGTTTGGTGGTTACTGGAAAGGGCGCTTGGAATCAATGGGTTATGGTGGGCAATGATTATCTATGTCGTTGCAAGAGCAGGCGCTTTGCTAATGTATTTCCCTTCGCTCCGAAATTCCATTACCTCGGTGAATTGAATATCAATGTACCGATTCATCTTCATCCGGCAATATGTGGGGCTCAAGTTCCAGGTTGACTAACTTGTGACCAATTACTTCCACTTCACCGTGATTGCGCACTTCGCCAGTTGATGTAAATTCAAAAGTATAACGACGGCGGATGCTTAGCGAGCCACTTTCGTCTCGTACCATCCAGATGCCTTTTAAGACCATGGTTTGATCGAGTAGCTGTAGATTTTGACTCTTGCAATAACGATAGATATGACCAAGGACAAGAGCCTTAACCTTGTCGCTTCCCCACCAGAAACTTAGAATTCCAACTAAAACGGTTGCCCAGAATAGGAAAGAAATCGGCTGCATTTTTATGAGTTTGGAATTTAGAAATGGAAGAAGGTCTCAGTCCAACGAGCTTAAACTTTTTTCACGCTCAGTGTAACGCTTTATTTGGGGTTCGAGGATCTCCAGAGCGGTTTTTTCGCATGGAGGTAACTCGGCGCTGGATTCTTTGAGTGGTGTCACTCGCTCACCCCAGCGGATGAGACCAGCACCCCACGTCAACCCGGCGCCAAATGTTGCGGAGAGGATATAATCGCCAGCGTTCACCCTGCCTTCTTCCATGGCTTCGGCCAGCGCAACTGGAATAGTGCCAGCAGAGGTGTTGCCGTACTTGTGAACATTTACAAATACCTTGTCTTCATCGATGCCCATACGCTTGCCGAGAGCATCCAGGATTCGTTTGTTCGCTTGATGTGGTACCACTAGACTAACATCGTCTATCGTTAGTCCAACTTGTTGCAAGACATCTTCGCTGGCTTTAGCCATGCTCTTTACGGCGCGTTTAAATACTTCCTGTCCTTCAAAATTCCAGTCTACATAAAGGAATTCTTCCGACATTCGGGAGTAGGCAGATCCCAGGTTAGTTATCTGAATGGCATACTTGGCTTCGGATTCACAACCGATTTTGGCAGCTAGCAATCCAACCTTCTGGTCAGTAGTCTCAATCACAGCGGCGCCGCAAGCATCTCCGAACAGCACGGCAACGTCTCGGTTAGTCCAATTCATATAGTGGGAGATGAATTCTCCGCCTATTACCAGGATTTTTTGATGAGCTCCGGTGCGGATCAAATTTGTACCAATATGTAGGCCATAAAGGAAACCTGTGCAAGCGGAATTGATGTCGATAGCAGCAGCATTTCTAGCACCTAGAGCGTCTGCTATGAGCGATGCAGTATTGGGGCAAAGGCTATCGTTTGTCAGACTTCCCAGCAGGATCAGGTCTAGTTCGAGGGGGTTCAGATCAGCTGCAGCTAGAGCATGTTTAGCAGAGACAATAGCCATGTCAGAGAATTCACAATGGCAGATCCGGCGTTCTTTAATACCGGTACGACTAGTTATCCACTCATCAGAAGTTTCCATGAATGTGGCTAGGTCTTCATTGCTCAGTACCGCAGGCGGTACACATTTACCCCAACCGGTTATTTCTGCGTGATACACCCACTCTCTCCAGAACTATAGGTTATCAATGAATAACTATCGACTGCTTCAAGCAAACGGATATTATTAGTAAGACTTGCTTTATTGTTATATTGACCGAAGCTCTCTAATCTTTATTACATAAACTAATTGTTGGAATACTTTATGGTCTTATTCCGATTCGAGATGAAGCGCTGATTGTCGCTGAGAAGCATACTTTATTTTGTGGTTAAAGTACTTGATTACATCTAAAAAATACGACTCTATGTTTCCAGTGTATTCGATTGCTACGAAGAAAAATTCCGACGAGTTTGGTAAGGAGTGGATTCAGTTACTGAGTTCGAATTGGGTTACATCGAAGAATTGGGGTTTGTCGCTGGCCCGGTAGTGAGCATGGGTTTTGGAAATGTGCCTGTGCTACACTTTGCGGTGGAAGAGTATCATCCCCGGTGGGGTGCCCGGACTTCAAACCCGGTGAAGTCTGTTAATGACAGGCTTGGTGGGTTCAACTCCTGCCTCTTCCGCCAAATCACTGCGACCAATAAGCATTTGAAATCCCTATCCAAATACGGAGGAATCATGAAGAATTCTAGCAGCTCGTCCAGCTCTCTTTACCGTGGAATCGCATTCACACTCTTTGCAATATTATTCGCTGGATCGGTATCTGCTCAGTCATCCCCTCCCTCCTCACCACCTACCGATTGGGGTCCGATGTCTATCAATCTTGAGGAATTTGAATATCCGTACCCGGTCGAGTACATGAATTTTGGTGTCTACGGTGAAGACGTGCGTATCGCCTATATGGATGTTGCTCCGACGGGGTCACCAAACGGACGAACGGTCATCCTCCACCACGGAGGTCTGTATTATGGCTGGTATTGGAGTAAGCAAATAAAGGCATTGGCTCAGGAAGGCTATAGGGTAGTGGTGAAGGATCGTCTTGGTTGGGGTAAATCTTCCAAGCCAATAATCCCTTACAGCATCAGTTTGTGGGCTTCTAATACTGCACGTTTAATGGATCATTTGGGTATAGAGCAAGCTGCCGTTGTGGGCCACTCTATTGGCGGACAAATGGTTACACGCTTCGCTTTTTTGTATCCGGAAAGAACAACCCATCTCGTTACAGTGAACCAAGTAGGTCTGACAGACCGCCGCTTCGGTAGAGGATTTCAGTCGTTGACAGGAGAAGTCGATGCGAATCCTGACATGGAAGCCGTCTACACCAACTTACTCAGGTGGGCATCTGGAAACTACAGTGCCTGGCATCCTGAGTTTCTGGAGCACATGCGTATTCGTTATGGCCAGCGGCTAAGCGGGGATTGGCCACGCCTAGCTCATGTGAGCCGATTAACAGGCCACATGCGTGCAATGGATACGGTGGTTAACGACAGACAACACATCCAGACCAAGACGCTGGTTCTCGGTGGGGCAGAGGACTATCCAACTTTCGCTGAAGAAGCACGACATGCTGCGAATCAGTTTCCAAACGGAGAAGTTTTTCTAATTCCTAACGTAGGGCACAATCCTCATGAAGAAGTGCCGGATACAGTTAATGCCGAATTAATTCGGTTTCTAGGATCATAAAAATAAGTTGATTCACATGAAAGTTTTGACCAGGCCTAAGCTCGGAGATTATTGCGACCTGAATGTTCTGAAGGACTCTAGATAAAATGATAGATTTTAATAGGGTGTGATGGTCGAGATACCCTGAATACCCCAATCGCCATTGATATTAGTCACGATGTAAAGTGCCTGATAGACACCAAGTGATTCATCTTCAGCATTGAAGCGTTCAAATTCCATCGCAACATGAATTTTATCTTCAGAAGAAAGTGTAACTTCACGCTTCAACCAACGACTGTAACTCCAGCCGTTGCTTACAAGGGTTATAAATCTACTTTTGGCCATTTCTGCATATTCTTCTTCTGAATCCCAGGTTGTAACCGAACCATTCGAAAACCTTATATGGGGATAATTCAATGTTGCTGCCCACTCAACCGCATCTTTTGCATTAAAAGCTTTTAGGAAATTGTCTGTTGCTTGTATAGCAACTTCATTTGGGTTCGGAGCATCCTGCCCACTAACACCTCCTGAGAAACCAATAACCAGAAGAAAGAGGAGGGTTGTGTTGAGAAGGGGTTTCATTGACTAATTATCACTTTCAGTTATTAACTCATTGTCGCGCCAGATTCCTCTGGAGACTCTACCGTCAGCAAAGGTATAGGTTCCTTGTCCGTTAGGTTGGTCTTCTCTGTATTCACCCACATAAACATCCCCGTTGGCAAAGGTTAAGGTTCCTTGTCCGGTGCGTTGATCATCCCTGTATTCCCCGACATAAACTTCTCCGTTGGCACGCGTATAGGTTCCTTGTCCGTTGCGTTGACCATCCCTGTATTCCCCGACATAAACTTCCCCGGTGGCAAAGGTATAGGTTCCTTGCCCGTTGCGTTGGTGACCCCTCCATTCCCCGACATAAACATCCCCGTTGGTAAAGGTAATGGTTCCTTGCCCGTTGCGTTGGCTATCCCTGAACTCACCGATATAAACCGTTCCATCGAGCCAGGTAAAGGTTCCTTGTCCGGTGCGTCGGCCATCCCTGAATTCCCCAACATAAACATCCCCGTTGGCAAACGTATAGGTTCCTTGTCCGTCGCGTTGTCCATCCCTGAATTCACCAACGTAAACACTCCCATCGGAATAATTTCTAGTCTCAACCTGACCATAAGAAACACTTGCTAGGGAAATAAGCAGGAGGGAGAGGAGGGTTGTGTTGAGGAGGTTTTTCATAGTCTAACTATTTAATTGGTAAACCTAATATCCAAGTTTGTATTCTCCACCTTTTTCTAAAGCTACCTTATATGCTGATCTCTCATGATAACGTTCTAAAATGGAAATCAAATTTGGAAATGGTTGGAGCGATCCAGAAATCTGTGCACCTTCAAAAACAAAGGAAAGCATAGTATCCACTGCGGAAAAGGTATCTCTAAAAAAAAAGTCATTATCACCAA
>Ga0066367_1000357_pt1 | contig 10268 bp, 9 predicted proteins | sample Knorr_S7_td_AAIW_FD_77335 | JGI IMG/M metagenome (GOLD analysis project Ga0066367, IMG submission 77335) | Marine microbial communities from Southern Atlantic Ocean transect - Knorr_S7_td_AAIW_ad_750m_LV_A | ecosystem: Environmental > Aquatic > Marine > Oceanic | place: Atlantic Ocean | collected...
TACCGGGTACTTGAGTTTGGAGGTTCCGCAATTGACGCCATGAGCGTGCAGGAACGGAGCGTCCTGACCAACATGTGTGCCGAAATAGGTGCAAAGACGGGGATCGTTCCTTCTGACCGTATAACTGTGAAGCATCTTGCTTCTCTTGGTATCGATGCAGATGAGAGCCCCACAAGCGATTTTGATGCGGTCTATGAACAGGTATGGAACTACAACGCGACCGATGTGGAGCCGGTTGTCGCCCGACCAAATCGTCATGACGACGTCATTCCAATTTCCTTGCTCGATGCGCCTGCGGTAACCCGTGCCTACATCGGGTCATGCACAGGCGCAAAGTATGAAGACCTCGCAATGGCTGCTGAGGTGTTGCGGGGCCGACATGTCGCCGAGACGGTCTTGTTGCAGATAGCTCCAGCTTCAAGAGAGGCGCTTCAGCAGGCCATGGACGATGGAACAGCCCAAGCGCTCATGGAAGCAGGCGCCCACTTCCTGTCGACCGGTTGTGGTGCCTGTCCAGGCATCGGAGCAGGCATTTTGGCCGCTGGTGAAGTGTCGATTTCGACGACCAATAGGAACTTTCGAGGTCGAATGGGAAGTCCCGAATCGAGTCTGTATCTAGGTTCGCCCTACTCCGTTGCCGCAGCGGCGGTTGTTGGGAAGATTGTTGACCCTCGAGAACTGATTGGTGACCTGCCGTGATCGAAGATGCACAGATCGAAGGTCGCGTCTGGACCTTCGGAGACAACGTAGACACCGATGCCATCGTTCCTGGTAAGTACCTTGTCCATGACCTTCCTGAGATAGCAAAGCATGTGATGGAAGGAATCCGGCCGGGTCTTGCACCACAGATACAAAGAGGCGACATCATTGTTGGTGGCAAGAACTTCGGTACGGGCTCGAGTCGCGAGATGGCGCCGCGCGGACTTCAGGCTGCGGGAGTTAGTGCGGTAATCGCTGAGTCCTTTGCACGCATCTTTTTTCGTAACTGCATCAACGTCGGGCTTGCCCCAGTTGAATGTGCTGATTCAGGTCTCATCGAAGAAGGACAGCAAGTCGCGATTGATCTCGTGACTGGCATTGTCACCATTGTGGATACGGGCCAGCAGCTAGAAGCAGTGCCGCTTCCTCAGGAAGTTGGAGAAATCCTTACGGCAGGAGGAATGGAGAACTATCTGGCAGCAAAGTTCACCGGAGCTCACTCATGATGTCCCCGGCGTCTCAACTCCGACTTCTTCTTGACAACAATTCTCCCGTCGTCGCTCCCGGTGCTTTTAACGCACTATTCGCCAAGCTGATCGAGGAGGCCGATTTCAAGGCCGTGTACTTGAGTGGGGCAGGGGTAGCGAACTCGCTGCTGGGTGCACCCGACCTTGGAATGGTCACCCAGACTGAGATTGCAAACATTGCTGATCTCGTCTGTCAGGCGGTCGACATACCGGTCATAGCTGACGGCGACACGGGATATGGCGGAGTCCACAACGTCGCTCGCACGATTCGTCTGTACGAACGAGCCGGTGTGGCTGCCATTCAACTTGAAGACCAGGCGTTTCCGAAGAAGTGCGGTCACTTCGAGGACAAAGTAGTGGTGTCTGTAGAAGAGATGGTGCAGAGAATCCAGGCTGCTCGGGACGCTCGCAGCGACGACGAAGGCATTCTCATAATTGCTCGAACAGATGCCCGGGCATCCCTGGGGCTCAATGCGGCCATCGATCGAGCGAAAATCTATGCAGAGGCAGGAGCTGATCTTCTATTCGTCGAAGCGCCGCACAGTGAAGATGAATTGGCCCAGATCGGTTCCGAACTATCCGGTCATCGGCTGATGGCCAACATGGTCGAGTTCGGCAAGACCCCGCTGCTGTCGGCAGACCGTTTGGCCGAGCTCGGCTATTGCTTGATCATCCACCCTGGTGCGATCACCAGGGCAGTCGTGGAACTCACACGAGCAGTCCTAGGAGATCTCCGCACTACTGGATCAACAAAGGGTTGGCTCGACCGCATGGCAACATTCGCAGACGTCAACGCCCTGCTTGGCCTTCCGGAGGCGAACGAATGGGAAGTCGAGATATCTAGGCGCGCCGCAGAGGTCGGTGACAGTGAGTAACCACCCGAAAGTCAAGGCAATTCTTGGTTACGACATCTCTGAAGGAATCGACACCTCCGATTACGAACGTTGGCTCGCCGAGGTGCACTTCCCAGACCTCTTGTCGAACCCATTCTTGGATCGAATCGTCACCAACGACATCATCCGACCTGTCACCGTCAGCAGCGCAGGCTCACCGACGATGGAGAAGCCAGCGACGCTTTACCGGATTGTCGAACTTCACTTCGCCGACCACGAGGCCTACGACCACTACCTCCAGTGGTTTGTGGAACATCCACTTGATCCTGAGCGTGGGCCCGCCGGTCGGACAGCCTTTCGTTTCTATGTTCTTACAGACAGTGCCATCGCAGATCACGACCATCCTTACCAGCCGGCCGTCTAGCAGGAGAGACCCATGGAGTCTTCTGATCTAACCCCTCGTCAGTACTACGAGCAGATTAAGGCCAACCCAAACCGAGCTCGGTTTGGGTTCGGCCACAAAGCAGCGGCCGTCAACATCGACATCCAGAACGCATACACCCAGGTAGGCGAGTTCGCTACGGCGTATGAGACCCACCCCAACCAACTGGGCTTCGTAAACGAAATCGTTGCCGCAACAAGAGGGCGCGGCTGGCCAGTGGTGTGGACTTACGTCGCCTACATGGAGTCGGGGGAGGACTGCGGGATTTGGGGTACCCGAACCGACACCGAAAATTCGCTTCAGAACATCAAGCGCGGTTCACGCCGTGCCGAACTCGACGAGCGACTCGATGTTGATCGAATCGTTGACGTCATCTACGAGAAGAAGATGCCGTCTCCATTCTTCGAGACACCGTTACAGAGCCTCCTCGTATGGCACCAAGTAGACACGGTCATCCTGACCGGAGGTTCGACCTCCGGATGCGTTAGAGCTGCTGCAATCGACAGCTTGTCTCGGGGATATCGAACGATCGTTCCCGAAGAGTGCGTGGCCGACAAACACGAGATTCCCCACTTCTCGAACCTGTGCGACCTCGTTTTGAAATACGCCGACGTGGTGCCAGCCGCTGAGGTACTTGAATACTTGGGAACCGATAGTGGCGATGCCTGAGCCTCGAACACCGTTTTCGGACCCCGCCGACCCAGGGTTGTACGACTACTGGCCATGGGAGGGGCGTCCAAAACTCACCTGGCCGAACGGCGCCAGGGTGGCCTTCTGGGTAGCTCCCAACATTGAGTTCTACGAACTTCAGCCTGAACCCAACCCTAAGCGAAGTGCCTGGAACCGTCCCGAACCAGACGTTCTCCACTACTCAATCCGGGATTACGGCAACCGGGTAGGCACGATGCGAATGATGGAGGTCATGGACCGCTATGGCGTTCGTGGCAGCGTGTCGCTAAACGTGGCGGTCTGCGAACATCATCCAGAACTAATCGAGGCTTGCGTCGGCCGTGACTGGGAGATCTTTTCCCACGGCATCTACAACACCCGTTACAGCTACGGAATGGATGAAGCTCAGGAGCGCGCAATTCTTGAGGACTCGCTCGAAACTATTGAACGCCATACAGGTCAGCGCCTAGCCGGCTACCTCGCTCCAGCGCTCACACACACAGAACGAACGATGGACCTACTTGCTGAATACGGCGTTCTCTATACCTGCGACCTGTTTTGCGACGATCAACCTCAACCAGTGAACGTGCGCGATGGACGGTTGATTTCGATCCCGTACTCGCTCGAAATGAACGACATCATCGTTTACAACTCCTACCAGGAGCCTCCGAGACGTTACGCCGAGATGTTAAAGGCCAACTTCGACCAGCTTTACGAGGATGGCGCCGAGAACGGAACGGTCATGTGCATCCCGCTGCACCCCTACGCAGTAAGCCGTCCCCACCGAATCAGCGCTTTCGAGGAGGCGTTGGAATACATCACAAGCCATGACGAGGTCTGGGTTACAACCGGCCGAGAAATCGCTGAATATTTCTACGACCATCACTATGACAAAGCAGTGACCTCAATCGCGACAGCGAACGGGAGGTAAGGCCGTGGCTCTGCCTAACTCGTATATGGAGTACCCGAACCGGCGCTATGGCATGGACCATCAGTGGTACGAGTGGTCAATACTGCAAGACCGGCCAGAGATCTCCTGGCCGCACAATGCACGGGTAGCGATATGGGTAAATGTTGCTCTCGAATTCTTCCCCCCCAACCAGTCACCTGAGCCGTTTAAGGCACCAGGCGGAATGGTCACTACCTACCCCGACCTCCGTCATTACACATTGCGAGATTATGGAAACAGAGTTGGAGTGTTCCGTGTATTCAGATTGCTCGACGAATTAGGAATTACACCAACAGTGAGTTTCAACTCGAAGGTCGCTGAGCGTTACCCAAGACTTATGACCGAAGTTGTACAACGCGATTGGGAAGTCATAGCTAACGGAATTGATATGGGAACGATTCACCACGGTGGTCTTGCGGAAGATACAGAAGCAGCCCTGATCGATGAGTCTTTGACCAGCCTGCGAGAACTCTCTGGCCAGCCTGTGACTGGTTGGCTTTCTCCAGCTCGCTCCGAGTCAATGAACACTCTCGATCTTCTAGCCGCGCGCGGTGTGGAATACGTGGGTGACTGGCAGAACGACGAAATGCCTTATGCCATAAGCACTCCTGCTGGCCGACTTCATTCGATGCCGATGAGCCACGAGTTGGATGATCAGACCATTCAGTTGCAATACCAACAGTCAGAGACTTCCTTCGCGGAACAAGTAGAGGACGCCATGACCGTTGTCTATGACGAAAGCAGTGAGAGCAACGGAAGAATGGTTTCGCTGGTGATACATCCCTGGATGTCGGGTCAGCCTCATCGGATCTGGGCGCTTAGACGGGCGCTCACGAAGGTAATGGGTTACAACGATGTTTGGAGTGCCTCTGGCTCTCAGATCCTCAAGGCGTTTCAGGCCGGGTAGTGGCGCATGATTTCAGCGCCAAAAGTTTTCGAGTCGCCGAAAACGTGGATGGGCTCGGAAATGGCCGCAGCACCCGAACGGTGGACTCGGTTTTGGACTGAGGAGCAGATCGATGATCTGACCCGCGTAGTCGAGGGTGTTAGTGACGATGAGTTGACAAACCTCAACCCTGCACCTCTATCTACACCCTCGCTCCGATCGTTGGCTGACGCCATCCGAGATGATCTGATCCATCAGCACGGATTTGTTCTACTAAAGGGGTTTCCCTTTCAGGGGCTCGACCGTAGGACCACCGCAGCCATTTTCTTGATGTTGGGTCGCTTAATCGGGTCACTGCGCTCACAGAATTCCGCGGGCCACCTGCTGGGACACGTCAAGGACGTGGGCTCTGATCTTGCTGACCCTGGTACACGCATCTACCAGACCAATGAGCGGCAGAGCTTTCACACGGATTCGACCGATGTGGTGGGCCTCCTATGCATTCGCGCAGCACAATCTGGAGGCCAATCTCTTCTGGCAAGTGCCGAAACCGCGTATCGCATCGTTCAGCAGCGTCATCCCGATCTAGCGATCAGACTTTTCGACCCCATAGCGACAGATCGCCGGAATGAGCAACCAGAGTGTGAAAAGCCGTGGTTCGAGATCCCAGTGCTGTCTTGGTTCGATGACCGTTTAACAGTCCTGTATCAAAGAACGTATATCAAATCAGCTTGTCGATTTGATGACGCTCCGTCTCCCGACATGAGCCACATACAAGCGCTAGATGTATTTGACAAAGTTCTCAACGAACCAGACGTTCACTTGGCCATGGACCTTGAACCTGGTGATATTCAGTTTGTCTATAATCATTCAGTTCTCCATGACCGGACAAGGTTTGTGGACCAGTCTGACCCTCACCTGCGACGTCACTTACTGAGGTTGTGGCTCTCGTTGCCTGGAGATCGTCAGCTACCGCCGGTGTTCGCTGAGAGATACGGCTCACTTGTAATCGGTGATCGAGGGGGAATCGCCGCTGAAGACGAGGGGCACTGCATCCCACTAGACGTCTAGGTGGGAGTACATGCCTACAGCACGGGCCCACTCGGCACTCCCTGCTATGACGCCATTATTGAAAACTGCCATCGCCTTGGCCAGCGTTGATGACATTCTTGAGATCGTCCGCCTAATCCCCAGACTCCAATATTGGCGTTCTGAAAGCCTTCAACCGTGAGTTCGGACGATGGTTAGGGCTACTAACAGACCTGGCCACTGCCTGATCGGCAGCCCTTTGTATGAGGCCATGGTGTTTGGGCAGGTCAGCGATCTGGGAAACCGAAGGCCGGGAGTTCAAATCTCCCCCAGCCTGACAACAAGAACCACAGGCCAGGGATGGGTTTCGCTACTGCCAGGTGACCCGAGCCACGCACAGGGTGGTGCAGTAGAAGACGTCCCGGTTTCCACCCGCCGTTAGGAACATCCCGTTAGCGACCCGGGATCCGGTGTCGACCCGGTCGAGCAGATCTCCGGTTCGGACATCGACCACGATCAGGTCGTCGGTTCCGTCCCGGGTGAAGTCGTTGATAACCATCTCTGCCGAGTCGGGGAAGACCACCGGCTGCATGGTCGGTCGAACGTCGAGGTGCCAGCGCACGTCCAAGCCGTCGGACGTGTCCACCCCGGCCAGGCCCCCGTTGACCGAATCCCACGCTACGACCACCTGGTATTCGGGCACGTGTACCGGAGGGGCGAAGATGCCGCCTCCCGGTGTCCCGAAGGGTTCGACCACATCGAGGCGCTCCGGATCGTCGAGGTCGGCCCGCAGCAGGCGTTGGGCCCCGGACCACGGGGTCGGATTACGCCACGACAGCTCCCGACCCGGATGGTCGGGCCATCGGCCGTTCGGTTCAGCGGTGTGAATGAGGCGAACCGCTTCGATGTCGCCGCAGTCCATAAGCCACGCCGCGCCGTCGGAAAGGCACGAGTCCCAAGCCAGACCATGGTCACCGTCGGCTGTGCGATACCGGGGCGACCAGGTTCCGTCGACTCTCATGCCGTCGTCGTCGACCCGGATCCGCCATAGGTGTTCGGTGCCCGGCACGTAGACCGTGTCGCCGTCCGAGTCGTGGTCAGCGGCGATCCGACCCATCGACCCTTCGGGGAGGGTGATCGGATCAGCGACCAAGCCCAGGTCGTCCGGGTCGAGGCGAGTGATGGTCGTTCCACCCTGGCCCTCAAGGCGCAGGTCCTTAGTGATCAGCGTTCCGTCAGAGAGGGCCAGCAACCCGTTGTGGCTGCGGTTGACCGGAAGTTCCCGCTCGGCGATCACCTGGCAATCAGGATCCAACCGGTGGAGGTACGAGCCGTTGACCGAGTGAATGGACCCGTTGGCGTGGGCCAGGATTGCCCCACACCACACGTGGTCCCCACACGGCAGGTGTTCTGAGGACCTGGTCGGCTCCAGGGTCTCCGGATCAATCCGCTCCACCCAGCCGTAGGGGGGTGGCCCGGTGAACGCCGGCATGGTGCCGCCGAGGAACCACTCACCGGGGTCCCGTTCCACGACCATCACGTTCCACCGGTCGTTGTGCCGGGTCACCACCTCGGCAGTTCCCGAAGAGGCATCCAGCCGACCGGTCCGGGCCTTCTGCCGGCGGTTGCCTCCGCACTCCACGGGCCACGCGGACGGCCAGTAGCCGGTACCCGGGTCGGTCCGATCCAGCGACGTGGCCACCCGCGGACCCTAACAATGTGCCCGGACCACCTCAGTAGTCAGACAGCACCCGCGGGCTCGAAGGAGCCGGTGGTTCAGAGCGCTCCGGGGTCCGACGACCGGGCGTGGCCTACTCGGCCGGACAGGTACCGCCCACCACACGTACCCGACCCGCCCGCGGGTCCACCTCGATGCGGTCACCGTCGGCGATGGAGCTCATGGCGTCCGGTGCTCCGACGACGGCTGGGATGCCGAGTTCCCGAGACAGCACCGCAGCATGGGACATGGGGCCGCCCTCGGCGGTCACGAGCCCGCCAACGAGGGTGAGGACCATGTTGTAGGCCGGTGAGGTAGTGCGGGTTACCAGGATCTCACCCGGCTCCAGGCGGTCGAACGCCTCGTCAGCGTTCTCGGCCACCCGGGCCACGCCGACAAACGGTTCCGTTCCGATTCCCGTCCCGGAGAGAGGCAGGCGATCGACGGGCGGCCCGTCCAGTTCGCCCATGCCAAGTTCGGCAATCACGGTCAGGACGAGCGACACCGTCGTGGCCAACGGTTCCGGTAGCGCATTCAGCGGCGGCTGCGCTTCGGCCTCTCCCAGTGTCGCCGGCGGATCCAGGGTCTTCTGGTGTGCCCGGTTCACGGCACGGGTGGCCAGGTCGTCGGCACCGGGTTCCGGCGCTCCGGTTACGACAGCGGGCAGCTCGTAGCGGTCCAGCTCGAAGACGTGGGCGGGGTCCCGGAGACGTCCCGACGAGGCGAGCCGGCGACCGGCCTCCAGCATGGCCAGGCGCAGCAGCCCGCAAGGCCACTCGGCAGTGATCGGCCCGTTGTCGTCACGCAGATCCATTGCCTCACGCGCATCGGCCAACAGGCCGTCGAACCGGGCGCGGTCAGCCTCCGGCACCTGTTCCCGGAGCACCGCGGCAGCCTTGTCGGCCGCATCGGGATCCCGACCGGTGGTGTCACCACTGAGGATGCTGGCCAGCACCACGGCGGGTGCCTCACCCAACGTCGGTGAATCCAGGTCGTAGCCGGCGTAGAGCACCGAGCCGCACTGGCGCAGGTAGGCGTGCAGCTCGGCGGCGGCCTCCGGCGATGCGGAGGCGACCTCCGACAGGCTGGTCGGTTGAACCCCCGCCGCGGTGACGGCGGCCCGGATCCGACCCAGCGCCTCCCGCGGCTCGACCGTCGACGGTGATGCTCCGGCCAGCGTGGCGAGCAGGTCAGTGCTGGCCAGGCCCCATTCACCACCAGCCAGAAGGAGCAGCCCGATGGGCCCCAGGTCGTAGCCATGGAGGCGGAAGTGCTCCTCGAAGGTCGACCGAAGGTGAGTCAAGATCTCGGTGACGTGGTCGGCTAGCCCCTGATCGTCCAGCGATCCAAGGTCGACGTCCTGGAGGGCCAGGTTCTGGGCCACGAGTCGCGGTCGGATCGAGGAGCGCCACTGCTCGATGACCGCCGGAGCGGGTGAAGTCTCGAGGGTTCGTCGGGCGGCTCGGGTACGACGCCGGAACTCTGGGTGCAGGCGGGAGACAATTTTCAGGAGCACGATGGGGGGAGCCTTAACCGAGGGCCGGTCGGCCATGACGAGAGGCCGCAGCCGCGTGTACATAAAGCCCTCGACGAAGGCCACCGACAGCGTCTCGGCCGGTATGCCCAGTACCGGCCACTGCTCGCGGTAAGCGGCCTCCACCGACGCGGGCAGCAACCACAGCATGATCGGGGTGGTGCCGCCCGTGAAGTGGGAGCGGTCTAACTGCCACCGCCCGGGTCCGGGTGGTTGGAACTCCGCAGCCATATCCAACTTCCTCCTGCAGTCGACAACCTAGGCGTCAAAGGCCGGGCCTGCCCTGCCGATGACCGGGCCCTGCGGTGGCCGTACCATCAGCGGCCTATGCGATCCCGCCCACTGGCCGCCCTCGTCGGTCTCCTACTCGTTCTAGCGGTCGCCGCGTGCGGCGGCGAGGACGAGGCCGCCGAACCGACCACCACCACGGTGGTCAACTTGTTCGGCGACACCTCCACCACGACGACCATCGGAAAGGTCGTAGTTCCCGGCTGGACGCCCACCAGCCTTCCCGACCTTGTGGCGGCTGCCGACGAGTGCGTCAACCTGGCAGAGATCGGGGCCGACCCGCTGCCCGAGGAGGGCCCGCGAACGGTCACCGTGGAGTCGGGCGACTCGCTCGGCAAGATCGCCAAACGATACGACCGCACGGTCGAGCAGTTCATGCGGGCTAATGGCATCACCGACCCGAACCGCCTGCAGGTTGGCCAGGTCCTGGTCGTCCCTCGCAAGCGCATCGAGGAGGTCGAGACCGTCGACGGCCCCGCCATCGTCGTGGAGCCCGTCTACTGCGCCATCGACACCGGCGTGGCTGCTTTCGGACCCGACGGCCAGCAGGTTGGTGGACCAGGGATTATCGAGGTCTACGCCGACTGGAAGCGGGTCGAGGGGCCCCGGGCCGCCCCGCGGGTCAACGGCCGCCTCAGGGGCCTCATCGTCGCCTCGGTCGAGGCGTTCCTCGACGAGGTGGTGCCCCTAGTCGA
>Ga0066367_1000362_pt1 | contig 10222 bp, 10 predicted proteins | sample Knorr_S7_td_AAIW_FD_77335 | JGI IMG/M metagenome (GOLD analysis project Ga0066367, IMG submission 77335) | Marine microbial communities from Southern Atlantic Ocean transect - Knorr_S7_td_AAIW_ad_750m_LV_A | ecosystem: Environmental > Aquatic > Marine > Oceanic | place: Atlantic Ocean...
ACCGGTCTACCCCTGACCGACTCGTTAGTCATGCTTATATGACTATTACAGAGTTGACGTAGCCGGTTCAGCAGGCTTGAATCGAAAGCCTCGGATTGAGCGACGACGACTATAGCTCTTCCTGTTGAGCACAGTTGCTGGAACGTGGTGAAGAACCCCATCACTGTCCGGGGTTCGCTGACCATCGATATTTCGGTGATTTCGTCGATTACAACCAATCCGCAAGACGGGGCAAACTTTCGATCTAGGAGACTAAGTCATCGATGGGCGAACCGTCGCCATCCCCGGAGGAATCCCTATGGAGGGAATGGACCGACAGTTCATCTTGAAGAACACCGCTGGGAAGCGCCAATCCGATGGACCCCATCTGCTGCCCGAGGTCCTGGGCCGATCGTTCAGAGGTGAAATAAGCAACCTCCCAACCGTCCGATATCGCCCCGTGCATCAGATACTGGCAAATCACGCTCTTTCCAGAACCTGAAGGACCCTCGATCAGCGCCAGACCGCCAACGGGAAGACCCCCGTCAAGCGCTGTGTCCAACTTCGTCAACCGCCCTCCGGTGCTTATAAACTTACCTGGCACACCGGAGTGCTCGGCGAAAACTTCCTCCTCCCGGTCTTCATATGCCGGAGGTTCAGTCCTCGCGCCCTCCCAGGAGTCGTTGGTACCGCCCAACCCTGCGCTAGCTGCATCCTCACCTTCCCGCAAAGCTATCCTAACCATTGTTTCCAGAGAGCTCCCGCTGCACGGCTTAACTAGGACATTAGAAGCACCTAGCCTGAGGCTAGCCGCTTCGGTCTCGGCAGACAGCAGGGAAGTCAGCATGATTACCGGTATCCCACTGGTTCGAGGGTTCCCCTTCAAGTCCGACAACACTTCGATCCCACTCATGCCCGGCAGTTCTAGGTCAAGGAACATCAGATCAAACCGGCTCTTGGCGGCCATTTCAAGAGCTGCCTTCCCATTGGTGGCTTCATCGACTTTATGCCCGTCACCACTCAATGAACTGGTCAACGACTTCCGGATCGACGACTGATGGTCCACGATTAGCACGTTAGCCATTTACACTTTCCTACCTGATTGAAATGAGATGGGTATGTTTAGCTCTAAAGAATCATCCGGGTTGTTAGGTATTCAACCCAGCCATCTACGGCTGAGGCATCTGGGAAATTCCGGCAATGTGGTCAGATCCGAATCTACAGAATGCATTCCTCGGTTTTGAGGAAGCGTTATTAAACAGGCTACCAACGGAGATTCACTAAAAATAGAGGAACTTCACCAAAGCCTTTCGGGTGTTTCACCTATTTGGCACAGCCGATCCACCACCGGTGAACGAGTAAGAGACGCAGTTCTCCCACCTCTATGGTTCAGCTTGGATGATATTCCCTAGAGGCTAGTTCGCTTGATGCATAGACTGGGCGCTGTTACACTACCGTGGCACTTGCCGAGAGGGGATTTACTCCCAAACAGACAGGTTGTTGGCCTCCGTACCAGGAGCATTGCAACATTGACTAACCCTTGTACAAAAGACCGAAGTTAGTCTTCGGATATCCGAATCAGCAAGTCCAAAAAATTAATCGAGGTTGATGATGGCAAGAATACCCGTAGTCTCCAAAGATATGGTTCCCGCAGAGTTTCAGGATGCTTTCGATGAATTGACCAAGGAAACCGGCGGCACCATCACCGGCGGCCCCGGCTCCATAACCATCGCCAGCCCCGAGATGTCCCGGCGCCGCGGACACCTGACCAGTTACCTGCGTTATGAGACCAAGTTCCCCAAGCGGATCCAGGAATTGGCCATCATAACCTCGGCCCGGGCCAACGATTGTCCCTACGTCTGGAACGCCCACGCTCCGGCGGCCCGCCGAGAGGGCGTCAGCGACGCTTTGGTAGACGCCATACGGGACAAGAAGCCATTACCCACCATGGCCGCCGATGAAGCCGCGGTTGTCAACTTTTGCCAGGAATACTTCAAGGACCACAAAGTCAGTCAGTCAACCTTCCAAACGGCCCTGGACGTGTTCGGCACCCAACACCTGGTGGAGTTGTCAGCGTTGATGAGTGGCTACGCCCAGACAGCCTTTTTCCTCAATGCCTTTGAAGTGACCTTGCCGGAAGACCGCACCGAGCCGGTTCTGCCTACGTAGGATTCCGCCTCAGGAAGTCAGTATCTATTCCCTACCAACGGGGACCGAGCGGAACTAGCGTCATTCCGGCGCAGGCTGGAATCCATAGAACGCTAGTGCCCGTTCGACTCTGGTTAAGGGCATTCGCCAGAATGGTGGATGCCTCGCCTTAACCGGCCCATGCAGGAATCAAAAATCTATCGCAGCGGTGAAATGTTTGCCCGCCGCCGCCCCATTCGGAGGACCATCAAGATGCGGTTCGGCCTTTTCCAATCGGTGCAGTTGCCCGACCCCAAGTCTGAAGTCAGGTATTACAAAGAGGCCTTGGAGCAGATCCAATGGGCCGAGAAGCTGGGCTTCGACTCCGCTTGGATAACCGAGCACCACTTTTCACGCCACGGGATAGTGTCTTCTACCCTAACCGTTCTGGCTTATCTAGCCGGGGTTACCGATACTATTCGCCTAGGCACCGCCGTCACCGTCCTACCCTTCCACAACCCGATCCAGGTCGCCGAAGAAGCCGCCACTGTCGATTTGCTTAGCAACGGCAGGCTGGATTTTGGTGTTGGCCGGGGCTTCCAATGGGGCGAGTATAACAAACTGAACATTCCCATGGACGAGGCCAGCCGGCGATTCGAAGAGTCCATGGAGGTCATCACCAAGGCCTGGTCCCAGGATGAGCCCTTCGATCACGAAGGTGAGTTCTGGCGATTCAACGACATGACGATCCATCCCAGGCCGGTCCAGGATCCTTATCCACCGGTTTGGGTCGCCGCGTCCAGCCCAACCAGTTTGGAGAGGGTCGCTCGAAATGACTGGAACCTGATGATTGGTCAGGGTGAACCCTTCGATCAAGTCGCCCAGCAAGTCGCGTCCTACAGCACCGCCGTTGGAGAAGCCGGATTCGAGTACAGCCCGAAACGCGTGGTGGTAGCCCGGCCCATGTACACCGCCACCAGCGAGGAGATGGCCCGCGAGGACACCAAAGCTCCCTTTATGTGGTTCAAACAGACCGGCCAAGAAGTCGGCGCCCCTCCTGAGAACCGCACCGAGCTGTTGCCCGATGAGTTCAGTTCCTATCGGCGCCGCTTCTCCAGAGATATCGGATTCGACTACGACGACATGTTCGACAACGTCGCCCTCTTCGGACCTCCCGGCCAGATAGCCGAGAAGGTAGAAAAACTCAGGCAGTCGGGCGTGGAGAACCTGATTTTCTTCATCAACTATGGCGGCATCGAACACCGCAAGGTTATGAACTCGCTGGAGCTATTCGCCAAGGAAGTCATGCCCCAGTTCGCTGATTAGAGAGGCCGCTAGCGCCATAGGACTACGGGGCTGATTCGATACCGCATACGCCCTCCGTTATGACCGTTCGTCCTGAGCTTGTTGAAGGACATGACTGCAACTTCCGTTAGTGTCGAACCACATCACGGCATAGGCACTGTCTCCTCAAGCCGGTTTCTCATCGCCTCACCGGTACATACCGTCTGACCACTGTCCGCCCGAGCAACACCTCTCCAAGTTCCTGAACTTCTTACACGCTATCCTCAAAGGCGAAGCAACACGCCTTAAATTCACGAACCACAACCACCCCGTCGTCTTGTATGATGCAAGCAAATCTCGCGGACACAAACGTGAAACAGGCATAATTTGGAACGATTGGGTTTGACCAGCTCTCGACAAAGACGCCCGGACCCTCAGGACCGGAGTCCCTATCCGGAGAACCTCCGGGCCATCATCTATAAGTACGGACTCCAGGGCGAGTCCGCCCATTGGGTGAATGAGCATTGGGACGATGGGCGATACTTCCCAACCATCGAACGCCAGCGTCCGGACAACTTCGACCGAACCCTGCGCCGATGGCTGAAGGGGGAGGGCATCGCCCAAGAAGAGATTGACGAAGTCCTTTACGCCGCGCTTTGGGAACTCCACGGCGTACCACGGGCCCTCACCGAAAAGATGCACGAAGCCGCCGGAGAACTGCCAAGATTTGACCGGCAACCCCCTTCGAAGAAAGAGTCGAACATTGGCAGACTAACCGGGCACAGATTGAGTCTGACCTGGAAGAGTACGGAGAGGCTCGTGTCCGTTACAGTCTGTTCATATTCGGGGCACATACCGTCGAGAATTTCTCCAGCAAGATCTACGCACTTCTTGAGATGCCCTTCACAGAAGACGGGGTCGGCTGGGTCATGTTCGACTACGAACTAAGAAACATCGCCGGCCTCATGCTCCCCTAGCCGGGTCCTCAACCCAATTCGGGTAAAAGCCTTATTCTCCAAACTCCGCCGCCAGAGAACTTTAGTCAGAGAACCATGCCGGACCACTCCAGTATTGTGATCGAATGGCGGGAGAAACGGCGATGAAGAAGGTGAGGTGGGAGAACTCAGGCCGTTATTTGCGCCTTTCCACCGTACCCTGATGATCGTGCCTGACTAAGCACGTGTCCCCTTGTAAATTCAAGCCCGAAAACGGAGCGCCGCTGTAACGAACGTAGGGGTGGGTTTCAAACCCACCCCTACACGCATCAGACAACGCTACAACTGCAGGACAGCAGTGCGGCTACCCCAAGTATCGTCTAAACTATACCAGTCGGTTTCCCCACAAATACTTTATTCACCGAGGCACTGCCATGAATCTTGAAGGTGCGGTAGTAATCATCACCGGGTCGGCCACCGGACTAGGTGCAGCCGTGGCTTTACGGTTGGCTGGCAAGGGCTCCAACGTGGTGATTAATTACACCAAAAGCGAATCGGAAGCGAAAGCGACGGCGGCCGCCTGCGAAGAGCTTGGAGTTGGCGCACTCCTTTGCCGAGCTGACGTGTCGGACGATGCCGATTGCCGCCGGATGGCCTCCGCCGCGATAGAAAGGTTCGGCAGGATCGACGGACTGGTTAACAACGCCGCCCAGTCCAAGATTTCCCCTCATGCCGACCTGGAAGCCCTCACCGCCGACGATTTCATGAGCATCTTCTCAGTGAACGTGATCGGCCCGTACCAGATGGTACGGGCCGTAACGCCCCAGATGAAACAGCAGGGCAAAGGCGCTATCGTCAACATCTCGTCGCTCTCGGGCATCACCGGCTCTGGTAGCTCCATCGCCTACGCCGTGTCCAAGGGCGCTTTGAACACAATGACCATGTCATTGGCGCGGGCACTGGCCCCAGAGATCAGGGTGAACGCTGTGCTTCCAGGCGTTATGCAGACCCGTTGGTGGCGGGAGGGGCTGGGCGAAGACAGGTACAACGCGATGATAGAGCGCTATGCCGACTCGGCGCCGCTGAAAACAGCGGGCACCCCAGAAGGTTCCGCTGATCCCGTGGTGTGGCTACTGGAAGGGGCGGACTACGTCACCGGTGAGACAATCTTGGTGGACTCCGGTAGCCACCTGGGGCCAAGCCCATCGCGGTAGTAGGCTTTTCTGGTCTGGCCTAGACTCCCTTGACCTGGTCCCAGCGAACAGTGACCACTGGGTCATCCACTAAAACCACGTGATATCCGGGGGAATAATCATCGGGGTAGTCAAGGGTTCGCTGAAAAACAGCACTGTCGACCACACCCAACACGCCAGCCCGTTTTCCGAAAACAATGACCGCCCGGTCTCCGCGAATGTACCGGTAAAAATGACCCATGATTCGAGACTATCCACCGGTCATCGGACCCGGCAACGTCAAGATGTCAGCGCGGTCTGTGCCTTATTCTAATAATCATGACTGATACCGTGGAACCGGCGAGGGAAAATGAACGAAGAGACGATTCAGATAAGCGTGCGGCCAGATGTCTCGGTGACGGCGATCAGGACGATGCCCGACGCCCAGCCGGCCCAGAGCTTGTTCATCTACGCGCCTGGAGCAGGCTCCAACAACAATGATCCCTTCGGAAGCTACTTGAGTCAGCGGATGGTCCACGAGGGAATCGCGCTCGTCCGTTTCCAGTTTCCTTACATGGAGGCTGGAAAGCGCCGCCCCGATTCTCCCGCCCTCCTGGAAGAGACTTGGAATCAGGTCATCGAGACTGTCAGGATTCCAAACACCAAGCTGATCGCCGGCGGCAGGTCGATGGGCGGCCGCATAGCGTCTCATGTCGCGGCCCAAGGCACTACAGTTGACGCCCTGGCCTTGTTTGCTTACCCTCTTCACCCTCCGGGCAATCCAACTAAGTCCCGGGACAAACACCTACCGGGAATCAAGGCTCCGACGCTTTTCTGCTCCGGAACACGGGACGCATTCGCAACACCTGAAGAACTGGCAACAGCCGCTGCCACGGTTCCAAGCGCAACGGTTCTCCCATTGGAAGGGGCCGACCACGGCTTTTCCGTGCTCAAATCCAGCGGCAGGGCTAGAGAGGATGTCTGGAGTGAGATTACCGAGTTCTTACTGTCTTGGCTCGAGACCCAGGTTCTTGAAAGGGGCAACGCCACCGATCCACTCTAGCCTGCACCTAGAGAAGGATATGACCAGACGTTCAAGGAGCTCAAAGAGGACCGGATTATCGGGGGAGGCCCCCACGAGGTTACGGAGGAGATTCAGAGTTGCCAGGACGAGTTAGGCGCTAAATACATGTTCTTCCGGGTCTACTACCTGAGTATGGATCCTGAGCAGAGAATGCAGTGGATCAAACTATGCGGAGAATAGTTAGGGCCTTATCTTTCTTAGCATTGGCGAGATAATTTGAGTAATCTTAGCTGAGGATCGACTTCGCCCGGTCTTGGATGATATTTCGGCGCAACTGCACTGCCTGACCGTCGTCGATGGTCTGACTGTAATCGAACGCATATGGCGACGGACCATTGTCATTGAGGTGTTAGAGCCTTTCCCAGGCTTCCTCCCACGTAGGGACATGGTCATCACTGACCCACCAGACAACATAGGCCGGCCAAGATAGCATCGAAAACCAATCCTTGCGATGGGAAAGCGCCTCTGCGTGCCTCCCGTTGTAGGCAAAGGCATAGACCGACAACAAATAAACCCACACTGAAAGCGTGAGCGCAACAAAAGCGTGCTTGTTCTTGTCGAAGAAATGTGGATCGACGCGGTCACCCCACTCCTTTTCCCAGCGAGACCGGTCTATGAATCCTTCTGTTGTCTCGGCTGCCTCAAACACGGACTGGAGCCGGTCAATAAATCCTTGAACCTGCTCATGTCCTGGTGCTTGGCGAAGAATACCGCCTGTGGCGAAAGCAACTCTGGACATTACTTGTCTCCAATACGGATCTGTGACGCCAGTTGATTTTACAGAACGGTTCAGTCCAATCCTTTGTAAATCATGCACGTGATTCAGACGGTATACACTCAACAATATCCCTAGTCAACTCCGTAAGAAAGACCAGTAATCGCTTACTGCAGCCTTTCCAGCGCCAGTTCGAACTCCGCAAGACCGGTCCGGTCAAACCCGCGTTGGTAGTAGGCTTCGGCCTTGTCCGGCTCTATCTCGACCGCCTCGTTGTAGTCATTTAACGTGCGGGCGTCCCGGCCCATATCACTGTAGGCATCGCCACGGTCGAGATATGACTCAGTATCCAGCGGATCCAGCAGGATGGCTTCGTGGAAATACCGAATCGCCTCTTCCGGTTCTCCCATCTCCATCAATGCCCGGCCCCATCCTGCGTAGACTCCGGGCAGGTTTGGGTTCAGCCGCACCGCTTGCTCAAAATCTTGAATCGCTCTCTGGTTTTCGTCCAGTTGAGCGTAGGCCATGCCACGGTTCATGTAGGCCTCGTCGTAGTGCGGGTAGAGACGTAGCGCCAGATCGTATTCGGGAACCGCGTCTGCAAAGCGGCCGCTTTCATGTAGCGCGACTCCGGCGTCCAGATGGCGCCGGGCGAGTTTTCGTGCCTGCTCTTGGGTGGAAGCTACCAACGTGGGCTCAGGCCCAGAACCGCCTCAGGCGAGCGGCGTTAGCGAAAGCAACATCAATATCAGGCACGATGTCAGGCACGCTTTCATGCTTGTTTCCGGGCCTTGTCCCTGTTTTATAGGTTTGACACACCGTGGAGACCCACCTAGACTACCACTGATGAACAAACTCCTATTCTTGCGGCTACCGGTCCTCTGAGTTTGGCTTCCAGATTGCCCTTCAGCCTTCCTCCTGCTTTACGCTACCCGGCCTACCGCTCATTCTGGCTGGGGATGCTCGCCTCGGTCAGTGGCTTCCAGATGCTCCGATTCGGCCAGTTCTGGCTGATATTCGAGCTAACCGGGTCTCCCTTGAGCCTGGGGTGGATCGGGCTGGCCAACGGCATACCGGCGATTGTCCTGAATCTGTTTGGCGGCGTAGCCGCCGACCGCATCGACCAGCGCCGCATGGTCATGATTAGCCAGTCAATCATCGCCCTGCTGATTTTCTTCCTGGCCACCATCACCGTCATGGGCGTGGTCAACCAATGGCATCTGATTGCCATCGCGTTCTTGGCCGGAGCGGTGGAGGCCTTCGACCAACCGGCGCGGCGGGTGCTCTTCCCCCAACTCGTCGACCGTAAAGACCTGATGAGCGCCGTCGCGATGAACGCTGCGATCTGGCCGGGGACCCGCATATTAGCCCCCGCCATCGCCGGGATAATCATCGCGGTCGCCAACACCGCAACTTGCTTCTACATAGCCGGAATAGGCTTCCTGGTTATGGCGGTAGTCACCTCTCGCCTACCCATCCCTCATGTGGCCCGCACGTCGAGGTCCCGGCCTTTCCACGACATTCTTGAGGGCCTGAGTTTCATCAGCAAGGATACGAAATTCGCGTTCTTGATCGCGATGACCTTCTTCAGCAGCTTCTTCGGCATGGCTTACATACCGCTGATGCCCATGATTACTGTAGACGTGCTGGGAGTGGGGGCCAAGGAACAAGGATTGATTCTGGGCGCAGGCGGGGTAGGCTCGCTAATAACCGCCCTTTGGTTCGGGGCGAAAAGCAACTCTGGCTCAAAAGGGATGCTGATAATCGGCGGTGCAATCATGAGCGGATTGATGGTGGCCACCTTCGCTATCACCGCTGGGATCTTCAAGTCTGTACCGCTGGCCATGGCCCTGATGACGATTCTCAGCGTGTTCAACACGTTGTCTAACACCGCCTCGCAGAGTTCCCTACAGCTGTTGGTGCCAGACCACATCCGGGGCCGGGTGATGGGATTCTACGGAATGACCTATAACATCCGCCCCTTGGGAGGGATGCAAGCGAGCGCTCTGGCCAGCATCAGCGCCATCGGCGCGCCCATCGCCATAGCTATCGGAGGGTTGGCCGTCGCTTCTTTCCCGATAATAGCGATGATAGCCAACAGAAAGGTGCGTAACTTGGGCAGTGAGTTGCGGCAAGCGGAAGCGGAGGTCATCGCCGCCAGCCGGACCCGCCAGCCTTCATCCCCAACGGCCTCCAGCTAAGGAACACGTGCCCGAATCAGGTCAGGCTGCCGCGCCGATTGGGTCAACCGGATACTGGGCACGCCAGTCGTCGAACCCTCCTTGGAGGGCCACGGCGTCGATTCCCCGCCGACGGAGTTGATGCGCCGCACAGGCGCTTGTTGCTTCATCTTCTCAACCGCAATAAGACACCACAAACTTATCGTCCGGGCAGTCGGCGGCCCATTCCGGAACTTCGTCGGGCAACACCCGTATGCTGCCCGGAATCTCAGCTTTATCGGGCTCGTAGCTAGCCCGAGCCCGCACTTCAATAATCAACGGCGGCTCCGGGCTGGCCATCAACTCAGCCAGCTCGGCGATGGAGATTCTCGGAACGTCACTCTCGTGCTGTCCAAATAATCCGGCAACGGTAGCCTCCCGCTCCTCGTCCAAAATTTTCTCGGCAGCTTTGCGCCCGTACCACGCGCCAAAGGGAGTAGCAGCCGCTCCATGGATGATGACCGAGGCCAGCACAACCTCACCGATGGTCGCCAGCAGCAACTTAGAGCCGGGGATTCCCGCCTGGACGACCAGTAACGCCAACAGCAGTAAGTTCAAACCTCTTGGACCGAACCAAGCGACGAATGCCCGAGCTTCCCAACTCACCTTGGCTCGGGGCAACACAAGCGCCAGCACCGGCGGGCGGATAAGGAATATAACCAATGCCGCCAGAATCAGCGCCGGCCCAAGGGACACCGAGCCTAGGA
>Ga0066367_1000369_pt1 | contig 10153 bp, 5 predicted proteins | sample Knorr_S7_td_AAIW_FD_77335 | JGI IMG/M metagenome (GOLD analysis project Ga0066367, IMG submission 77335) | Marine microbial communities from Southern Atlantic Ocean transect - Knorr_S7_td_AAIW_ad_750m_LV_A | ecosystem: Environmental > Aquatic > Marine > Oceanic | place: Atlantic Ocean | collected...
CATCCGTTTGATATTATCCAAAAAATCTTTTGTTGTATGTAGCATTCCACCTACTATATACCCAAGAATTACTGTAACAACAGCTGGGAGGGTACTTAACAACCCTTCTGGATCAAAAGGAATACCTGTACCCATGTAGAGATGTGTTTCGCCTAAGATGAAAAGGTCAACCTTTCGAACAAGATTTGTTTCTAAGCCATACGGTTCACTACCACCTCCGGTCCAAAGGATTATCCAGTAAGAAACAAGAATACCTGTCCCAACGATCAGGAGTTTTCGGAAATCGAGATAGATCGCCAAAATTGATGTGATCCCATATGCCAGCGCTATACGCTGTAGCACCCCCATTATACGAAATGTGCTCCAGTCCCAATCCTGCCGAATGAATGGATATGCATGGATAAGCCAACCTGCCATGAATATTGCAAAGGTTCTCCAAAAGATATGGATAAAAAATTTCTTTGATGGGTAATAATGCCAACGAACAAAAGCAAAACGCATTGCCGTACCAACAATAAAAAGAAAAAAAGGAAAGACCAGATCGGTCAGTGTACAGCCATGCCACTTCGCATGAAGTAATGGAGAATATACGTGTGCCCAGCTTCCGGGGTTATTTACTATGATCATCAGTGCTATGGTCATACCACGAAAAATATCAATAGCATAGATACGTCTGGGACCTGTCATTTATGATCCAATCCTTTGATCGTTCGTGTCCAAATAAGATATGTCCCAATACAGGCTATCATAAAAAGGAACATGGCATTTCGTGTTTGACCAAATACAAAGTTACCAATGCAGAAAGTGGCACCATATATCATCATGATCCCTGCGATCCATTCTCGAATAAAACCATGGCTAACAGGTTCCATTGTATGAGCAATGTTGCCTACAACGGGTTGCCACCATCCGCCAGGCTGAACCTTTTGATAAAATTTCCTTAATTGATCAAGAGGTTCGGGCTCTGTTAGAAAAGTAACCGTGACCCAGGCAATAATGGCACATGGAACGATGATCATTAGTTTGTGATGAACCTGTAGCGTCATTCCAAACAAAACAGGTGCTTTATCAAAAAGAACATAAACGTTTCCAGAAGAGACCGTTTGAACCGCTGCAATAATTTCAAGTATGATCGTCATCATAAAGGACGTCCCCAGTGCGGTCAGCTCACTCCAAGCGTTGATACGCCACCAGAACCAGCGTAGAATAAGTACCAGGCCTATTCCAGCGCCCATTGCATAAATGAACTCCCATGCTTTGGAAATACTCTGCATTTTTAAAGCGATGATAGCTGCCATTATCATAAGAATTACCGTAATGATCTTACCAGCAATAACATAGTGCTTTTCGTTCCCATCTTTTTTGATGAAGCGTTTATATATATCATTTATCAGGTATGATGCTCCCCAATTCAGATGTGTATCGATAGTTGACATAAAAGCAGCTAAGAAGGACACGATCAGGACACCTTTCAATCCGGGACCCAGTAACTGGTTCATTACCAATGGATATCCGACTTTTACCCCAAGATCTTGGAAAGCGTTTGGGATCTGCGGGAACATAACGATCGACACCATTGCGACCACTACCCAGGGCCAGACACGAAGAGCATAGTGTGCCAGGTTAAACCAAAGGGTAGCGAGCAGAGCGTGTCTTTCATTTTTTGCAGAAGACATTCGCTGGATAATATAACCCCCTCCATCGGTACCATGATGGCTCCACCACATTATTGTAATGAAGACCAGGAACTTCGAAAAGGGTGACTCCCAGAATCCAATTGTTGTTATTCCAGTCTCTGGAATGGGTGGTATAAAATTCAGTGTTGTACCATGTGCAGCATCACTGGTCGCTCCCAAAGCATTAATTTTACTTATTAATATTTCCATACCTCCAATATGATCAACTGCTATGATTGCAAGCACAATGGATCCGAACATGGCGATACAAAACTGCACAAGATCCGTAATGACCACACCCCAGAATCCGGATAAGATAGCATAGATCAAAGCAATGACAACGCAGATCCAGACCGCGGTCCAACGATCCATATCTAACACAACGGACACGACAGCTGCCATAGCATTAATGACCCAGCCCATTACGATAAAATTGTATAGAATAGCAAAATAACCAGCCTTGAATATTCTCAGGAAAGCTGCTGGCTTACCGCTGTAACGGAGTTCAAGTAGTTCATTGTCTGTGAGGACTTCGGCTCTTCGCCATAGCCTAGAAAAAAGAAATACACCTAATAATCCTCCTAACAGCATATTCCACCAGAACCAGTTTTGCCAAATTCCGGGTCCTCTTACGAATTCAGTGATGGCAAGGGGTGTGTCTGCAGCAAATGTTGTTGCTACCATGGATGTTCCTACTATCCACCAGGGTAATGTTCTACCGGCAAGGAAATATTCCTCCGTACTGGAACCAGCACGAGCAGAAAAGTACATACCGACCCCAATCGAGAATAGCAGGTATGCCAGTATTATGGCCCAATCGATCCAGTGGAGTGTTGTTGCTTCAATCATAAATTCTGATTAGGGCTGATGACTGATAATAATGTGATAGAATACTCTTTGAATCATGATTGGCCAGAGCCATTCCCAGTGCACCGATCTGGCATAGTCCTACACCGTGGCCCCATCCAGCTCCATGCAGAGTGAACTCTGATTGTCCTTTGTCTTTGCTTGAATTTGTTTCAATGATAAATGCAGAACTATATAAAAAATCAGGGCTGAGGGCTTTTCGGATCTGATATTCTGACCGAAGTAAGACACTATGGTTCTCTTCATTTATCCTACCATCAATCCTCAGTTTCACAATTCTTCCTGATCTTCCTCTGAGCATAGGTACCAAGTCAGTTATTGAACTAAACCTGTCTCCGGTCTTTTTTGAAATGGTTTTTACCATTTCTTTTTGGGTATAATGCACCGACCAGCGATGATAATTATCTATTTCATCAACCTTTCCCAGAAATTTATTGATATCATCGACAGACACATATTTTGGTCCGCAATAACAATCGTATTGTGATTTAAGCCATGACCTTAGGGCACCTTCATCAGATAGATCAATTTTCATGTCTTCAGGACCATCAAATACTGAACGAAGATAGGAGTTAGGTTCAGTTTTCCAAACTAATTCATTGTCCTCTGTTCTACCACCACAACATTTAGAGTATCGGGTATCACATATTCTTTCATTGGCTATCAGTACCTCTCCTCTAGTGCTTAATGATGCTTTTATAGCTTCTGGCAATAGAGTAGCAATACCCTGGTAACGTTGGCAGCAATCATCGTTACAAGTGTCTATCCCAAGGTTCATATGCTTTTTTTCTGATGCTGCTAAGACCCAGGAACGGGCTGCAATGGTTTGAGTTTCCAATAATGCACCAGGACATTTAGCACTCATTTCCGATGTAGCAACGCACATTAGATATTGTTCCAATGGAACCTTGTTCACAGTAAATAGAAAGCCATCTCTTATCTTGATAATTATATTTCCTGGTAACTGAACTGGTATTTGTTTTTGCCAATGAAAACCTCTCCCAGCAAACACGGAATGAATGATCGGTCCATGTTTCAGAGATATACACTGATCTTTTCTTAGTATGGACAATTTTGAAAAATTCTTGTTAGATCCTTGATCACTATCTATATATCCATCCTTGACCCTCAGATTTAATTCCGTCCGGATAGATATTGGACCGTCATTTGAAGTTATCTCAAACAGTTCTGGCTCAGGGAATTCAATGGTCATAGTACTGGATTCATCTTGAGGTAAGTGGATCCCCACTCGGACTATTGGTTCCTTATCTGGAATGATACCTTTATCAAGCATTATTTTTCTTCATAAATGTTTTCCATGCACTGATACCAGCGCCCAGAACCGGTGCATCTCTAAGGTTAGAGATACGAAAAAATGTTTTTGGATTGAAGTTCGATTTAAATGTTCTTGGAAGGTGATCAGTATTTGCCATCATAAAAAAAATTGTGTTCTCAAGTTCTTGCCAAATGATCCTTGATCCTATATCTCGACTTAGTAATTCTCCGAGTCTCTGACCAATGATCCCTTGGTCTAAACACGTGCCAAGATAATCATGTTCAGGGATCAGATCTTTACGTTCTGGATTGATGAAATTGAATCGTTTTTGCCATCCACAAGCGATTGTTTCTATTCGCTCGAAAAAGAGTTTTCCCAAGTTTTTACCTGTCTCAGCAAGAGTTTCTTTTGCTTGCTGGTCATTATTCTGAGCTTTTTCCAGGATCTGTTGCGCATACAGGCCATTTTTTGATAGCTCATTAATATGGGTTCCAGTTACTATAGAATATTGCTCTTGAATTCCACGCACAGACAAAAGACTTTCTATTGGGAATCCATTCATTTCCATCTCCCATGATTTTCCGAGCCAATCCTGGGTCTGATCGAAGGGAACCAATTGTCCATGAAGTTTTAATGCGTCTGCAACACCTGTTCCTCCACCTATATAATATGCATTGTCTATGTTCTTAAAATGCCCACCCTTACCTTCATTCTCACCCAGGCCGCAAAAGTCTGCATCACTACCAAGTTGGTGGATACGGTCGATCAGATCTATTTTCTCGTGATCGAGTATATTTTCAATATTCGATACAAGATTAGGCATCCGGGGTCCATTGGCCATTGCAGATATACCACGCTTATCTCGAGTTTTCAAACCAGGGAAACCTATTCCGATGACCCATTTTCCTGTTCTTTGTGCTACCAGATCTAAAATAGTTTTTGTAATAGTTTCCGTTATCACCTGACCATATTCTATTTCATTTTTTTGTGGATCGATCTTTCCGTATGCTTTTTCACTTAATTGTTGATTAAGATTCACGGGTGAGAAATCTTTAAGATATTTCGGATGGTCCTGATACTTATTTTCGATAGGTGTTCCTTCAAGGTCAAACCCTTTTGATGTGGGTTTGATCTCCCAACCGCGTACTTTGGAAGCGCCACCATCCAGGCCCAATAATCGAGTTTTAGATGGGTTCATTCTGAGACCGGTTCAATTTGATCCGTCGTTTCAAAGCTATTTTTCTTATCCAATCCTTGGTCTCATCATTTCGATCAATTGTATTCTGGTCAATACTGTGGTCGGTGCCACCAGGATGACGGATCACATCATAAATAGGTTCAAAGATACGACCCACTTGGTAGTGCTCACTAATGCGTGTGACCAGTTCATAATCCTCGGCATAGTTTCGAGAATAGGGTTCTTCATTCATCCCAAAGAGCCCGATATCCTTTATAAGCTGAATCGGAATAGAACGTGGTGCACCAGCGCCTCCGATACGTAATAAGTTGTTGCGCCCATTTTTCCTTGTCCACTCATCATGGGTAACAGTAGGTATCTCCTTCTTGCGAATAAGGGTGCCATCTTTTTTCAGTTCCCATACATTATAGCTTCCGATAACTATACCGATCTCCGGGTCTGACTCGAACACTTCAAGGATCCTCTCTATGGCATTCTGTTTTAATCGGTCATCGGAATCCAGTTGAACATAGAATTCACCTTTAGCAATAGAGACACCATTATTCAGGCAAAATCCAATATTGTTGATATCCACCACTTCGAGACGTACATCAATCTGGTTATTTATATATCTATCTCCCCCTTTTTGATATCGCTGTACTTCTAAAATGGTGGGGTCCTCATTACCGCCATTGACCACAACTATCACTTCAATGTTTTGTACAGATTGATTCAAACAACTCTGTAAAGCAGTGCCTATGAATTCAGGACGATCATTTACAGGGATAATAACACTTGCTTTTAGTGTGGGGTCGTGTCGGGGCTGGGGTCGGGAAATAATAAACTGACCTGGAGAAAGAAAAGCACCCGTGCGTTTCAAATGCTCTGTAAATACAGATTCTGCTTCTATCTGACTACTTTTTTCTTCCATAAGGTAGTCAAAGACATTTGCCTCTTGTTTTACTGAGGCTACTTCATACAGACTGCCTTTTTCTTTGTTTGAGATATGGGTGATCGTTGATATTTCAGATATCTTTAATCGAAGATCATATAGTAAGTGGTATTTTAATGTATTATCTGGTTCGATAGATCGGTGAAGAATCTCTTTTCGAAATAAAAATACTTTTCCATGGTCCTGATCATTTCTTACCCGACCAGAATGGTGTTTTAGTAACCGGATCGAATATTTCTTATTTTCTGTTAGTAGGTCATAATCACTAAAGAACATTCCCGAATCAGGGTAGCGTTCTGCTGCGATCAGAAATAAATTGGCGCACGAACCTTTTAGAAAAACCTCATCTTCCGAATTATCAATATATAGTATTAGACTACTTTTAGATCGTTTGAAAGCTATTTTTAGAACTGATGAATGTTCTGTATCATTTTCATTCATAGGATCCGTCCAAATACCTTCGAACCAATTTGGGCCACTTTCTTTCTCTCCTATGGCTACCCATTGAATAGTATAGGATGAACCGGTTTGTAAAGGCTCCCATATACCTCGTCTGATCTGTTCTTGTCTGGTACTGTTTTTTGGTAAGTGAAAAATGCAGGTGATACTTGATCTTGAACTTTTGGTCATTTTTTTCGATCTATATTCTTTTAGTGATTAGAACAGCGATAAATGGAAAGGTCGAATTCCCAAAGAAATAGAAATGGAATAGCTGTTGTATATTTATCTTCTTGGATACCTTTGATTGATTGATTATACAAAATAATTAATTAATTGATACATATGTTTGATCTTGTGGTAAAGTATTCAGATTACATCTACGTAAAATAAAGAAGGATGATAAATAGATTTGAGATTTTTTCTTAGAAAAATTCCTAAACAATGAAAAAAATGATATTAGTGCCCTTATGGATCCACCTTTCCGTTTTTGCATATGCTGCTGATATTGACACCTTGGTTCTTTATAGTGAATCCATGAAAAAGAATATCTCAACCTTAATTGTCATTCCTCATGATCATGGAAAAGAAAATAGATCGAATTCAGCGGTCATGCTGCTTCATGGGTATGGCGGTAATTATCTAGAATGGGGTGAACATGCTAATTTGGATAGTGTCGCTGACGAATTCAACTTTATTATTTTTTGTCCTGATGGTAGCACGAACAGTTGGTATCTGGATAGTCCGGTTGATCTGCCCAGTCAATATGAGACATACTTTATTAAAGAATTAATACCGCAACTAAAAATCCAATACAGGATCGATCGACTTGCGGTCACTGGTTTGAGCATGGGAGGTCATGGTGCACTTTACTTATCCTTAAGGAACCTAGATATCTTCAGTGCTGTGGGCAGCATGAGCGGGGGAGTGGATCTGACCTATTCTACCAAAAAATGGGACATCTCACAGAAACTGGGCTCCTATGAACAGTTCCCTATTCGTTGGCATGAGAATTCCATCGTCAAAATGGTGAAAAAAGTAAAAGGTATAACGTTCCCAATTTTGATCGATTGTGGTACAAATGATTTTTTTATAGGGATCAATAGAGCATTACATTCTGAACTGTTGGGACAGGATATCAAACATGACTATGTAGAACGTCCAGGTGGACACCAATGGTCCTACTGGATAGAGGCCTTGAACCATCATTTATTTTTTTTCAAGAAATACATATGAATATTTTATGCATTTAAAACTATATCGATCCGTACACCTGAGTTTGTTGTTTTTCCTGTTCATTACTTTGGGCTGTGCTGGACTAATGCGTACATCACCCAATTGGGCAGAGTTAACCTTAAACAGGCTGTCACTTCGCGAAAAGATCGCACAAATGATGATCTATCGTATGAACATGAGTTATAAGGATATTCCTATTGAAAAATGGGAAGAGATCATGAGCTTGATCGATGGTGACGGGATCGGTGGTATCCATCTCTGGGCCGGTGATGGTTCGAGCTCTCTTGTTATTATGAATAAAATGCAAGAACTATCCAAGATACCTATATTATTCGATGCAGATATAGAAAAAGGACTAAAAGAAAGGTTCCCATCTGGAACGGATCTGCCACCAATGATGGCGATAGCAGCCACAGGGAATCCCCAAAATTCATACGATGCAGGAAGAATTTCTGGATTAGAAGCACGCGCAGTTGGCATTCATTGGAATCTTTCCCCAGTGGTAGACGTAAATAATAATCCAGAGAATCCAATAATCAATACTCGTTCTTTTGGAGAAGACCCGGACCAGGTCAGTGAATATGCTGTACATTATATTCGAGGTATCCAGGAGTCTGGGGTTCTATCGACAGCTAAACATTTTCCCGGACATGGGGACACAGAAACAGATTCCCATTCATCATTAGCTAAGATCCCCAGTGATTCTTCTCGGCTTTGGTCCTTAGAATTAAAGCCTTTTCAGGCTGTTGTTAATTCTGGAGTTGATGCTGTCATGGTCTCACATGTGCATGCGCCGGACTACCAGCCTGAAGCGGATGACCCTGCCACCCTATCCAAATTCTGGGTCACAGATATTCTCAAGGAAAAGATCAATTTCAATGGGGCCATCATCACAGATGGCATGGGAATGGGTGGTATCACCAAAAATTATTCAGATGAATTCGCACTCTTAAAGGCCGTGCAGGCCGGATGTGATATAATCATCCAAAATTATGATTTTCAAGGTTCCATCGATGCGATTGAAAAGGCAGTTCTGAATGGCCAGATCTCTGAAGAGCGAATCAATGAGTCTGCCCTCAAGATGCTGAAAATGAAGCAGAAGGTCGGGCTAAACATCGACCGGTTTGTGAGTTTGAACAATATGCTCATGAGTTTAGGGCAAGATAAGAATAGAGATACTTCTGAGCGTATAGCTGCCGAATCAATTACCTGTTTGAAGGATGATCACGATCTATTGCCTTTGAAGGTCAATAGCAGGGATACATTATACATAATTGATATCTATGATGAAGAACACAAACACTCACTCTCATCCGTTACCAGTGAGATCATTAGATCTGGGATTCCTATCAAGGCCTTCCAAGTGGATGAATCAGATTCCAAAATGGTCCTAAATGCTATATCAAATAATATTCCTGAAAATAGTATGATATTGATCAATGCTTTTGTGAGTCCGAAGGCATGGAAAGATCGAATATTCCTTCCGAATGGTGAAACAGAGTTTGTACGTAATGTCGTAAGCAGGTCTACAAAGGTCATTCTTGCCAGTCTTGGCACACCATATCTGCTTCAGGAATTTCCGCAGGTCAGCACCTATCTTTGCGCGTATAAAGGAACATATTTAATGCAAATAGCTTTAGCAAATGCGTTATTAGGCAAAGAAAGAATATCCGGCCGGTTACCTGTTTCGATCCCAGGTCTGGCGGTCAGGGGGAGTGGTATGGATATGGAAAAAATAAATGATCTAATAGTAAAAGAAGAACCTGAACCGGGCCCAGAATTATTGCGTGATCTACCTGTAAGTGTTGGTGCAGATGTAATAGAGCTTAATAAATTGATGGAAACCGCGATCACTGATAATGCCTGGCCGGGCGGAGTGCTTTTAGCAGCAAAAGAAGGTCGAATTTTTTATCATCAGGGCCATGGCAATCATACATATGAAAAAAAGACCCCTGTCCGTTCCAGTGATATCTTCGATCTGGCCTCTATAGCCAAAGTAATTGCTACCACATCGGCTGTAATGAAACTTTTTGACCAGGGGAAATTAGATCTGGACAAAACTGTGGTATCTTATCTTCCAGAGTTCAAGGGTGAGCAATCAAGGTATTTCAAGCACAAGGGGTCCATTACTATCCGTCATTTACTGACTCATACTTCTGGTCTACCACCGTTCAAACGTTATTTCACGATGGATGGGAAAATACAGACACGCTTGGATAGTGTGTTTAACACCGAACCCATCTATGGCCTCGGCGATTCGACCGTTTATTCGGATGTGGGTTTGATCACATTGGGGAAACTTGTTGAAAGAATCAATGGATCATCACTTGATGAATTTGTTGATTCACTTATCTTCAAACCACTTGGTATGAACACGACTTTTTTCAATCCTCCAAAAGTAAAACTTCATAGGATCTTGCCTACGGAGATAGATCCTAATGGGAATTCTATCCATGGATATGTTCATGATGAGAATGCGTATAGTTTGGGTGGGATCACTGGCCATGCAGGCCTGTTCTCTACAGCAAAGG
>Ga0066367_1000370_pt1 | contig 10125 bp, 7 predicted proteins | sample Knorr_S7_td_AAIW_FD_77335 | JGI IMG/M metagenome (GOLD analysis project Ga0066367, IMG submission 77335) | Marine microbial communities from Southern Atlantic Ocean transect - Knorr_S7_td_AAIW_ad_750m_LV_A | ecosystem: Environmental > Aquatic > Marine > Oceanic | place: Atlantic Ocean | collected...
CCTGATGCTGCGATAGATGTGACAGCGTTTGCCAAGAACACCACCGGACAGCTCATGCTCGATCTTAAGCATGAAGTAGGGATCGATAATACCTATGGTGCCAGTGCAGATGCGCCATACTACGAGAATGGGGATTTTACCACTGTCAATGGTTTTGAGTTCACGCTGAGAACACGTCGTATCAGCCGTTTGATGACCTATGCGTCCTACACCTGGTCTGATGCACGCGGCATAAACTCAGATCCCAATTCAAATGCAGGGAACCTGGACCAGAACGCACTGAGCCCACCCCCAATGATGATCTCTCCGCTCTATTATACCAACAAGCATCGCGGTGCGGTCTCCATGGATTACCGTTTTGGTGCGGATGAAGGCCTGTTGTCCGGACTGGGGTTCAATCTCCAGTATAAGGTCAACAGTGGACACCCGTTCACTCTGAGTGATGGTGGTATGGGACAGCGGGCGGCCAATGAGGGTGCGCTTTTACAGGATGCTCGCTCAAGAGAGCCGCAGGAGCCGGTCGGTATGTCCACGACCCCATGGCAGAACTATGTGAACCTCAAGGCAGACTATACATTGAGCCTTGGTGGTGTTGGTGTGCAGCTCTTTGCCTATGTAGAAAATTTATTCGATACAAAGAATGTGATCAATGGTTATCATCGGTCCGGAAACGCCTATGATGATAACTTTCTTACAGATCCAAAATTGAGCACAGAGATCGTGGCCGCGAATGGCGACCTCTATGTGGACCTCTATGAAAATGTTAACCTGGCGAACAGACAGCATTACTCGTGGGATTTCGGGCAAGACCTATTTGGCTCTCCCCGGATCGTGAAATTTGGCGCCAGCGTTAGTTTCTAAGTAGTTGCATTAATTCAAACATCAAATAAAAGGGTATAAAAACCATGAAGAAAAGAAATCTTGTAACCATGATCGTTTGGTCTGGGCTCCTCCTGGCCGCTCTCTTTGGAAAGACGGGATCAAGTTCGTCCTCCATGAATGGAGTGATGGATGATGCGGCCGGCGGTGATGGACCAACAATATCAGTTCTTAATATCAACAATATGGCAAGCTGGATCTATAAGAATGGCGCTGGTACGACATCGGGGAGTCCCAATGGCGAGCAGGTGGATTATCCCATCTTTACCGGTGGTCTGATCTATGAGGACGGTATGCTCTGGGGAGTGAAGTCCAGCGAATATTCAGATACTGAACCTATTCGTGTTGGCGGTTCCACATATTATCATGGAACACACGCTGGTAAGGTCATATACAATGCTGATGGGACCGTTGCGGGATCGTTGGATCCTACCACGACCCATGTCTGGAGAGTGCGCACGGACTATGCGACCGCAGACCTGAGCACTGACGCCACTAATTATTGTTTCAATGCTGGCGCTGATTGTGATGAGGAGTCCGTTAGGGCCCAGTACCAACACGACTGGGAAAATTGGCCGGCACACTGGGGAGCTCCCTATGATGATACAAATAATGACGGGTCCTATGACCCTGCGGTCGATGTTCCTGGTTACCCAGGAGCGGACCAGACCCTTTGGACAGTGTCCACTGATGTTCCAGAGATAGTTGATGCAGACGGGAACCCCACTGGTGCGGCTGATCAAAATTCGGCTCCGAGTTTGTATGGGGCCGCCCCTGTTGGTGTGGAGCTTCAGGTCACAATGTGGGCCTATGCTTTTGGTGCGAGCGATCCATTAGGGAACATACATTTCAAGCGTGCCCGGCTTATCTATACCGGGTTTGCCGATGGTAGTGACTATGGTCCGGCCCCGGCCGTCCTGGACACGGTCTATTTTACACAGTGGTCCGACCCAGACCTTGGGACCTATACCGATGACTATGTTGGTTGTGATATAGGTCTCTCCTTTGGCTATGTCTATAATGGAAATCGTCTGGACGGTGTGTTCAATGGAATCTATAATCTGGCCTGTCCTGCGGGCGGGTATGACTTTCTCCAGGGCCCGGTCACTGCAGCTGGGGACACGCTGGGAATGACATCCTTCACCTATTTTGGTGCCGGTTCATCCATTAGCGACCCGGACCTTTCTTCCTATAATGGTTCGTTGCAGTTCTTTAACCTCATGGAAGGTTTTCTCCCCCGGCCTGAGTATCCTGTGCAGGTCCCCTGGACGGATCTCTCCACCGGTGAAGTAACAAATTTTGCTCTTTCTGGTGACCCTGTTAGCGGCAGCGGCTGGGTCGATGGTGTTCAATTGCCTCCTGGTGATCGACGCCTGGTGATGGCGAGCGGCCCATTTGTCATGAACCTGGGTGATACTGCCGATGTTGTGTTCGCTCTTGCGGCCGGTATCGGTCTGGACGCTGTCTCATCCGTATCCGTGGCCAAGTTCGTGGATACCTATGCACAGTTCGCCTATGATAATAAATTCAGTCTGCCTAGTGCTCCCACGCGCCCATCTCTTACGGCCGTGGAAATGGATGGCAGGATAACCTTGGACTGGGGCGCTGATGCAGCTGCTGTTAGTTCCACAGAGGAACTGGAAAGTGCTGGCTTCGTGTTCGAAGGCTACAATGTCTATCAGTTACCTGGTGCCGGCTCTCCGCTGACAGAAGGTGTCAAGGTCGCCACTTTTGATAAGATCAACCTGATCCAGAATATTCTGGATCCCGCAGTGGATCCCCTGACCGGACTGGTAGTGAATGTCGCGAAACAGACAGGTACAAATAGTGGCGTCCAGCGTTTTTATAACACGGACTATGATGAGATCCGTGGACGTCCGTTGTCCAATGGGGTCGGCTATCATTTTGCTGTGACCGCGTATAGTTTTCTGGCAGATAATGAGGGAAGTCCTTTCAAAACGTTAGAGTCTGGTGAGGCAAGACTGACCGTGGTCCCGCATGATGCGAACCCCGGTGTCACCGTGAATAACTCTAACGGGTCAGAAGTGACCGTTGACCATACAGGAACAGCGAACGCTAGTGTTGATGTGAATATCATTAACTCTGGTAATCTTGTAGATGATACCTACACTGTCTACTTTGATAACCAGCATTATTATCGTGATCTTGCTGGGATCTGGCAACAGACCGCGTATGAGGACTCGGTAGGCAGGACAGCTGGCAAGGTCTTTGACTGTTCCGAATCCACCGTTACGGGAGCGGCCATTGCGTCTGCGGACGTTGGTACGATCGATCTTGTACTGGCCTTTGACCTGGTGTGTATTGGCTCCTGGATCGATGGTGTCCAGTTCAACTTTCCTGAGGGTTTTGGACCCAATGTGAACAGTTGGGCCATTACCGGTGCCGGGGGCGTTTGTTCCTATGGGACCGGCTCTGGTCAGAACTGTGTAAATCTTGATGGTACACTGACCGGTGACTCATTGATCTTTGGAACAGTGGGGACTGAATATGGTTTTGGAGCGTTCGAAGGTAGCAATGTATTTACCGTTAATGTGAATCCGTGGTTCACTGGAGATTTCGAAGCGTTGGAGATTGGTTATGTTGTGTATGATGATGGGTGGGATAATCTATACGATTACGGCCCGACTGTCAATGCTGTTGGTTCTGACACCATCTCTGAGCTTGGGTATGAGTTCAAGACAGAGACCCATTGGAACCTGAGAAACTCGAGCAACACAGTGCTTTTATACGACCAAACATTCGTCAGCGGTCAGGATATCTATGGTGGAATGAGTGTGGGCAATATGTCCAAGCTGCACCATAATTCTGCTGCGGCGGTTACGCTCAATGGTCTCCAGGTGAATGTAACTGGCGGCTATGCCGCACCAAACGACTGGTACGGCTGGACCTTCGAGGCTGGCCCATTGGATATTAGCGTGGTTGGTGAGGCCTATTTTGACCTTGGTTCCTATGCGCAGCATGGCTGGGCTCTTACGGCCCGCGCTGTGGATACCTGGGGGAGTGGTATCACATCCACAGATATCCTTCAGAGAGATATCCAGATACGGTTCACAGGTGAGATCGTGGATGAACCAACCGTGACGGCAAGCGGGGTTGTATACTATCCAGCGTTAGATGAGGGTGGTTCATATGCTTTCATTACTGGATCGAGGTTAGACGATTTAGCAAACCATCCAGACCCAGGTACTACTGCTTATCCAAATGACGGCACTGGTGCTCCCTTTAGGATCAAGATACCGTTCGAGGTCTGGGATATGGAGGACCCTGCTGGACCACAGCAGATAGATATTAATATCTACGATAGGAGCCAGACCTATGCTTCTGGTGACACGGTCTATAGTTTCAATTACTATAATCGTATGTATACTCACTTCATCCATCTTCCCTACAGTGAGCTTGGTGACTATGGAGCGGTGAATATTTATGATTATCAGACCTGGAACGTTGTCTGGTGGGACACACAGTTCAACCAGGGGGATCTGCTCACGTTCAACTACGCGAATCCTCTTCAGGCAGGGGTTGACGAGTTCTCGTTCAGCACACAGGCCAATGCTACAGCATCTTCCAATGATGTGGAAAATGTGAATGTTTACCCCAACCCTTATTATGGGTTCCATGAGCTGGAGACCAGCCGTAAGGATAAATATGTGTCTTTTAATCATCTACCGCAGGAGGCCACCATTGATATCTATACAATGGGTGGAACCTATGTGCGTCATCTCGAAAAGAACGACGCAACCCAGTTCCTAAACTGGGACCTGGAGAACCAGTATGGTTACCCGGTCGCCAGTGGGCTCTATATCGTTCGGGTCACATCCGGCGGAGAAGAGAAGATCTTAAAGCTTGCGCTTGTACAGGAAACACAAGTGCTCAAGTACTATTAATGACAAACTATAATGGAGAATAAAATGAAAAAACAATTTATAGCGACTCTGATAGTTCTTGTTCTTAGTCCTCTGGTCCTCGGACAGAATTCCAGGATGGGAACATCGTCATCTACCCAGTTATTGGTCGTTCCAGGTGCCCGCTATCTTTCAGGTGGTGGCGCTGTGGCCACGGCAACAGGTATGGATGCGGTCTTCTGGAATCCAGCAGGGCTATCCATGGGCGAGAACTCGGTCGATGTGATCTTTTCCAATAGACAGTATATCGCTGACATACAGAATAACTTTTTTGGGATCGCTACTGGTCTCGGAGATTATAAGTTAGGTGTTTCTGTGCGCACATTCTCTGTCGGTGATATTGATGAGACCACCGTTTTCTTTCCTGATGGAACAGGACAGGTGTTCACTCCGAACTTTTCTGTTATCGGCGGAACACTCTCAAGAAAATTGTCTGACAATACCAGTGTGGGTGTGAATGCCAACCTGGTTCGCGAGAGTTTTGGCCGTGTGTCAGCCAGTGGAAGCTCATTCGATCTCGGGGTCCAGTATAAGGGACTCTTGGGCATGGATGGTTTGGATATAGGTTTTGTCCTTAAGAATTTTGGACAGCCGATGAAGTATGGCGGTGAGGGTCTCGGGATCCTGGCCAATGCTCAGGGCGGGGATCGTCCGGTGGAATTCTATAAGATCGATGCGGCATCCTTCGACCTACCCTTCCTCTTTGATATGGGACTCAGCTACAATATTGCTGGAGCAGATCTAGGTTTGACCTACACCAGTAACTACTATGCGACGGATGAGCTTAAATTGTCTGCGGGATATACTGTAGCAGGGCTGGCATCATTTTCCGTTGGTATGCAGTCCTCTGCAGGAGCTCAGACACTGGAGCATAAGGTTGGTAGTGCCGATTACGAAACAACAGAGGTCACTGGTGACTGGTATACAAATCCTTCTGATGGTGTTTCCTTTGGAGCGTCATTGGATCTTTCCAGGTTCATCGGTATGAATCTCAGTGTTGACTATTCGATGCTTCCTATGGGAGACTTTGGCACGAACTCAATAGTTGCTATGCGATTAGCATATTAGATAAAAAGATCAGATTGAAAAAAGGGCAGATATTTTCTGCCCTTTTTTATTTTAATTAATGGATAGACGAAGACCGATTCCCGTCATTCTCTATTTTGTTCTCTGTAATTTTTGCGTTTGCGATGTATATAATGGGATAACGCTATTTTCGAACGGTACCGGCCAATCACACACGTATTTGATCAGTAATGATCATAATTTCATAAATATTTGGGATCATTCTTCCGGAATAGTTGGGACACCCTACTTATTGACAGATAGGACTATCGTGGTTCAACTGAGATCTGGTACGCATCATTTTGGGAATTCGCATGGCCCAATAGGAGGGAGATTCAATAGAATGGATTGGGATGGTAACCTTCTATGGGATTTCAGTTATCATGATTATACCTATCACCCGCACCATGATTTTGACCCCCTGCCTAACGGAAATATATTAGTACTGTGCTGGGAAAAGAAAACAGCACAACAAGCACAAGACCTTGGTAGAATAGATGTAATTAATGAAATGTGGCCACTAAAGATCGTTGAGATCGAGCCTATAGGTCAAGATAGTGCTGAAGTTATTTGGGAATGGCATATCTGGGACCATTTGATCCAGGATGTGGACTCCTTACTACCTAACTATGGTCAAATATCCGCTCATCCAGAGCTTGTTAATATTAATTTGGGCCAGTTCACCAACCCTGTTGAGGGTGATTGGTTGCACTCCAATGCCATAGACTATGATCCCGTAATAGACCAAATTGTCTTTTCATCTAGACACCTCGATGAGATATTCATTATTGATCATAGTACGACGACTGCTGATGCTGCTTCCCACTCGGGAGGCAATAGTGGGATGGGGGGAGACATCTTATATCGCTGGGGTAATCCCCAGAACTATGGCAGAGGGAATGGCTCGAACAAGATGCTGAATGATCAGCATGGAGTGAACTGGATAACTGAAAACCTTCCTGGTTCAGGTAACCTATTGATCTTTAACAATAATCCATTAGACTCCACTGGACAAGATAATTCATTGGGGAATTCAAGCGTTGTAGAGATCATAACTCCGTTGAATAATAATGGCACCTATGATCTTCCGATCGATAGTGCATATGGCCCTAATGACTATCATTGGATATTTGGCGGTGACACATCATTCTTTTCTCATTTTCAATCCGGTGCTTTCAGGATGCCCAATGGTAATACATTTGTTACTGTATCGCAGGAGAAACGCCTGTTTGAGGTTGACACCTCGGATCAAATCATTTGGGAGTATTATTTTGAGATAGAGTCCGGATTGGAAGGAAATACCGCTCGTGCACAAAAGTATAGTCCAAATCATTTTATCTTTCCCTTAGGTGATATGAATTATGATTATACATTAGATATATACGATCTTACCATCATTAGCGAAATTATTAGTACTGAAGGTGATTTTTCTGTGAACGGGGACATGAACCTGGATAATATGATCGATGATATGGACCTGACATTACTGATCGAAATAATTATGGATCAATAGATCGGATCATTGATTTACCACAGGGGTAGTTGCAGCAAAAATATCAACCAGCATAGCGTAAAGCTGTTCATAGGTCATATCTTCACCTAAATATATTTCTTTATTCCCTTTTTGCAATATCATTTCCCAGTGTAAATGGGCGTCATTCTTTGTGCCTAATGTGCTTTCTCTTGTTCCCGTGTTTCCAGATCGACCCATGATTTGTCCAGCCTTGATAACAGAACCAGGGGTCATATCTTTATTGATACTGGATAAATGAGCATAGATGGTTATAGCACGAAAACCAGGTACTATATCGAACCCATGATCTAAAAATATTGCTTTCCCCAAGAGAACACTATTGAAAATATCTGATGGGGTATGTCCTACCTTGGAACTAGCAAAAAGTAAGCCCACCCGAAATTCAGAAGGAACTTCCAAATGATAATGATCAGCACGGATAACCAAACCATCAGCAACAGCACGGACAGGCGTGCCCCAATTGGCAAAAAAGTCAATACCGCGGTGAGTTCCACTTCGGTAATCTCGAGGAGCGTTTGGTAAGCGTGTGCCGCGCTTTGGCACGTGGATATCTTCACAAGGCAATAACAATTTTAGACCCCTTACCCATTCTTGATCGAATGAGTCATTGTTTTTTAAGGTCTGCGGATATTTCTCTATGGTACTTAGTACATGGATTGGAGAATTGTTTGGGTCTTCTCCTGTTTGCCCATAACAAAGAGAAATAAGATCACAAAGAATGACCAATTGTGTTATATAACGCACGTGAATAACTCTCAATTTGAGGAATGATCTATAATATGGTCCAGAGCATTTATACAGGCCTCCATAGGTGGTCCCGTAATTGATCTTGTTGCAACATTTGATAGTATAGAATTCTTTTCAGATGTGCCAAAATCATAAGGATCATCAAAATAAACAATTGCAGTTGGAAGCCTTACAAGGCTCAGTGTTTCTTCTAATGTCCAATTGTACCGAGCCCAGGACATAGGAATAAGCAAAAGACCATCAGCCTGGTTTCGATTGCGCTGAATAAAATTCAGTGCAATATATTCCTTATGGGTCTGAAGGATCCTCAGTTCAACAGCAGTATTGCGAACATGTTTTCTCAGTGCTTTATTCAGCTTGTCCAGGGTTAATCTTTCACCCTGTTGTGCTGATTTTACCCCAAGAAGATTAAGATTGGGCCCCTGTAACACTAATATTTTCATAAGCTTAGTTATCTAGAGGGACCGCATGCCCTAGAATATAACCCAAGATGATGCCGATCAATACTGCCAGGGTGACCGTACGGCTCTTAGCCAATTCATTTGCATAGCCTTTTTTAATAGCCACTCCCGATACCACCCAGCCCATAGCGTTAAGAAAATAAAATATGGGAATGGTGATTACTTTTACTATCAGGGGGCCAAAAAATGGGATCATAGCGATCAGGGCCCCAAAACCGGCAAATATTTGGGTAAAGATTCCTAAGACAATAGTGACAAATACAACGATCTTCTCATCAATTCCATGATACAAGGATACAATGACCCCTGCCACCACCAAGATCCATACCACGATACGTGGACCATAATATTCCCAGAATGGTTTTTCATATAAAGATTTCATTACCCTTGAACTTATATAAAGGGTTAATAATTCTATACTATAAACATTCCATGAAATGGTGTTGATAAAATAGACGGAAAAAGAATATAGGTTTTCTAAATTAGAACTTTCTATAAAGAACACCACCTATCTGACCATGTTAATGGTCAGATAAATGATCCGTAATTAACTTTAGTGAAAAATGGTATTATGGTAGAGCGTTTTCATGACAAAGATGTTAGAAGTTCTTTGATAGAACTCGCCATTATCCTACCGTTAACCTGTATTGTGTTTTATATCTTTGAGACCAATATGCTGGTCTTCGGACTATTTGGTTATGCTGGATTAGTCTGGATCATCAGAGATGTTCCTAATTATAAACTCGCAATGATCATGGCTGGTGTTGGTGGTTTGACCGGTTATTTATCAGAATATTGGGGATGTTCATCCCATTTATGGAATTGGGTCACACCATGCAAAACCATCTGGATGATCCACGGCTCAGAAATAGGGTTTCCCGTTGAGGTTATCATTGCTTACGCTGGAATAGGTTTGTGGATCAGTAAGCTGTCTTTAAAAATGTTAGCGAAAGAACACAATGAATCGATTATATTTTATCAGAATGAGAGTATTGACCAAAACAAAAGAATGAAGATTGGTATGGTCCTTATTCTTTTTTTTACTGGCATAATTGTGATTTTAATTGAACCAATATATTTACAATCGGTAACGATCCTTGTGCTGGGATTTAGTGTTTTTGTGTTTCTTATCAGACCAGCACAAAAAGCAGTAGCTGTATTTACAATTATTATAGGATCTGTCGGATTCTTTTTTGAGAATTATGCAACGGGTATCATTCCAGGGTTTGTTGTATGGCGTTATAATTTTGATTCATATTCGGACCTTTCTATACCAAACCCGATTATTGGTGTAGCCCCTTTATCAGCATTTATAGCTTACGCAGGTGTTGGTATGTTATTGTTCGGTCTGTCCTTTTATCTTAATCCTATGCTGATATCTGACAACAACGATTGAGAAATCGAACCATGACCTATGATTTCCAGGAATATTTACCGATCAGACCGGCGATTCCTATGAATGGTATATAGAATGGTTGCATGCAAAACCAGAATGCAAAAACAATTGGGCTCACCA
>Ga0066367_1000372_pt1 | contig 10121 bp, 8 predicted proteins | sample Knorr_S7_td_AAIW_FD_77335 | JGI IMG/M metagenome (GOLD analysis project Ga0066367, IMG submission 77335) | Marine microbial communities from Southern Atlantic Ocean transect - Knorr_S7_td_AAIW_ad_750m_LV_A | ecosystem: Environmental > Aquatic > Marine > Oceanic | place: Atlantic Ocean | collected...
CGACTCGGCGCCCATCGGGTTCCGGAGTTTTTTGCCGGGCGCGAACAGCGTCGAGATCAATCTTGGTAATCGCCTGGCGCAGGGATTCGGGGTAATCACCACTGTCAAAATGTTTGTGGGTAATGTTGTCAAACGGCATTTGCTCAGGACCAACGAGGCTTCGAAAGCGTACTTCTGTGGGTTCCAGTGCAAGTTCTCTTGCCAGCGCATCCACCATCAGTTCAAGTGCGAAACAAACGCCAGCCCGAGCGACGCCGCGATAAGGCAGGATGGGCGGTTTATTGGTGGCGACGGCATAGGTACGGCAGCGATACCCTTCGAGGTCATACAGACCGGGCAGTATGCTGACTACTTGTGCGGCTTCCAGGCACGCCGAGAAGGGGTACGATGAATAAGCACCGGAGTCCACGGTTGCTTCTGCATCAATCGCCAATAGCTTGCCAGACGCGTCGCCGTAGGCGGTAATCGTGTAATGGTGTTCGCGGCAGTTAGTGGATGCGGTGAGATTTTCCCGCCGGTCCTCCAACCACTTGAGCGGATACCCGAGTTGCATGGTTGCCCAGGCCAGGCAGATTTCTTCGGGTAGGAGAATGCCCTTATAACCGAATGCGCCGCCAACATCGGGCGCAACTACTCGTATGCGGGCGTGTTCGATGCCCAGGCATTCGGACAGGCCGGTACGTACGATATGCGGTTGTTGCGTCGAGCTATACACCAGTAGTTGTTCAAGCCGGTAATCCCAGGTGGTCACGACCCCCCGACCTTCGAGTGGGCTCATCGATTGGCGCGCGGTTCGAAACGTACGTGTGACCGACGCCGCGGCACGCGCAACAATCGGGCTGATATCCTGTTCAAACTCAGTGGTGAGAAACAGGTTGTCGCCCCACTCTTCGTGTACCAGCGCGCTACCGTCTTCGCGCCCCGCCAACATGTCGCTGACCACAGGCAGTTCGGCTATCTCGATGTCGATAGCATCGGCGATGTCCTCGGCTTGTGCGCGGGTATCGGCGACGCACATGGCAATTAATTCGCCAACGTGGCGCACCTTGGTTGTCGCGAGTACCGGTTGATCGGAAGCTTTGAAACCGGGCAGTGCCGAACGCGCACGGATAGGCGCTACCTGTTTGAGGTCGGTAGCGAGAAAAACCTGCTTCCGCACTGAATCGGGGATGACGATACTGCCAAGTCGACCATGCGCAATCGGGCTTCTCAGGAAGGCGACATGCCGGAGTCCGGGCAATTGAATGTCGCCGACAAATTCGCCTCGCCCACGCAGGTAACGATCGTCTTCTTTTCGCAGAGACGAGACGCCGACGCCGTTTTTACTCATCGTTTTTTTTGACTTAAATAAATGGGTATGTCACATGCTTCGTGCAATTGACAGGGCCAGACTATGTATGGGGTTCGATAGAGTCATCAGAACCTACCACACCACTGATCAGGTTTTCCGTGTTTAATGCGGCCGTGTCGATAATACCCGAAGGGGTGAAGGACTCGATACTTGAAGGTAACTTGGCGAACCAGTTTTGCAGATCAATGCGCGCGGTCGCGGCTTGTTCGAGTGAAGCCAGTTCAAAGCGAATGGTGTTGCCTGGGCGAAGGCGAGCTACTGTGGCTAGGTCTGACGAGATCACGCAGCCGATCTTGGGGTAACCACCGGTGGTCTGTCGGTCAGCCATCAAAACGATAGGGAACCCATCGCCGGGCACCTGGATTGCTCCGGGTGCGGTGCCGTCAGAGGTGATGTTGAAGCCACGCGTGTGTGTCAGCCGCGGGCCATCAAGACGCATCCCCATTCGATCAACCGCCGGGGTGACTGTGTACGGGTTGTTGGTGAGTATTTCGATTGCTTGTGGGGAAAAAAAATCATTTTGTGGTCCGGGAATGATGCGGATCGGGAGGGTGCCTGGCAATGTCTGATCCCGCAGGCGCGATTCCTTGCGTTCGGGTGCTTCTGAAATCAACAGTGGGACATCATCATGACTGGCAAGAATACGACCGTGATAGCCGCCAAAGCGGCCACGGGTGTAGGTGGAGTGGCTCCCTAACACGCGGGGCAGATCCAATCGGCCTTCGATGGCGAGATAGGTGACGGCGCCCTTGGTGAGCGAACCGATACGCAACACGTCTCCGCGGCGCAGGCAGAAGCTCTCGAAGCTTGGTAAATCGCGGCGATTTGGTGAGAGTAGTTGGATTGACGCATCTCCGCCCGCCAAGGCAAGCCGCACGCGGGTAGCGTTAATTTCCAGTACCGGCCCGGTGCCGAGGATTTCTAGTGCGGCGACGTCCGGTGCATTGCCAACCAGCGTGTTTGCTACCCGCAGTGCGGTCGCGTCGAGCGCGCCGGAAACTGGCACGCCCATTGACTGCCATCCGTAGCGGCCAAGATCCTGCACGGTGGTGTGTAACCCACCTTGTTGAACGTGAAGCGCTGCGATCATGTGGGTAAACCCATTGCATCGTGTCCCACTAAGTGCTCGTTTTTATCAGCTAAGTGATCAAACTCATCGCGCTTGATGGGCTTAAAGCGAACCTGATCTCCTGGCGCAAGCAGCGCCGGTGGATTATTCAGCGGATCGAAGAATGTCATTGGCGTGCGCCCGATGGCATACCAGCCGCCAGGGCATTCGTTGGGGTAGATTGCGGTCATTCGTTCTGCAATGGCGACAGAGCGCGCAGGGATTCGTAGGCTGGGAGTTTCCTTGCGCGGTAGTGAGATTTCTGAAGCGAGATCCCCAAGGTAGGGGAAACCGGGTAGAAACCCGATCATGTAGACGTGATAGGCGACCTGACTGTGGAGATTAATGACTTCTTCAATGGATAGTGAGCAACGTTCAGCGACTTCCGTCAGATCCGGTGACATTTGCGGGTCGTAACATGTGGGAATGAGCCATTCTCGTTTGCTGTGGTGATCAACCTTGAGGTCTGGCAATGCCGCGCGAACGGTCTCTTCAAGTATGCCGAATGCGAGATAACGAGGGTCGTAATGAACCGCAAGTGACCGAAAGGTGGGAACCAGGTCGTTGATGCCATTAAGGGCAAGTGAGTTGATGTAAGTGGCGAGTGCCGTCACTCGACTACTCGTTTCAAGGTCAATCCCATCACCGAATTCAACCACCATGACCGTGTCGCCGTTGGCGAGGAAGCGGGGCGATGCACTCATTGGAAGTCAGGGGTGCCTAAGAAAGTGCGTGTTAAACTGATTTTGTGATTTTTCAAAGAAACATGATGTCGGGAGTAATGGTGTTCAAGCGCCTAAAAAGGGAGTTTTCGCGTGGCTAATAAAGTGAATTTAAATGCCGATATCGGTGAGGGATTTGGTGCTTATGATATCGGTAATGATGCAGAACTGATGGAAGTTATTCGGTCCGCCAGTATCGCATGCGGTTTCCATGCGGGCGACCCGTTGACCATGCGCCGAGTGGTTGCACACGCGGCGAGGTCAGGGGCCAGCGTAGGTGCCCACCCGGGTTTTAATGATCTGTGGGGGTTCGGTCGGCGACCAATTGTGATGCCTCCAGAAGATCTGGAGTACCTAGTCGCCTACCAGATTGGTGCTTTGCAGGCGATGGCGCGTTACGAAGGCTTGTCGGTAACCCATTTAAAGCCCCATGGCGCACTCAACAATATGGCGGCTGAAGACGAAGAACTCGCGCTGGCGATTGGTCGCGCTATACAGGCGACCGATGCCAAGATCATCTACGTTGCACTGGCAGGTTCCGCCATGCACAGCGCCGCCAATGCGCTGGGACTGCGACTCGCCCGAGAGGGTTTTGCTGATCGGCAGTACGACGACGACGGTAATCTCGCGTCACGTTCGATTCCTGGCACGGTAATTAAAGATCCTGCGGTGGCACGCGAACAGGCTATTCGTATGGTTCGAGACGGTGAAGTGGTGTCCCGCCACGGCAAAGTGATTCCGGTCGAGGTTGAGACTTTGTGTGTTCACGGTGATGAGGCCACCGGCGTTGCGGTGGCGCGGGAGGTGCGACGCGGCCTGGAGGAAGCTGGCATTGCGGTGCTGCCTCTGCCAGAACTGATCGATTAAGGACGAATGGCTAGTTAGGTTTGACGGGGGTGCTCAGGCGGGCGCAACGGACTCAACAATCGGTTGATCCGCACCCAGTATCAAGGGAGTCCAATTCGTTGAGCGCACGTATTCCGGTCGTGGGTTATCGACTTTGTGGGGCTGATTAGCCACGGTGTTAAAAGACAAAAACGCATGCCAACGATCGACGGGCGAAAGATTGTGTCCCGACGCATGGAGTAGGTTGCAATGAAAAACAACCGCACTCCCCGCGCGCCCGGTGATGGCGACGGGGTCTGCATGTTTTGCCATGACCTCCCGCATGGTCGCGGTATCGGCTGCCCAGAACTGATAAGCCGTCGAGGTGTCATAGCGTGGATCGAGTCGGTTCAGGCGGTGAGTGCCGGGTACGAAGTACAGGCAACCGTTCATCGGTGTGGCTTCGTGCAGCATAACCAACACGGTGACCATGTCGGGGCGTGCAATGCCGTCCAGTTTCCAACTCATAAAATCCTGGTGCCACGGCCAGGTTGAGCCCTCGATGGCCGCTTTCATATTGATCTTCGAGTGGTGAAGGTAAAGGTCATCGTCTCTTAGCACCTGACGGGCCAGGCCAAGGGCCCGCGGCGAGCAGGCCAGCTGTCGAAATGCTTCAGAGGCGGTTGCGCTATCGGTTTCATGTACTTGCAGCAGGATCTTCGGTGTTTGTTCGTTTCCCTCGCGGACAATACTGTTCGCGTTAATTTTTGCTAGCCGTTCGACTTCACTCAGCAGAATCTCGATCTCTTTCTTGTCAAAAAGGTCGGGAAAGAACAAGAACCCGTCGCGATCGAAGTCCTCCAGTTGGGATTTGTTCAGTTGCATCACGCAGGTCGTTAATCGAAACGCACAGTCAACAGTTGTTCGGGCAACCATAGGGCAATCGATGGCGCCAGCATAACCAATCCCAGCGCAATGACTTCGAGTGCGATAAAAGGCATGACGCCTTTGTACATGTGGACCAGGCGAATCTCCGGTGGGCTGATGCCGCGCAGGTAGAAAATGGCCGGCGCCATTGGTGGAGTCAGGTAACTGGTCTGAATGACGATCAGAAACAGAATACAGAACCAGATCTTCACCTGGCTTGGGTCCATGCCATAGAAATCAAATTGCCCGATCAGGGGCATGGCAATGGGAATAATAATGAGGATGATTGAGATGAGATCCAGCACGAAGCCGGCAATAAATGCCAGTAACAGGAGGATGGCAAGGGTTTCCCAACCAGTCAGGTGAGCCCCGGAAACAAGCTGTTGGGTGCCCACCAGTCCACCGGAGATAGTAAACACCGTGGCGAAGATCTTTCCTGCCAGCAGGATCGTCAGGATCATCGCAGTGACCAACGTGGTTTTCACCAGCGCTTCTCTCAGCACGCCCAGGGTGAAGTTGCCGTAGGTGATGGTCATGAGGATAGAGCCGGCCGCGCCCATGGCTGCGGCTTCTGTCGGCGTTGCCCAGCCCAGCATGATAGTGCCGAGCACCGCGAAGATGAGGATCAACGGAGGCACCAGGGCTTTCGCGGTAATCCATACTTTGTCGATGAAGGGCGGATCATTCGCATCTGGCGGAAGACGTTGTCCATCTGCCGGCCACACCATGCACCGTCCAAGGATATAAATAATGTAGAACCCGGCCAGAATAAGACCTGGAAACAGCATGCCCATGAAAAGAGCACCCACATCGACGTCGGCTACAGGACCGAGGATCACTACAACGACCGATGGGGGAATGATGGTGCCGAGCGAGCCGCCGGCACAGATCGTGCCGGAGATCAGTCCCTTATCGTAGGCATATTTCAGCATAACCGGGATCGCCAGCAGGCCGACCACCGATTCTGTGGCGCCGACAACGCCACTGGCAGCGGCAAAAATGACACATAGGATGACCGTACCGACCGCGAGCCCACCGGGCAGTCGCCGAGTCCACAGGTGGATGGCCTCGAACAGGCGGACAGCGATACCCGAGCGCTCTAGCAGTGAACCCATGAAAATAAAGAGTGGCACCGCGCCCAGGACATAGGCCGAAGCGATTTCATCAACCGTTTGAGCAAAGACATTGACGACGCCGACATCAAAGTTGAACCGCATCGCGCCAAAGATAAAGGCTACCGAGAGCAGCGAAAGCGCAACGGGAAAGCCGAGAAATATAAACAACATCAGGGCTGGAAACATCCACAGCGCAAATTCAACACTCATCAGCGGGGCTCTCGCGAGATCTCTTCTGAGATAAGTGGGTTGGGTTCGTTGGGGTTTGTGCTACTGAGGCCCTCGACGGGGAGTGGGTCAGGGACTTTGTAGCCGAGGAGCGTCAGAATGTTCTTAAGCACTTCCACGATTACCTGCAGCAACAAGAGAACGAAGGCGATAACAAAGGTGAATTTGAACGGCCAGATAATCGGATTCCATGCTGACTCACCCGAGGTTTCATTCACTCGGTAGGCCTGAAAAAAATAATCCCATACTCCGGCCGTGAGCCACAGCAGCATGGGCACTAGCACCACGTAACCAACCAGATCGATAACTGCCTTGGTTTTGTCGTTGGCCTGAGCGAAGAGGAAATCCACTCGAATATGGCGCCTCATCTGCAGGCAGTAGGCGATGCCGAACATGAACACCGTGCCCATGAGCATGTACGCCACTTCGAAGGCCCATTTGGTAGGTGCTTCGAAGATGTAGCGGGCGATGACTTCGTACACCATCGATATGATGAGGAGCACGATAACCCAGGCGCCAAGCTTGCCAAAGAAACGCACGTAGGATTCGATGCTCTGGATCAATGGGTTGAAACTGACCTGGATCATCGCTGCGATCACGCCCCAGGCCAGAGTCACTACGACACCAGTCAGAAACAGTACAAAGAGTATTTCGTAGAAGCTGCTGGTTGGAGCGTCAATGACGCGCGAGAAGAAAAAAGCAGGTTCCTCGAAAAACGATTGCGAAAAAAATCGTGTAATGTCACCAACGAAGGTGAAGAATTTACCGCCCATCTCTAGCATTGAGCCAGATCCTCTCAAATACAGGTGTTATATGAGACCCCGGGGTGTCCAAAGGACACCCCGGGGTCTCACTTACTTGTATCGGGTTGGGATCAACCCGTGTTACATGCCGATTGGAAAGCGGAAAAAGTTCCAGTTTTCTCTTAGCGCTTTCTGGAACTTACGACGGTTATCCAGCGCACGCTTGAACCAGGGACTTGCAGCTGCCTGCGCGTCACTCCACTCTGCTGCCGCCTTGTGAGCGGCTTTGATGAAGGCCGCGTCCAATTTCACAAATTCGTTGCCGTGCGCCCGCATTTTGGCCAGGGCCTCGATGTCATGGTAGGCATAGCGGATCCAGCTTTCCATCACCATCAGGCGACCGGCCAGTTTGACCAGCTCCTGGTCTCCTTTAGAAATGCGATTCCACGCATCCAGATTGATCGGGCACTCCTGTACCGCACCAGGCTGGTGTACGCCGGGCATGATGATGTACTTGGCGATCTTGTGAAAACCCGATGGCAGGTTTACTGACGGTGAACTCCACTCCGTAGCATCGATGACGCCACGCTCGAGTGCTGGATAGACCTCAGAGCCCGGCAGGATCACAGTGGAAGCACCCAGATTACCAGCGATTTCGGCCCAGGCACCGGCAGTTCGCATCTTCAGTCCCTGGAAGTCGGCCAGAGTCTGAATCCGCTTCTTTGAGTGCAGAAAGATTTCGGTCGGGAAAATGCCGCACGGAATGGATTCCACGCCAAACACCTCACGCCGGTATTCTGATGCGAGCTGGGCGCCGCCGCCCTCGTAAAGCCAGATGATCAGTTCTTCCGGGTTCAGGCCGCCGGCCATGTTGGCAAATATAACGGTCGTTTTGTCGATACCCCAGTCGTACCCCATCCAGGTGTGACCAATCTGAGCCACGTTGGATTTGACTGTGTCAGAAACTTTGAGGGCTTTGCCGAGAGTGCCTCCAGGGAAGACCTGAATTTTGATTCGGCCTGCGGTGAGCTGCTCGACGTAGTTAGCGAAGCCTTCAGCATCTTTTTTCAGGAACGGCCCGCCGCCCCAAGATGTCGCCATACTCCAGTTCTCACCCGCCTGCGAGGTGGCCGCTGAGGCAAATAAAGCAACCCCCGCCAAGGCGCTGAACAATACTTTAATCATACGTTTTGACATGTGACGAATTCCTCCTATACAGAATAGTTAAGCCAACCTAATGTCCTTGCAAAGCTAATGACCGAGGTCAGCCGCTTTTATCGCCCGTTTACAACGAGCTTAATGGGCAGTGTCGGTGATCTAGCCGGGAAGCGTCAATCGCCAAATCCCTGAATTTATTAATGGTTATAACGCGAGCGGACGCGAGGCATGGGGACCGCACGTAGCCGTGGCAGGGAGATTCGCTGGGCCGGGTTTGTCAGGTGAGTAGCGGGGTCAGTTGGGTGGCGATGGCTTCAACTTGGTCGTCCTGATAGCGATAAGGCATGAAGACCATACGGTCGAGGCCCTCATCTAAGTGGGCTTGAATCTGTTCTGCGCATTCCTCAACGGTGCCGATGATGGCACTGTCCGCGGTTGACTGGCTACCGGCGGCAAAGTCCCACTCGGTGTCGAGCCATTCCTTCATCGGGCCCTCAATTTTTTCCCGCGGCCCAATGGCAATGGGCAATTGGTTAGTAAAAGACAAGGTCGATGGGTCGCGGCCTGCCTCTTCGGCAAACGCAAGGATACGCTTCTTGTCAGCGGCATAGGACGCCGCGGTGTAGCAGTAGGTCAACCAGCCATCACTTTTGGTCGCGACGCGCCGCAATACTCGCTCGGCGTAACCGCCGATCAGGATCGGAGGGCGCGGTTGCTGCGCAGGTTGTAAGGCGAATACTCAGCCGTGGTTTTTTCCTCCGTCCACAGGCGCTCGAGAATTTCAAGGCTCTCATCCATGATCTTGCCGCGACGGTGAAAATCGACACCGCAAGCGTCGAATTCGCGCTTGTACCAGCCCGATGCGAGGCCTGGTAGTAATCGCCCATTGGAAATCAGGTCGATACTCGCCAATTGCTTGGCAAGCAGTACAGGATTTCTGAGTGGAAGTATTAAGATACCCGTACCGAGTTTCACTCGGTTCGTTCGAGCAGCCACAGCGGTAAGTAAGGACAAGGCGTCGATAATGGGGAAATGCGGTTCAACGCCTAACAGAATGTGATCCCACACCCACACCGACTCAAATCCCAGTTTCTCTATCCACACGGCTTGCTCGATCAGGTCGTTGGGATTGGGCAAATTGGGGTGCGTAACAAAATTACGCAGTGCCATGCCGTAGGCAGTGGAATCCGATGCCATCGATGCTTCTCCTATTGCTGTGACCCCGCCAATCGTCAGGCGGTATAAAGGCTTTCGGGATCCAGTTCCCGGACGACGGCGAGTTCTTCAGGTTCTGGTGGTTGAGTAGTTTGGACTGTGTCATCAAAAGCAAGATCAAAGCCCGTGTTGTCCTGGACTTGCTCGTTCGAAACACCTTCGTGCAGGGACAGCACTTTCATCTCTTTGTTTTGTTTATCAAAGCCCATGATGGCGAGGTCGGTGACTACTCGGAACATGCCGCCACAGACAAGGCCAGCGTCCGAGCGCGAGGTGCCGCCACCGAGGAACCCCGGGCTGGTAATGAAGTCGACCTTGGGTACAAAACGCCGTTTCTCGTGCTTCATTGCCACGATCATGTCGGTCAAACTGGAAATATCGTTACCGCCGCCCGTACCCGGCAGTCGAATCTTGGGTTGTTCGGGATCACCAATAAACGAACTGTTGAGATTGCCATAACGATCAATTTGTGCCCCTCCCATGAAGCCGATATCGATATACCCGCGTTGTAGCAATAACATCACGTCGGTGATGGGGAGCACCATGTTGGCTTTGCGAGTGCAACGCTGCTCGTTAGTCGATGGTGGTAACTCACCCGGTACAATGAAAGGCCCGATCACACCGCCCTCGAAAAGGATAGTCAGGCTGGGTGCGTGCACTCGTTGTGCCAGCGTCGCCGCAAGCAGGGGGATGCCGACCCCGGCGAAGACGATTTGCCCATCGAGAAGA
>Ga0066367_1000374_pt1 | contig 10109 bp, 7 predicted proteins | sample Knorr_S7_td_AAIW_FD_77335 | JGI IMG/M metagenome (GOLD analysis project Ga0066367, IMG submission 77335) | Marine microbial communities from Southern Atlantic Ocean transect - Knorr_S7_td_AAIW_ad_750m_LV_A | ecosystem: Environmental > Aquatic > Marine > Oceanic | place: Atlantic Ocean | collected...
AGGCGCATCGGTCCCGGCAACATCGATACGGTTCTTTTGGGTTAAACCGATAGAGCTCTGTGGCATGGCCCCGAAGTATCCGAGAGACTGAATTACGTTCACTTTAGTCCCCCGCCAAAATGTCTTCAGCAGGCTCCTGGCCAGGCAACTTCCGATTTATCAAGCGAAGTCTAGATTACGGCAACTAGTGCTGATAAGCCAGTGCCCGCTCCTCGGCGTTGTAGGCTTGATCAAAAAAATCATGAAGTATGAGGTACAAGCTGGGAACCAGAAACAGCGTTATCAATGTCGCAAACAGAACGCCGAAAGCTAATGAAATAGCCATCGGAACAATGAAGAAGGTGGCTGGATTGGCTGTGAAAATTAATGGTACGAGACCGATAAATGTCGTAACTGAAGTCAGTATAATCGGGCGAAAGCGTATTTCTGAAGCTTTGGAAACTGCGTTTACCATCCCCATACCCTCGTCTCGGAGACGATTGATAGAAACGACTAGCACCAGACTTGCATTTACTACAACCCCACTCAACGCAATAATTCCCAAAAGGGAGAAAAACACCAAGTCTGCTCCCATTATAAAATGGCCACATATCGCGCCAACGGCTCCGAATGGAATGACACTCATAATGACTAGTGGTTGCAGATAAGATTTCAGCGGGATCGCAAGCAAGGCAAACATAACTAGCAAGGCAATTGGAAAGGTGCCATACAACTCTGATAACGATTCGAGTTGCTGCTCGCCTTCGCCACCGACAACCATTTCTACGTCAAGATCACGCTCCCAGGGGGACAGAAATTTACCTATTATTCCCCGACGAATTTCCTCAGGTGTCACCACTGTCCGATCTACATCGGCGCGCACAGTAATAACTCGGCGACCATCCTGCCGGTTAATGCTGGAGTAGCCATTACCTAATGAAAAATCGGCAATACTGAGAAACGGTACTTCAGCTCCACTGGGAGTGCGTATCATCATATCTTCTAAGTTGCCGAGAGATTGCCTTTCTGCTTCCGGGTATCGCACCATCACCCGAATGTCATCTGTCTCTCTCTGGATGCGTTGTGACTCTGAGCCATAAAATGCCTGGCGTACTTGCATCGCCACATCATTTAAGGTTAACCCTAACGTTTTACCTCTTTCGAGAATTTGAATTTGCACTTCCTGTTTGCCCGCTCGAAAGGAATCGGTAATGTCAAACACTCCGGGATATCGCCCCAGTTCTTCCCTGAGTTGTGTTGATGCAATCTTTAAATTCTCCTCGTCTCTTCCTTCCAGACGAAAATTAATCGCATCGCCCGCACTGAACGCATCTGATACAAAGGTTAGCTCTAAAGCATCGGGAATTGTGCCGACCTTATCACGCCAACGATCGCGAATAATTGCTGAACTAATTTCACCGCGCTCAAAGAAAGGGGTAAGGTATATAACTACTTCCGCTACATTACTAGCCCCTGCGCTACCTCCACCAGGGCGCCCTGGGCCTCCCCTCGGGGCTTGACCTCCAATGATTGTTAAAATGCTATCTACTACTCGTTCTGTTGATTGAGGCACCTCCCCATTTGCCTTCATCACAACCAACTGTTCTTCGAGCTCAACGGCAATCTCAATAGCCTTTTCTTCAATAGTGGCAACAGCTTGCTCTGTTACATGAGCAGGTACACCGGGCGGCATCTGTACAGAACCGTATACGACATCACCTTCCACCGAGGGCATAAACTGAAAAATTACCCGCCCACTTAGCAATAAAGCGGACGTGATTATTATGACGCCCGTCGCCGTCGCCAAACATGCATATCGGTACCTAAGAACTTTATCAAGCAGACTTCGGTACCCATGTTCTGCAAAATACTCCATACCGTAAGAGATCTTCCCTTGGAAGAACTGCCATTTTGTAACAATGAAACTGTTTTCTAATAAATAGCCTTCAGTCCTTCGGTGAGCGATATGCCCGGGCAGGATCAGTTGTGACTCTACTAAGCTTGCTGCTAGGCAGAAAACCACCACGGCTCCGATAGCATTAAAAAAAGCACCCATCTGACCACCGAGCAATAAAATTGGCAGGAAAGCAGCTATCGTTGTCAACACACCAAAAATAACTGGTACACAAACTTCCATCGTACCCTCAACAGCGGCCTCTCCTTTCGAGTAACCTTTTCTTTCAAACGCGTGAATTCGTTCTCCCACCACAATGGCATCATCAACTATGATCCCGAGAACGAGGATAAATCCCATTACCGTAAGCGAACTGATAGTTAAACCTATTGAGGAAAAGAGGCTAAGCGCTCCAGCAATTGCGATAGGAATTCCTGCTGCAACCCAGATTGCCACTTTAAATCGCAGAAATAGAGCAAGAATTATCAATACAAAGAAGAGACCCGTATAAGCATTCTTGGCTACCGTCGTAATACGGTCTTGAGTTGCAAGCGCAGAGTCTGTAATTACGTCTAGCGACATCCCGTTAGGTAGATCTAAGTCGTTGGAATTCATCCAACCGTGCACTTCCCGCGCCGCCCGCACAATATCTTCTTCACCTATTCGCAGAACATCAATTATTGCAGCATTGCGGCCGTTTAGACGGGCATCTAAATAACCTTCTTCGAAGCCATCCTTCACAGTCGCAATATCGCCAAGACGTAATTGTGTTCCATCCGGATAGGACTGCACTATGATATCGGAATATTCGTCTCCGCTGTAAACCTGACCCTTCGTACGGAGCAAAATCTCACCGGATTCAGTGCGAATAGTGCCTCCAGGTAAGTCCAGTGAGGCTTGATCTATTGCCCTGGAAACCTGGTCAAGCGTTAGCCCATATTGCCGAAGCACTAACTCAGAAATCTCAATAGAAATTTCCAGCGGCCTTATATATTCGATGTTAACTGTGGATACCCCTGGAAGATCAATTAGATCATTTCGAATTTCCTCTGCAATCGCTTTCAAATTCCGATCATCAGAATCAGAAGCTAGCGCCATAGTCATTACATTGCCGCTGGAACTGAATGCTCGAACAATAGGTTTCTCTGTTTCAGTGGGAAAGGTTGTTACAGCATCAATCTTGCCTTTTATGTCATTGAGTGCTCGATTGAGGTCAGCGCCACTAGTCAGCTGCAAAGTCGCATCGCAACCTCCTTCTCGTGCAGTAGTTGTCATGCGCTCAATATTTTCGGCCCCTTCTAGCACTTCTTCAATCCGCAAACACACGCCTGATTCTGATTCTTCTGGAGTTGCGCCCAGGTAGGCGACATTTACCTGAATCATCCCAAAGTCGATATCTGGGAACTCTTCCTGATTCAGGCTAAGGTAGGAAATTACTCCCCCAGCCAGAAAGATCCACATCATCAAGTTAGTGGCTACCGGATTCCTAACAAACCATGTAATTGGCGTTCTCAAAACAGCCCTCGATTAGTAATTTTTTTATGAAAAAGCTCCACTAAATGAATTCCCTGACAGGTTGCACAGACATACCGTCAACTACAGCCTGTATAGGCGATGTACAAATAAGTTCGCCTGGCAAGAGGCCACTCGATATAAGTACGCGATCTTCTTCTAAGCGATATATTTGAACATCCCGGAAGTACATTTTGTTTTCAGCATCTACAACTAATACCTGATTGTTATTGCGAATCACTGAACGGGGAAGAGAAATAATTCCATCTATTTGTTTACCGGTGATTTCAGCTTCAACAAATAATCCTATAGGAAGTGGTAGGTTCTGGGACCCAGAACTCTTGCGCCCAGCGGGCATTGTCGGCTGGTCAACTCTGATGATAGTTTGAACAGTATTGCTATTTGGATCAATCGTTGCTTCGGTACGTACCAGCTTGCCCTCCCAATGATATTCTTCACCGCCATAGTATCCTTTTAGTGTGACATTTGGCGCTTCATTGTCTGGCAATTCTCCACGAGCACCAAGGGGGATATCTAGGTACCCTAGTTGACGTATCGCTAGAGGTACTCTAACCTCAACTTCATCAGCTCCGTATAGAATCGCGACGCTTTGAGCTCGATTCACATATTGGCCCAGCTCAACCTCACGCCTTTCTACAATAGCGTTAAAGGGGGCCCTAATCTCGGAGCGCTCATAATCTAGTTCTGCCTGCCGATACATCGCTTCGGCATCAGCCTGACGCGCCCGGTTTACCTCTGCCCTCCGACGTGCATCTTGCAATTGAGAATCACTAACAAGACGATCTTTGGCTAATGCCTCAATCCGTTCCAGCTCACTATCAGCGTGGCGAGACTCAGCTAAAGCTTGTTGCATACCAGCACGGCTACGATCACGCGCAGTTTCATAGTCGCTGGTATCGAGGCGCAGCAAGGTTTGCCCTTCTTCCACATAACCACCCGCCTCCAACGCTGGCGAAATCCAGGCTATAGGCCCAGCTACCGGCGCTGATAAACTGGCTATTTGAGCCGCCTGTACTTTACCCTGGGATTCAACCGTAAGCTGAACAGATTCAAGTTGTACTTCGGCTACTCTAACTGCTATGGGAATTAGCTCTGGGGCCACCTCTCCCACTTGGGTAGGGCTTCTAATTAAGTATACCGCTACTGCGATACACCCCGCTAAAATCCCAATTGGTACTACTATGCGCTTCATGCAACTACTCCTAAATCTTCCCTTGTTGATGTTGAGCTACTGACGATTGGTTTTATATCCTTCTTGTTAACTTGCTTTTTCTGGTAACTGCCAAGTCTGGCCTCAAGTTCTTCTACAACTGAGAACCGCAGCTCATCAAAATAGAGTTGTATGCCCGAAAAAAATAATTCTGCATCCTTTCCTGACAGGCCTTGTCTCACCAAGCCTAACACCTGATTTACGTTTTGTTTCTTCCGGGCCGGGGCCGACTTCAAATCTAGCTCAGCCATCTGTTCAACAAACTGCGCCTGAAGATCGTTGCTTATCAGACGAACCACTAGATTGTCGGCAACACTACCTAGATATTGGAAAAATTCCGTCCATTGAGCGTGCTTGGAGTCCGAATCTCCATTGTAATTGCTAAGTGATACGACCATTTTTTGCATTCGGTTCAGTTGTTCGGGTGTAGCTTTCTCTAATGCTTCGCGCGCTATCGTGGCAGCCAAAGCTCCGAAGGTGCGTAGAAACTGATCTACCAGTTTAGGATCGGGGGTGTCCTGAAGCACCATGAGTGGACCTAGTATAGCGATGCTAGCTGATTCAATATCCCGTACTCGGGCTCCGCCGGGTTGGGTGTTGATTAGTCCCAATTGCTCGAGTTGTGACAGAGCCTCTCGCACAGCACCACGACTGGCATCGAATCTAGACGCCAGATCGCGTTCGGAAGGCATACGTTCACCACTGCGATACTGTTGACGCAGTATTTCAGTACGCAAAATATTCGCGATCTCATGACTTTTAGTGTTGGTATGCGGCATATGAGCAACAAGGTAAATTGGTCAGACCATATTGGTCGGACCAAATATAAAGCCATAATCGCGAAGGTCAAGGAACTAGGCGCCGAACCGCAACTTTCAACCGACGAAGCGAATGGCTCTAGTGATCTAACTGGTGATTAGGCCCCTAAGGTCAACTGAGACAACTGCATGGAATTTCAGAGAAACCCAATACTCACCTGAGGCCCCTAGCAAATCTTAAGGAAGCTTATTTTCCAATAAAACATAAAATTCAGGGTCTAACGCGCATATACTTCTGCAACTTCCGGGGCCTAGGCTCGCCTCCGAACATGTTACCTGCCGCATCGGCTGCGACAAACTCGGCACCATTACCTGCCGGATCACGCGGGTCACCATAGGGTAGTTGGACAAAGTAGTTCACCCAGCCTAAGCGTGCATCGCCTATGCGTATTCCCATTTCCCACCCAGGGTTTTGCAGATCATCTGATTCCGAATCTGCTACATAAATGTTGTCATGCTCATCGAAGAAAATACCGCTAGGACGACCGAACTGAGTCCAGCTATTTATGTATTCACCATCCTGAGTAAATAGTTGAATTCGGTTGTTGGACCGATCACCCACAAAAAGTCGGCCGCGCTGATCGATAGCGATCGTATGTAGTACACGAAATTCACTTGGCGCATAGCCGGTCTTGCCCCAATTCATAATGAAATTACCGTTGCGGTCGAATTTTGCAACGCGGCTGTTACCATCGTCGTAGTGTCCATCTGCCACAAAAATATCGCCGTTGTCGCCTATCACAACATCAGCAGGTGAAGTGAAGTGATCCGGGCCTGGACCTTGCTCTCCGGGAGTGCCTAGCACCATTAACACTTCCCCTGTTGGGGAAAACTTCACCACGATATGTCCACGTTGGTCACCGGCCGGAATATTATTCTGGTTTACCGCGTCAGTGACCCAGACATTGCCGTCCGAATCCACATCAATCCCGTGAGGCCATATGAACATCCCACCGCCAAAGCTCTCTACTAATTCTCCATTACCATTGAATTTAAGTACCGAGTCCAAATCAGAATCCACGCACTCATTACCGAAGCGGTTTGGTGCCGTCGCATCACAGCGCACGACTGCCCAAATGTGTTCACCGTCAGGGTCAATATCCAGATCGCCAACTGCTCCCATCGTGCGCCCTCCAGGCATTTTGGCCCACGGTTCCATGGGCGTTGCATAGGGATTGACAAAACCTTGGGCAAAGACCGAGTTTGACAATACAAAACTAACAATTACCAGGGATAGAATAGAGAAATACAGTTGTAGAGAGCGCATGGCTTCTTCCTCCTTATTTTTATTATTAACCGGACCATTATTTTAGGTGCAGAGTAGCGATAATCACACCGCATTCCCCGTTTGGCAAGCCTAACAAAAGGTCAGTAATTGCGGGGAAAAGAAATCAGCAACAATTCAACGAATTCTTACAGCCGTAGACGCTAAAAATATTCATTCCTTTGCAAGAGGCTTATCTCGAACAGAATTCTTTCTGATTTAGATTAATTATCTAATAGATTCTGGCGGACCGCCTGCTGCAAGCGTTCAGAGGTCATGCCCCAACGAGTCCCTTCTGCAATGGCCGCGTCTATACTAGAACCTGATGCAAAGGCATTAACCGCGAATAAGCCACCCACGCGATTACCGGTCGCACAATGCACTAGTGCTGGTTCACCATCTAATGCTCCCAGAATTTCCTCTAGGGACTGAGCATTCGCTGCATTAATACCACCAGCGCCGGCCACTGGAATCGAGTAATACTCCATGCCGAGCGCTTCGACGACCGCCTGTTCCTCGAAATCAATCTCTTCCTGAGGTGTCCGTAAGTTGATGATGTGCTGTATTCCAGCGCTCGCCATCACTTTTAATTGAGTCTCGCTAGGCTGCCCACTCGACATTACGGTAGAAGCCGGTGTCCTAAAGTTGTTAATCTCAGCGGTACGCAGAACGTCGAGATCCAGCAGCGGCGCACTCGCACACGTAGCGAGCAACAGCACGGTTAAAACTCTTAATAGATGAGGGATAGGCTTTAATTTCTTCATAGTATTTCCTTACAACCCGAGATGGCTGGGTGAATTAGAGAGTCTTTTCTGTATTTTCACCAATATTACAGATTTAAGGCAAATAATAAATCTAACTTGTAGCAGCGAAAGGACCAGATTGGCCTATATTGCTACAATACTGATATTCACCTTCCCAGGAACATTCAATTAACGGTAATGAAAATATGTCTGGAAAACAATCGTTACGCTGGCAAATAGGCGAGGTATCTGTCACTCGTATTCTGGAATTACTGCTACCAGTTGAGTACTACGAAAAATACCCGTTCATGCGGGAAGCCCGACCTGAAGCATTACAAGAGATACCCTGGCTCTATCCCTATTTCGTTTCCGCCGAAGGCGAGCTTCTAGTCTCAATACATGCCTTGCTTGTACAAACAAGGGACTTTAATCTTTTAGTAGATACTTGTGTTGGGAATGACAAACCTCGCAAGATAACAGCCAACCAAGCGCTTAATACTGAATTTTTGCATGACCTTGCCGCCACCGGCTGTGACCGGGAAGCAATTAACTATGTAGTATGTACACATTTACATGTAGACCACGTAGGTTGGAATACCATGAAAGTTGGGGATACCTGGCAGCCAACCTTCCCAAATGCCCGTTACCTGCTGGGCCGGGAGGAATACCACTATTGGTCTAAGAGTGAATCTGAAGACCAGATATCAGTCATTGAGGATTCAGTAACACCGATATTCGAGGCAGGCCTTGTTGATCTGGTGGAGACGGATCACAGAATTTCAGACGAAGTGCAACTAATACCGACCGCAGGCCATACACCAGGTCACGTGAGTGTGGCGATCGAATCCAAAGGAGAGAAAGCGCTGATCACCGGCGACATGATGCATCACCCATGTCAAATCGCGCGGCCTCATTGGACCGTGAGCTTCGATGAAGATCAGGAAGCCGCAACGCGCTGCCGCCAGAATGTACTCAAGGAGCTGGCCGATACACCAACGCTGGTGATTGGGACTCACTTTGCCACACCCACTGCAGGCAAGGTGGTGAGCGACGAAGATAGCTACCGATTCGATTTCTAATTCTTCTGTTTGTGTTAGCGTATTGGCGACTCGTATTTGTAAACGTCGCTCCAAAATACCCCATAAACAAAAAGCGCTATAGAAATACACATTGCCGGAACCAAGGCGTTTAAGGTACCGAAGGACTCGATAATCCAACCTAGAATCAGAGCCCCAATCGGTGGGCTGCCTAATAGCCCAAGACTGTAAACCGAAAGTATACGAGCCCGATATTCTTCACTGGCGGATTCCTGCACGATTGTGCGAGCTAAAGTCGTAGTCACTCCCATATTAAGCCCCCAACCGATAGTAGCGAGAGCAAACAACCAGAAGCTCGGATTAATCCATATTATTCCCAAAATTAGCATTCTCGAAAACTGCGTAATAAGAAAGATTCTACCGGGGTGGGTCAGAGGCATTAACCGAATCATAATAAAATTCGACGCCGTAGCACCTCCGTAAAAAATAATCATCATCATGGATAACAATAAGGCATCGCCGTCGTAGACGCGTTTGATAATGAACGGAAACACGGTCATGAATGTGCCTGCGTTAAAAATACTGGATACGAAGTTGATAGTAAGCACTTGCAGGATAACCTTGTGTCGGTAGACAGCTTTTAGGCCTGCCAGGATATTGTTCAGGGTTGAATCAGAACTAGTGCGAATCGGTACCTGAGGGTTGAGCCGCCTTACAGCGAAGGCTCCGAGAACGATACACAATGCCTGGAAACTCAGCACTGGCATAAGCCCGAGAGCATCCATGGTACCAGCAACACCCAACCCAAGCATCTGCACCATAAACCCAATCGCTGTAGCTGCCGACACCGCTTTCTGAACCGCACTGCTGGCAACGCGATTAAGTATGACTTGCTGTGCCGGACTTGAGTATGAGACTACTACACTCATCCCAAGCCCCCAGAGCAACACAGACAAAACTCCTAGTTGTTCGAAACTGATAATCGCTATCAGGAACAACGGCAATAGAGGGGCCAGCGAATAAACCTGAAAGAGGAGAATGCGAGGATCAACGCCATCGGCTCGGGCGCCTCCCAGCAACATTAAGAAAATGCCTGGAATACCTACTGCCGCCTGAATAACACCGACCTGAGTAGCTGGTAACTCAAGTATGCCGATCAATATCCAGGTGAGCAACAACTGCTGCATCGCGAAAGCGATACCGGAAAAGGCGGTCGAACCCAGGTACAACCGAAATTCTTGGTTACGCCATATAATGTCTGTTTGGTTCATATGGGTTAAGTCTGGCGTATATCGACCTCGGAGCACAAACTAACTTCGCTAAAGCTTATTTTTAAAACATAGCGATAGGGTTCAATGGTGAACCCATACCCTTTTCAATACGCAAGGGTGAAGCTACAAACAAGAACTCATACCGGTTTAACTCCTTGGCTACTTCTGCCAAACGCGTGAAATCCAGATTGTCGAAAATAGAAACACCAAGGGACACTAATGCCAGACTATGCATCGGTAAGCGCACTCCTTCGATGCCGCTGGGCCCTACATCATTCCACATATCATGACCAATCATTGCTACATCGCGATCTTTCAGAAAATAGGCTACTTTTGTGTGGAATGAGGCCACGACCACCG
>Ga0066367_1000383_pt1 | contig 10049 bp, 10 predicted proteins | sample Knorr_S7_td_AAIW_FD_77335 | JGI IMG/M metagenome (GOLD analysis project Ga0066367, IMG submission 77335) | Marine microbial communities from Southern Atlantic Ocean transect - Knorr_S7_td_AAIW_ad_750m_LV_A | ecosystem: Environmental > Aquatic > Marine > Oceanic | place: Atlantic Ocean...
AAGGAGTACCTTATTTCTGACAAAATCATATCCGTGATTAGGTTATTCAACGTAGGAGGCGGTTATGCCAAGGCTTAACAAGATTGAATTAGATCAGTTTCTATCCAGTGGTGCCCTTATTTTAAAACTTGGAACTATAACTGAGCGGGGATACCCATATGTGAATCCACTCTGGTATAGCTATGAAGACGGGGCTTTTTTTGTAGCAGGAAGAGGAAAAGCTAGGTGGGTCTCACATATTCGTGGAAACACTAGAGTTTCGGCTTGCATAGATACTCCAAATTCACCCAATACCAGAGTAATTATTGAAGCTGATGCGGAAATAATCGATGATAAGTGGACAGGAGATTGGGAGCATTGGGCTCATAGGTATATGGGTTCTGATTTAGGTCACCAGTATTATGAAGACACTAAACATATGCCACGTGTGTTGATCAGACTAAACCCTAGGTCAGTCACCAACTGGGCAGGGCCCGGATGGCATCCAAGGTACCAAGACTAGTATCCTTTTGTTAGTCAAAGGTCAAAGAGACTTTTAGAGCTCCGTCTTCCCTGGCGTCGGCAAGATTAAATGCTTCCTGCACATCCCATATTGGAAACTGGTGAGTTACAAAAGGTGCCATATCTATTTCACCTTTTGCAATGTAGTCAACGGCAAGATGGAAAGCGGGTAGGCCAGGTTCGTCCTGTCCTCTAAATATCGTGTGCATCCGCACACATTTTCTAAAGAAAGTGTCCCAGTCAAAGAGTATCTTGTCAGGTGATGGCGGTAACCCGAAAGCGACTACTTGGCCGAATAATTTCACCATTTGCAGTGTCTGATTAAATGTATCAACACTCCCGACCGCTTCAACTACTAGATCCGCTCCTTCACCATCTGTCAGATCCATGACAGCTTCAGTAGCTTTTGGCCCGGTAACATCTATGGCATGGTCGATACCTAGATTTTTCCCTGCATTAAGTCTTTCGGGGACTGGTTCTATTCCTATAATTTTGTGAGCGCCCAGTTTCCGAAGCATAAAATCATGGAATAGTCCTACGGAGCCTTGTCCAATTACTGCAATGGTTTTTCCTATCAGTGATGGTAAACGTCGACATCCGAAGACTACGGTTCCCAACTGCTGTGCCATGAGGAGATGAGACTCAGGTATGTCGGAAGGAAGCCTGAGCAAGAATTGGGGGTCGATAAGTTGGTATCCTGCGAAACATTTGGATTGCCAGATGTTGGGAACTGTAAGAACCAGTTCTCCTGCTTGGTATGCTGTATCGGACCCGTCTATTACTAACCCAATTCCTTCGTGTCCGGGATATCCATGAGGCAACGGAAATTCTGATACGTTCCAACCCATATATGTGATGTGTAAGTCACTACCACAAATGGATGCTAGATTGGTTTTAACCAATACTTTCCCACTTTGCACCGATGGTATATCTATTTCTTCACAATCCCATTTTCCTAGTCCGGTTGCGATAGCTGCGGGCATTTTTGTCATAGACGACTCCCAGGCCAAAAAAAGTATGAATTTGTATCGATTCTATAACGAGTAGAGCAATCTTTCATATTTTGGCACCGATATGAGAGATTTATAGGTTCTTATTTCTGGGTGTTAAGATGTGCTTTCTATGAACCAAAAATCATGTAATTGGATAGTTGTCGGTGCTTTATCTGGTGCTATATCCGTTTTGCTTGGGGCAGCTGGTTCACACTGGCTACAAGCCGTAATAGAAAGTGACTATGCTGAGACCTATTCGACGGCGGTGCGCTTTCACATGCTGCACTCGTTGGCTATAATTCTCGGAGCGATCGTCCTTGACCGAATGGCACTAAACTTTTTTTTGTCGGTAGCTCTCTGGTTGTTATTGTTCGGATTAGCCATATTCTGTGGCAGTCTCTATTTTCTATCGATGACTCAACTCAGCATATTAGGCGCAATAGCGCCTGTAGGTGGCATTTTTCTCATACTTGGTTGGCTGTCATTTGCATTTGGTGTTTTGAGATCAAATGCAAAAAGGGCTAGTTAATAATCTTTTTTGGATTATGTTTTACCAGTGTAGCCACGTCGTCGACAGACATTCCAGAATCTAGGAGAGCTGCCACTGCCATTCTCATTCCTTCAGCAGGTGGTGGGTTTGTCCATTGCCCGAAGTCTGTAGTCACTAAGCATTTTTCTACTCCTAATCTCAGGATTTGCTCGGACATAATTTGGGGACTCATAGTTTGCTTTGTAGGCATACACGATAGAAAAGTGAACTCTATATAGGCCCCAGTAGATGCTATTAGTTCCATTTCGGGGTAAGTAGCGACATCGTACGGATGAGTAGCAATCATCCTTTGAACCCCTCTAGTTTTGGCTTCTTCAAAAAGTTTTATCGTTTCATGGGGGGATATATGTCCAGAAGCAAGGACCATATCTTGTCCAGCGATTATGTCTATCACATCAACAGCTTCTGAAAGTAAATGATTGGTAGCGTCCGTTACTTTCAGCTCATTGGTGGATGTTTCGTTTGACCCCTGATCACGTGCTTTGGATGTAGGCATCCAGACAATTTTTGCCCCTAAATCCGCAGATACTTGTACGGCATTTGGGTTTATTCCTCCAATCGACTCGTTGAGCGTGATAGACCCAAGGACCTGTAATCCGGGGTACATCTGGTTCAAGGCATCTGCAAGAGGAGTTGTTGGGTAGTCGTGAGATTTGAGAGCGAATCCTCCGAGTTCCCCCTCATAGGCTGCTCTTGCAGTCTCCAACGCGTTCATTCTACGTTCCTGGGTATCTGGTGCGGCATGAACATGTAGGTCGAACGACCCTCTAACTATTTCACTAACTTCGCTATTCATTGGTGTCTATGCCTTGTCTATAAGTTCGGATAGGGTGTTCATGGATCTGAATGTTATAACTTCATTATTATCTTTTTGGTATTTTTCGTTAGAGGAAGGCCTGTAAACAAAAACTCTCATTCCCGCTGATCTTGCAGCTTGTATACCTGCTAAGGAATCCTCAATAACGATAGTCTGTTGGGGAGTGTAGCCCATCATACTGCAAGCGTGTAGGAAAAGGTCCGGTTCCGGTTTTCCCTTACCTACGTCAGTGGAGCTAAATATTTTTCCTTCAAATAAAGGTAAGAGTCTTGTAACGCCGAGGGTTTTTCGTATTTTCTGATGAGGTCCGCTTGATGCAACACAGTAATTTGCATTGATTGACTGAAGCACTTGTTCAATTCCTTGAATAGGTCGTAAATGATCCTCAAATTCTTTAAACATTCTATCCATGTAAATTTCATAAAGATCCGGCGGAGGCTTTTTTCCTAATAATTCATTAATAACTATTAATGAATCTTTCCAAGACTTTCCGAGAAATAGGTCTAGAGATTGTTCGTATGTCGTCGGAATCCCAATTTCCGAAAGCAATTTGGCAAGTACCTTGTTCGCAATGGGTTCACTATCAACAAGTACACCATCGCAGTCAAAAATAATCAGTTTCGGGTTCAGTGATATCTCCGCTAATGTTCTTTGCGAACGTCTATTTCATTCAAATCATTATTTTGGAATCAGTTAATGTTATAGAAGTTGACACAAAGCGAGTCAACTACTAACATTGATGCTAACGAACAGACTCTAGTGTAACGTGTCAATGGTTAACGTAACTTCGCCATTATGGGTTGTCGTTAATTTCTACTTAAAAGTTGAGATAACTAGTATATATGGTCAGCAGAAATTCTAGTCGTATGGGGCGCCAGCAAAGTGTTGCCCCTAGAAGGAGAGTGATCAGGCTAGAGGTAGGTATACCTTCTGCACCAGTAAGAAACTCCTCGCATGGGATTATGGAGGATGGTCTGTATGTCATAAGTGTGGCAGCTAGGCTTCTGGAAATGCATCCTCAGACTTTAAGGAAGTATGAGCGTGCCGGTCTTGTTAGACCATCACGGACTGTTGGAATGTTGCGGTTGTATTCGGAAGAGGATATTGTCCGCCTGCGCCTGATAAAGCATTTGGTTGGAGATCTTGGATTGAATATCGCTGGTGTGGAACTGGCACTTGGAATGTTTAATCAAATGTTGAAAATCAAGTCTGGGCTGAATCAGGCAGAAAAGAGCGATTTGAAGTCTTACCTAGAAGATTGCCTTAATGAGATGTTTTCAGTCCTGAGAGTGAACCCTTCCTGAAGGCCTTTTCACCCCTGTCACAAACTTATAAATTATTTCCAATGGAGTTGATTTTTTGAGTGAGGAAATGGATAAAGATTCAATAGGTGAAACGCCTAGCGAAGACCAAATAGCTGATCCGAATTGCTTATCTGATGATGAGGAAACCACGCTTTCCCAAGAAACATTTGAGGAAGCACTCAGAGAGAAGGAGCAATTTAGGTCTATAGCTCAACGGGCGCAGGCCGATCTCGTCAATTATAGGCAACGGGCATCTCAGGAACTTGAGGAGTCACGGAGGACTGTTCAATTCGGGATTTTAAGTAGATTCTTAGGCGTTGCTGATGATTTGAGTAGGGCTATCGATAATCTTCCTGACGATGCAGATGAAACCTGGATCCAAGGTATTTCACTGGTAGCCAGAAATCTGTCAAATTCCCTCGAAATCGAAGGAGTTCAAAGGATAGAAGCTATAGGAGAACAGTTTGATCCATACCAGCATGAAGCGATTATGTATGAAGAACGATGTGAAGAAGAAGAAGGCACAATAGTTAGTGTTATACAAGACGGCTACAAGCTTAATGACAGGATACTCAGACCTGCTCGAGTTGTTGTGGCGCAAGCAAAGAACTTACAAGAAGAGCAAATAGATCCAGAAAAACAGGAAGATGAACAGGAGGAAAACTGATGCCGAAGATACTCGGTATTGATTTAGGTACCACAAATTCATGTATGGCAGTTATTGAGGGTGGTGAACCAAGGGTCATCGAAAATGCAGAAGGAACTCGAACTACCCCGTCCGTTGTTGGTATAAATCCTCGTTCTGATGAAAGATACGTTGGCACAACGGCAAAAAGACAGGCTGTGACTAACCCCGATAATACCGTCTTTTCTGCAAAGCGCTTTATGGGGATGAAATATAGTGATGAATCGGTTGAACGTAATTTGCCACTCGTGCCTTATAAGGTTGTTTCACATTCAAATGGCGATGCTCATGTAGAGATGGGAGGCAAGACTTATGCGCCTCCTGAAATATCTGCAATGGTGTTACAGAAATTAAAACAAGATGCAGAAGCCAAATTAGGGGAGGAGATAACCCAAGCAGTAATTACCGTTCCCGCATATTTCAACGATAGTCAACGCAATGCTACGCGTGATGCAGGAAAGATAGCAGGCCTCGAGGTTTTGAGGATAATTAATGAGCCTACAGCCGCTGCTTTAGCTTACGGAATGGAAAATAACCAAGATCAAACAATAGCTGTTTTTGATCTTGGAGGAGGAACTTTTGACATAACCGTTTTGCAAATGGGAGATGGGGTTTTTGAAGTGAAGGCTACTAACGGAGATACTCATCTCGGTGGTGACGACTTCGACCAGGTAATAATAGATTGGATTTGCGATAAATTTAAGCAAGCTCAAGGTATTGATCTAAAGGGTGACCGCATGGCGCTCCAGAGGCTACGTGAATCCGCTGAAAGAGCTAAAATTGAGTTGTCAACCCTAATGCAGACCGAAATCAATTTACCTTTTATTACTGCTGATGCTTCAGGGCCTAAACACTTGGTAGAGACTCTTCAGCGTTCCACCTTAGAACAGTTGGTAGAGGATCTTATCAAGAGTTCCATTGAGCCTTGTAAGCAAGCCATGGAAGATGCTGGTGTGTCGAAAGGGGAGATCGATGAAATTATCTTAGTTGGGGGAATGACGCGAATGCCGGCCGTGCAGCAGGCTGTTGAAGAATATTTTGAAAAGGAATCTCATCAAGGAGTGAATCCCGACGAGGTCGTAGGCATTGGAGCTGCTATACAAGCTGGAGTGCTCCAGGGAGATGTTCAAGATATATTGCTCCTGGATGTCACTCCCTTGACGCTTGGTATTGAAACACTTGGTAGCGTCACAACTCCTCTTATTCCTCGTAACACGACAATCCCGACTTCCAAGAGCGAAACTTTTACAACAGCTTCGGACAATCAACCTTCCGTGGAAGTTCATGTTTTACAAGGTGAGAGGCCTATGGCTGGTGAAAACAAAACGATCGGGAGATTTAATTTGGATGGTATTCTCCCTGCTGCAAGGGGAATTCCGCAGGTAGAGGTCACATTTGATATTGATGCTAACGGTATATTGAGTGTATCTGCCCAGGACAAGGGCACAGGGAAAGAGCAAAGTATCACTATCACGGCTAGTTCAGGTCTCTCTCAAGACGAGATAGACAGGATGGTTGATGAAGCTGAGCAGCATGCTGAAGAAGACGAGAAGAAGCGCCATGGAGTAGAGGTGCGAAATTCTGCCGAAAGTGCAGTCTATGCAGCTGAGACATTGATTAAAGAAAACGAGGACAAGATCTCCCCTGACTTGAAGGCAGAAATGGATACAGCAATACAGTCTGTCAGGACCGCGCTCGAGGGAGAAGATGTCTCTCTTATTGAGTCTTCTTTACAGCAACTTCAAGAGACTGTTCAGAAAGTCGGCCAGGAGGTCTATAGTAACGCGGGAGAACCCGGCGAAGAGGCCGGTTTTGCAGACTCAGAAACTACTGATCAGGACCCGGATAATACTGTTGAAGGTGAATTCAGGGAAGTGTGATAGGGATCGAGATCTTGGGAAATAAAAAGGGCGTCCGACTGGACGCCCTTTTTATTTGAGACGGTAATAAAGGGCTACAATACGTGATATGAGAGTAGGTGCTCTCTCATTACGTCTTCAGCAAAATCATTACTCACATCTCGCCATACAGAGTGAATGTGATTGGCACCGTTCTGACGGTTGTCAAATTCAACAACAAAATCACCGCCGTGGAGCCTATAATAGTGTTCTTCTCCAGCAGACTTGCCGCCACCCCATGCAAAATGAATATTTTCGAGTCCATATAGATTTAATTTGGACATCTTTTGGTCGGCCAATTCTGCAGGCACCTGGTTTATGTATTCTGAAATCAGGGACTTCACGATTCCTTTCTGTGTTTCATCCATCTTTGAGATTGTCAGACCTTCCTCTTTTGGCAGGCTGACTTTTGAGCTGTTGTAGGTCAGTATGTCCCATGGAGCTTCGTCATATATGATCGCTCTTTTTTTCTGGCCATTGTCGAGGCTGTTGAGCAGATCAAAAGCTATGTCTTCCCTGTCACTCAAGATTCTGAGGCCAGATTGTGGACCGGAAGGCACTTCTGCAGGATTAGCTCCAAAGAAAAAAGGTGTCATTGATATAACTTCATCTTTCCAGACGCTAAAGTGTAAAGAAACATGATGGCCTTCTGTTCTCCAGGACCATGGGCCATCGCCATCTGGTTCTCCGAAAATTGTGAAATAGTAGAGTTCAGGATCTCGTCTAAATGATATTGCTCCCTGTTCTTTTTCTAGCGGTCCAAGAACTGATTCTAAATCAATAATTTTTCGGGCCTGTTGATATGAAGTTTCGGTTAATCCTGTGGACATTAAATCAAAGGCTAATTCCCTCTGGGAGCCATCCATATCGCGTAACGCTAATCCATGCCTATTCATAGGTGGGTAGTACCAAAAAATTCTTTCCCCATCCAAATATTCGAAGCATGCCTTTTCTTTCTGATTTGAAGATAGGCTATTTAAAAATTTCTTTCCTGCTTCATTCATTCTGTCAACCAAAGACGTTTCTAAATGACTATGTGATGTGGTCATTATCAATCCTCCCGTGCTATCTCTGTGAAATACCTTCTTTGTTGTAGCCACCTGCCCTAGGTTAGCATTCGGCGAGTTTTCTGTCAGTATCGTCGATAAAGTTCCCTTATATCTTTACTAGTTTTTGGAAACTTCGAACGACATCTGGGGGGGTTGAGTAGTGACTTATGTTCGTTCTTGCTACTTCAGCCACATAAATACTCAGATTTGAGTCAAGGCATAATCCGTGTGGGGCAACAAATTGACCGGCACCTAGCCCGTAACCCATATGGCCGATTCGTTCCACAACTTTACCGCTAGTATCTAGAACGCTGACTCTGGGACCAATATTGGGAACACTCTGACTGATTGGAGTCCCCCATCCCAGTTCTGCGACGTATACCATTTGAGAGTCGTCATCGATGTATATTGCACATGGACGATGTATATTTGCCCACACGGCCTCAAAATTGCCATTTCTGTCGAATACTTGAACGCGGTGGTTTTCTCTATCACAGACGTAAAGATATCCGTTTTTATCGGTGGCTATATTATGAACTATGTTAAATTCGCCCTCTCCGACCCCCGGCCCACCCCAGGAAGTAATCAACTTTCCGTCAGGAGAGTATTTGTGAATTCGACCGTTTCCGTATCCGTCTGTTACGAATATCTCTCCAGTATCAGGGTCAGTCGCTGTATGCGTGCATCTGTTAAAAGGGCTCCCACTGAAGGGAACTGCAGGATTACCTGCATCTCCTATAGTCATGAGGACTTTCCCATCTAGCGTACATTGTCGGACAGTGTGATCCCCGTCGTCGGTACAGTACAAAGTGTCATCTGGTCCAACACTGACTCCATGAGCTCGAGAGAAAATACCTTCACCCCAGGATTTAAGAAAATTCCCATCGCTGTCGAACACCATCATCGGATGGTCTCCCCGATTGAAAACATAAACATTATCATTAGAGTCCGTAGCTACCCCTGCCGTTTCTGGCCAAGAATATCCATCGGGTATTTTTTCCCAATTTTCCACAAACTCATAAACGAAGTTTCCACCACCAGATTTTGTTTGACTAGCCATGTTGGTCTCCCCTTGGATCATTTATTTGCCGGCCATTTAATTATCTAAAGACCTCTTAAGTTGGCAGATTATACATCTCCCTTAGCGTTACTATCATGACGACCTCAAAACCTACTATAAATGTAACAGTGTAAAATCGGGTCGAGAGATGAAATGAATCAATCATTTAGCCTCTCGATTTGAGTAATTGTTTTTTACAACTGGAGGGAAAGATGACTATGACTGGAGCAACTGTTGTGGGGATTAGATTGTGCGTTGGAAGTCGTGACCCAATGAAGATTGTAGACGATGCAACAGTAATTACGGGCGAAGGAATAGAAGGAGATCGACATCGCAGGGCTGATGGTCATAGGACGCAGCGTCAGATACTTTTGATGGATCGTGAAACTATTGGTAAGTTTAAACTCCAAGATGGTGATGTTCGTGAGAACATAACTGTGGAAGGCTTGGACTTCAGTACACTCGAAGATGGGAATAAAGTGGCGATTGGATCTGAGGTCATATTGCGAATAACCGGGGATTGTGAACCCTGCTCTCGTATGGATGAGTTACGACAGGGATTGAAAGATGAACTGGATGGTCAGCGAGGTATGCTCGCATTTGCGGAAAAAGGTGGAATTATCTCAACTGGAGATAGCGTTATGACTGTGACATCCTAGAACGCATAAGTGGTTAGATCTAATTCATTCACCAGTCTCTGGAGTTCAGTGAATGCATCCAGATCAGGTATGTCATACGGTTTCCGGACGCTGTTACTTTTGAAGACCCCGCGCATTTTGAGGATTTCTTTGGTGAATGAAAAACACACTTGGGGTTGTGCTAGGGTTCTTAGAATAGGTTCGAATCGGTTTATGTTGGACCTGGCTTCTTCGGGATTGCCGGCAAAGAATAAATCCAACGTTTTTCTATAAGCCTCTGGGATTGATACCCACGGCATTGTTCCAACAGCACCTCTAAGAAGTTCTTCGACTAGGAAGCTACCTCCTGCTCCCCCAAAAACAATTAGGTTACCTTCTCCTTTGTTTACAGCTTCAGAAACTCTTGGCGGGGTTGGTAAAGTTTCTACTTTGGCGTAGCAAACATTTTCATTGTCTCTTGCTAGTTTTGCCGCTAATTCTGGTGCAACAGGGGCAAAGTCGATGTCCTGTATAAAAATAGGTAAATTAATGGATTGGGATATGTTCTCGTAGTGA
>Ga0066367_1000385_pt1 | contig 10018 bp, 10 predicted proteins | sample Knorr_S7_td_AAIW_FD_77335 | JGI IMG/M metagenome (GOLD analysis project Ga0066367, IMG submission 77335) | Marine microbial communities from Southern Atlantic Ocean transect - Knorr_S7_td_AAIW_ad_750m_LV_A | ecosystem: Environmental > Aquatic > Marine > Oceanic | place: Atlantic Ocean...
CATTCAATCTATTGCAGTCACATACCTGAGATTCATTTGTCTAATATATCCCCTTATTGCTATTGGCATGACTGTAGGCAGGATTCTTCAAGGATTGGGAAAGGGGCTTCCAATGCTTGTGATTACATCTATCCGAATTTTGGCCTTGTCTGCACCGTTAGCATTGTATTTTATCATGGTGTTAAATAAACCCATTGAATGGGTTTGGTATGCCATGATTATTTCCACGATTGTGTCTGTTGCCATATCCTTAATCTGGTTAAAAAGTGCATTTAAGGATCTGGTTAGGGATTAGATTAACGATATTCCCTGAACGTGGATCTGCGAAAGATATCTAGGGATTCGTATTCAGAAAAATCTTTCATTACAAGCCGATTTAAAATAACACCTTTTTTAGAAGTAGCATAGGCGATTGGGATATCGGATGTTTTATTTTTATTTTTTGTAATCAAAAATTCGAATCTTTCACCATTAATTTCTGTATTTGTAATCCTATAAAATGCATCTGTATTCCTGTTATGGGCGTGGATTGACCAATAACGATCGTTAGGCGGCACCGATGTGGATACAAATAAATCCCCATTACTAAGATCGTATGGAATAAGAAAATATAAAAAATCGGGGTTTGGTTTTCGAGCTGATTGTTTATTTGACAGACATGATGGATTAATATAAAAAATACCATCTACCCATCTTTCACCACATTCACTTTCAAATATTTTAGCTGCCTCCAAATCACGATCCAGTTGGCGCATAACGATTTCAGGACCAATCCAGATTAATAATCCATGAATTAGAATAGCTGTCCCGATAAATTTTATAATCCAATTACCCATGAGGACTTACCTTTTTGATACGGCCAATAGGAATTGAATTTTTGTCTTCATAATAATTTAGGTCCGGGCCATAAATACGCATTATAATTGTAAAATTATTATTTCCATGATTTATAATCTGTTTTCCGAAATATTTTTCTGGATTTGCTGTAAGTATTATTTCATATTCACCATTATCCTTGATAGTTGACCGAAACGAATTGGCCACTGTTTCTTCAAAAGGGTCTATTCGACTATTTTCATAATTATAAATGACAAAGCTCCAATAACGACTTTTGGGTGGAATCCCCCTTAATACATAATCATTTTCTCCAGATAATTTTACTCCATCATCATCACTCATTGCTTCAAGATATATGACTTCAGGACGAATACTTCCCAATAAACCGATGAATGCGATATAATTACGCAACCATGGATTTTGATTTTTCATGGCTAAATCAAAATGTGTCACCCATTGATTTCGTTTGATGCCGCCGATCAAACTCATTGAAATGGGGTTAGTATAAGTAAAGGGGTAAAAGGAAGCACCCCCAATGAGGATCCCCAATAGAATGGGCAATAAAGATCGATAAAAAACTTTATTCATTTATTATTAAATGCATTCAGTTTAATAGCATAAAAAAACCATAATATAAAAAATAATAGAAAAATTATTCCAAAGATCCAACCCCATATATGATCTACACTTAATGCACTCCAAAAAAGACCGATGGTTGCGGACCCCGCCCAAATGACTGCCCATCGTAACTTGAGTTGCATCTTTTCCAAATCAAATTTGGCTGCCATAAGGGAACTGTATCCAATGCCAAACAACGCTGCAGCCGACATCCGCGCGGCCAATGGATCGAGTGGTTCATAATTCAATAATGAAGCCAGTTGTTCTGGAAAAAAGAAGAAGGGTATTGCAAAGGTGTAGTCCACGTAAAAGTGGAACACCAGCCACTTTCGTAATGATTGCGGTACTTCCATTTATTATTCACCTTTCAAATGAAGAGGATTTTGAGACTCTCTAATATTTATTTGTGATTCAAAGATAATTTGTTTAATTCCACCTTAAATTCTAATACAATAAAATCAGTCAGACAACATATGGGAAAAATAAAGAGCGCAATATTACTAAAACTGTTAATGGTGAAGGCGAAAAGGAGTAAACTTAAAATGAATGATAACAATTCTATTTATATGCTGAATGCATTATGGTTCAAACCGGATGGTGGTCATAATAAATATAAGAAGTATATGAAATCGGTTAGCCCCTTGTTGAAGAAATACGGTGGACGCGTTCATTCAAATTTATACGTACCCCAGGCTGCAATTATTGGTGAATTTGATGCGGATATGATTTTTTTTGTCGAATGGCCTGACTGGCCCACCTTTATGAACTTTGCAAATGATCCAGATTATGAATCGATCAGACAATTAAGAGAGGACGCCATTACAAATTCACTCCTTATCCGCTGTGCAAAAATATGATCAACCCAAAATGACAAATATTCAGACCCATTATCGAACGTGTAACCTTTGCGAAGCCATGTGCGGATTGGTTATAACCACCCAAAATGAGCAAATTCAAACGATTGTTGGCGATGAAAAAGATCCTTTAAGTCACGGGCATATTTGTCCCAAAGCATTGGCTTACAAAGACCTCCATGAGGATTCGGATCGTTTGAAATTTCCCGTGAAAAAAACCAATTCAGGATGGGAGCAAATCTCTTGGGAAAATGCATTGGATGAAATCGCCGATAAATTAGTAAATATCCAAAAAACATATGGCAACAATGCCGTGGGTGTTTATCAGGGGAACCCATCTGTCCATAATTATGGAACTCTCCTTTATGGGCCAACATTTTTTTCTTCTCTGCGAACGCGAAATAAATTTTCTGCTTCTACAGTGGATCAAATCCCTCACCAATTTGCAGCTTACCAAATGTTAGGTCACCAATTGTTGGTTCCAATTCCTGATATTGACCGAACGCAATATATGATTATTCTCGGGGGGAATCCCCTTGTATCCAATGGAAGTTTGATGACGGCACCAGATATAAGAAATAGACTAAAGGCGATCCAAAGTCGTGACGGGAAATTCGTTGTAATAGACCCAAGAAGAACTGAAACGGCTAAGTTGGCAGATGAGCATTATTTTATTCAGCCAGGGACTGATGTTTATTTTCTCATTGGAATTATTCAGGAAATTATCAAAAATGGGTGGATCAAACAGGGGCATTTGGATTCCGTAACTAAAAATCTGGACGAATTTTTAACTTCTATTCCAGATATAGAATTGGAAACAATTTCAAGTATTACGGGAATCTCAAGTGCAAACATCCAACAAATAGCAAAAGAATTCTCTCAGGCGGAATCGGCCGTATGTTATGGCCGGATGGGTGCTTGTACCCAAAAGTTTGGCGGAACGGTACATTGGCTGATCAATATGGTTAATATCATCACTGGGAATTTTGATGCTCCAGGTGGCGCCATGTTTACTTCACCTGCTTTTGACACCTTAGGTAATTCTCAAACGAAGGGACATTATAATAAAGGTCAAAGTCGTGTTCGCAATCTCCCTGAATTTGCTGGTGAATACCCTGCAGTAACAATGGCGGATGAGATGCTGGTAAAGGGGGAGGGGCAAATTCGAGCCATGGTAACCTCTGCGGGAAATCCCATTCTGTCCGTTCCGGGGGGAGAAAAATTAGACCGTGCATTTTCGGGGCTGGAATTCATGGTTTCCATCGATTTTTATATAAATGAAACTACCCGTCATGCGGACATTATTTTGCCGCCTGCTTTCAATCTTAATGGCCCCCATTTTGATGTGGTATTCAATATTTTTGCTGTCCGGGATGTTGTAAAATATTCCAATCCGATATTTCCAAAAGAATCTGGCACAAAATACGATTGGGAAATATTTATGGGATTGGAAAAACGGGTGGCGCAAAAAAATGGACGAAAATATTCAAAGATTAACCATTTTCTATCCAAAAAATTCGGTCCGGAATGGCTATTGGATTTAGGAATACGTATTGGTGAATACGGAAGTTTAAAATCTCTATTTAAATGGAATGGCCTGACCTTATCAAAAGTTAAGAAACAAGTGCACGGAGTTGATCTGGGTCCATTGAAACCGAGATTCCCAAAGCGATTATTTACCTCTGATAAAAAAATTGATTTGGCTCCATCCATTTTTATCGATGATTTAAAGCGTGTGATTTCCAATGTGGCTCAATCCAATTCCAATGGCAGTTTAACCTTGATAGGACGGCGACAACTTCGAAGTAACAATTCATGGATGCATAATTGTCCATCATTAATGAGTGGCCGGGATCGTTTTTTAATATTAATGAATCCATTAGATGCTCAAAAAAAATTGATTGCAGATGGACAAAAAGTTCGAGTTAAAACATCGAATGCCCAAATAGAATTAGAAGCAAAACTTTCGGCAGAAATAATGCCAGGTGTGATCAGTATTCCCCATGGCTGGGGGCATGAAGGGAAAGGTACCCAGCAAAAAATAGCCCTTAAAAACAAGGGAGGGAATCTGAACGCATTAGGGGATGATTTAGCGATTGATCCTGTGTCGGGAAATGCTGATTTGCATATTCGAAATGTAGAGGTGTACCCGATTTAACAAATAAATCACAGTATCGTTATCTTTCAACAGCATTGATTAGTTTATGCATGACCATCCATGAATCTAATGACGGAAAATCATAAATATTCCAACCGATAAATACAGCTACAATATTCAAATCAGGAATAACCAACATTCTTTGTCCACCCAATCCGGATGCATGCGTTGTGCATCTGGTGTGGATGTACCCCAGCTTAACGTTGGCCAGTTTTCACCATCATTGTTTCTGCCAAATTCCCTGCTCAATAAGACCATGGAGCAAAATGTAAATAGTAAAAGTGTTTATTTTAATTTCCCCATTTTAACGATTATTGAAATTCAAATTTATTGAAATAAATGATAACAAAGACTAACCCCTCGTTTAATTGAATCACATAATAATTCTAATCCAACCAGTATTATATTCAAGGTTATGATGAGCTGGTTACAAGAGAATTACGAAGTGGCGCTTTCTAATCCTATCATCCTAAGTGTCCTGATCATTTTGGGAGCTGTTATTGCAGCAAAGATTACAGATATGATCTTTACAAGGATATTTAAACGGATAGTAAATAAAACCCAAACAAATTTCGATGATCGAATTCTTGAACTGTTACATCGTCCCATTTTTTATTCTATTTTATTTATTGGATTCTCGGTTGCAGTCAAAACGGCAGAACTCCCGAATTATATTGATTATGCCCTAGTCGGCATTTTCAAAACAAGCACCATTTTGATTTGGTTGTTTGTTGTGATGAAAGTTTTGATACTCTCTATGGAATGGGCATCGCAAAAAACATCTAATCCACTTCTGCAGCAAAAGACGCTTCCTCTTTTTAATAATCTCGGGAAAATTGCCATTGGCTTGTTTGGTATTTATTTCATTTTCTTAAGTTGGGATATCAATATAAATGGCATTCTGGCTTCGGCGGGTGTGTTGGGTGTGGTGCTGGGTTTGGCTGCGAAAGATACAGTTGCCAACTTCTTTGCAGGAATTTTTCTTATGGCTGATTCACCCTACAAAGAAGGGGACTATATTTTATTGGATACAGGCGAACGGGGATATGTAAAAAGTATGGGACTCCGTTCCACACGGTTTATGACCCGGGATGATATTGAAATTACCATTCCAAATTCTGTGATAGCAGCATCCAAAATCGTAAATGAAAGTGGAGGGCCGGGCGAGAAAGAACGGGTGCGAATCACACTCCATGTAGCCTATGAATCAGATATTGATGATGTAAAAGCATTACTTATTTCAATAGCATTGGGGAATGAAAATGTATTAAAAACTCCGGAACCCCGTGTCCGATTTCGGGAATTTGCCGATCATGGACTCAGACTCCAACTGCTTTTCTGGATCCATAAACCAGAGATTCGCGGTCGAACTGTGGACGCGGTAAATACGGAGATATATAAACAATTTTCCCAAAATAATATTTCCATTCCCTATCCAACCATGAAGGTGATCTTACCCCGAGAGGGGAACAATTCTTGATCCTTAAGTTTGTTGTTCTTGCTTTATATTTTTTAATTCTGCTTGGCATTGGATTTTTTGCGTCCAAACGCGTTTCGAATATTACAGATTATTATGTAGGTGGAAAAAAGCTTAACTACTGGATCGCTGCCCTATCTGCCAGATCTACAGGAGAATCAGGATGGCTGCTTATTGGTGTTACAGGCATGGGTGCCCTTATAGGGGTCAGCGCATTTTGGATTGTGGTGGGAGAAGTGCTTGGGGTTTGGCTATCCTGGCAATTCATGGCAAAAAAATTCAAGCGAATGACCGATGAATATGATTCTATAACCATTCCTGATTTTCTGGTAAGTCATTTTAAATCCACCACCCATACGATTCGGATTATCGCTGCCACGGCACTCTCTCTTTTTGTAATTATCTACGTGAGTGCTCAGATCGATATTACGGGTAAAACATTTGAATCTTTTTTAGGCCTTAATTATTATACTGGAATTGGAATCGGTTTTGGAATTGTTATTATGTACATTTTTTCCGGTGGATTTCTCGCAGTAGCATGGTCTGACTTTTTCCAGGGATCCCTCATGTTTGTGGGGCTTTTGCTTCTACCTGTGGTTACTTATTTCAGTCTTTCCGGCGACACATCCATAGTTGACGGTTTGCGGTCCATAGACCCTGCCTTATTAAATATATGGGGAGCGGGTGGATTAACACTCATGAACGGTGTAGCCATCCTTGGTCTTTTATCTATCGGAATCGGATTTATGGGCTCGCCCCAGGTGTATGTTCGCTTCATTGCGATTAGAGATGAAGCTGAGATCGAAAAAGGAAAGTGGGTTGCGCTTTTTTATACACTGCTTACCGATACAGCCGCTGTCATGATTGGAATCTTGGGGCGATATATGCTCACCCAAGCAGGGGATAATCCCGAATTGATCTTGGGCAATGCAGCGGAAAATGTCCTTGCTCTCGTGTTGGGACAAGTCATGCCTACCTTAATTATTGGTATTTATATTGCTGCTGTTTTGTCGGCGGTCATGTCCACGGTGGATTCACTTTTGGTTGTGGCTTCCAGTGCTGTCATCCGTGATTTTTATCAACAAATATTTCATCCAAATGTGGATGAGCAACGGCTTATGGGATTATCAAAAAAGGTGACCCTGGCGCTTGCAATTCTCGCTTTAATCGTGGCATTATGTGTATCTGTTTTATCACCAACCCGAACAGTTTTTTGGTTTGCAATTTTCGGTTGGTCTGGAATTGCCGCAACATTTTGTCCTGTAATAATTTTGTCTATATTTTGGAAAAATTATACCGAAAAAGGTGCAATTGCCTCAATGATCACAGGGTTTCTTTGCATTCCATTTTTTAAATTTGTGGTTCCCGGTTTTTCATCTTTTGAACCTTATATAACTAAATTAGATGTAATGCTACCATCGGTTTTGTTTGCAATGATTGCAGGGTGGGTCACCAGCGGGGCCTTTAAAAAATAACTTTTCTCATTACACAACCAATTTTGCAGAAATCTTTTCCAGTTTAATCCTGATTCATACAAATTGAATTTTGTAAATTGTATGAGGTAAATGCTAAAATGAAGGAGGTTCAATGGCTTTGCTTAATCAAGAGGAAGTTCAGTCCGCAATAGAAAATATTGAAGGCTGGATCTATACAGATAGTGCTATTCATAAAACGATCACTTTTGATTCTTATATGGATGGAATACAATTTGTTAATCAACTTGCGGAACATGCTGAAGCCATCAATCATCATCCTGATCTTACCGTAGGATGGTGCAAAGTCGGCGTTACATTTACATCCCACGATCAAGGTGGTGTGACGGATCAATGTATAGCAATGGCCAAGGCCGTTGACTCCCTTTTATAACTAAAACAAAATAAATTCATGAAAAAATATATTTTTACTCTTCTATTTCTTTGTTCATTTCTAACCGGTCAAAATATCACATCCGCCGTTAAAGCATCTTCTGATCCTGTCATGGATGGGGATGTGTTGAATGATCCGGCTTGGGTCAATGTGCCTGAAGTAACTACCTTTATTCAAAAAACGCCGGATGAAGGGCAGTCCGTTTCCGAAAAGACTGCCGTAAAGGTCATGTATACAGAAAAAACATTTTATGTTTCTGTAGTTTGCTACGACACCAACCCCGGAGAAATTGTCATCTCTGATACACGGCGAGATTCACCCCTCAATAATTCAGACAGTTTTTCATTTATAATTGATACATTTAAAGATTTCCAGACGGGGTATCTTTTTGGTACGAATCCTGCAGGGATTGAATATGACGCCCAGATCACCGGTGGCGGAGAAGGGGGGAGCATGATGCGCCGGTTTAGCATGGGGACAGGAGGCGGTTTCAACGTAAACTGGGATGCTGTTTGGGAAGTTAAATCGCAAAAAGGAGATTTTGGCTGGAGTGCAGAATTTGCCATTCCATTTAAAACACTTCGCTATGCAACCAATAAGGATCAGTCTTGGGGAATTAATTTTGAACGGGTAATTGCACGGAAAAAAGAGGAAGCCCATTGGTCACCCATTTCAAGGCAGCATACAATGAATCGTTTGGTCTCGGCCGGAACCTTAACACACATGAATGTTCCTACTTCCCGTAATATTAAGATTATGCCCTATGTATTAGGCCAAAACAATGTAAACAAGAATGAAACCACATCAAAATCCAGCGATGGAAACTTTGGATTGGATGCAAAATTAAGTATAGGGTCTTCAATGTCTTTGGATCTAACCTATAATACTGATTTTGCCCAAGTGGAAGCAGATGAACAGCAGATCAACCTGGATCGATTCAGTTTATTTTTTCCGGAAAAAAGGGCTTTTTTCCTCGAGAATGCGGGACTTTTTTCTGTAGGTACCGGTGGTGGTTTTTTCGGTCCAGACATCGAAATGTTTTTTAGCCGCCGCATTGGCGTCGGTCCCGATGGGGAACCTGTACCCATTGTTGGCGGGGGAAGACTCACGGGGACTTTTTCAGGGATGAAAGTAGGTATGCTGAGTATGAGAACCGATAAGGTGACAGATATTACTGATGCCAATCAATATTCAGTTTTCAGGTTGAAAAAGGAACTGCCCAACCGCACCCATATTGGTGCAATGTATACCGCTTTAGACCACATGGGCACCGATGGTTATGTAAATAATGCTTATGCTTTTGATGCGCAAATAGGAATTGGCGAATTGAGCAAGATTGTTGTTTTTGCAGGATTAACTGAAACACCTGAAATGGATAAGGATAATGCTTATGCCTACAGGATGGAAATTGCGCGGGACACAAAACAAATTTCTACTAATGCGTCTTACACTGAAGTGGGCGCTAGCTTTAATCCCGAAATGGGATATTTAAAGAGAGAAAATTATCGAAAATGGTCCGGGCGGATTTTTACCCGATTTCGTCCTGAAAATAAATTTGGCTTATTAGAAATCAGACCCCATGTCAATTATGATGGTTATTGGAAGTTAGATGGATTTCAGGAATCGGGAAGATGGCATATTGATAATCATTGGGAGTTTCGATCGGGATTTGAAATACATACAGGAACCAATTTAGTTAAAGAAGGTGTTATCGAAGTTTTTGAAATATCTGATAGTGTTTTTGTTTCCGCAGGAACTTATGATGACCAGGAAATTCAAATTATGATTATGACGAACCAAGCTAAACCGATCAGTTTCAGCTCGATGAATCGTATCGGTGGATTTTTTGGTGGAGATCGAATCAACATGACACCCACAGTTCGTTTGCGCTACAAAGATCGATTCACATCTGAATTTAGTTTCAATTTTAATAAAGTCAATTTACCCGGCGGTAATTTTACCACCAATTTACTTCGGGCACGTCTTACGTATTCTTTTACGCCGAAAATGTATATTCAATCTCTCCTTCAATATAATAACCAATCAGATCAATGGTCTATGAATTGGCGGTTTATCTGGCAGCGGTCGGCCGGCACCGGGTTATACTTGGTATATAACCAGGCCCAGGATTATGACGGAATTCCAATTGAAAAGAGCACCAAATCTTTCGTAGTAAAATACAGTTATTTATTTGATGCATTGAATTAA
>Ga0066367_1000386_pt1 | contig 10014 bp, 8 predicted proteins | sample Knorr_S7_td_AAIW_FD_77335 | JGI IMG/M metagenome (GOLD analysis project Ga0066367, IMG submission 77335) | Marine microbial communities from Southern Atlantic Ocean transect - Knorr_S7_td_AAIW_ad_750m_LV_A | ecosystem: Environmental > Aquatic > Marine > Oceanic | place: Atlantic Ocean | collected...
TAGTCAATCCCCAGAACCGGTTCTCTACCGACACCTTCCCTCAATTTTACAAGCCAATCAGATGTCAACGCAATCGACTCACGGGGTTCAAAAAGCATTGGATCTTCTTCTTTGGGATGCCCAACACCAGTTCTAATCACTTTCCAGCCATCTGAAATCAAGCTTCGCACATTTTCTACTATTCCATCTCCAGGTGGAACTGAGGATGTTACAAAACATGGAACAAAATCTCGGTTCTTACCTCCTAATAATTGGTATACAGGCACACCAAGGCGGCGAGCGTTGAGATCATGCAAAGCGATGTCGATCGCAGAGATTGCTGCAGTTATAACACGGCCACCTTCAAAATACTGCCCTCTATACATTTCCTGCCACAGAGCACTAATTTTTCGAGAATCACGTCCTATCAGCCATTCCCGAAAATGCTTTACCATTCCTTCTACCGCAAGTTCACGGCCAGATAATCCAGCCTCTCCCCATCCATAAGCCCCATCATCAGCCTCCACCTTGAGAACAAACAAATTTCTTCTGCCTTCCCAAACTATATAAACCTTGATGTCTGTTATTTTCACTACATTTCCTCTCTCGAAAATTTAGTTCCTTTTACTGAAGCTTATATCAGTTCCGACCAGATAGATTCCATATCCCATTTCGTTAATGAGAGCAGACGAGCTCTTCCACCTCGAGCAAAAATGGAGACTCCTTTACTTACTTCATTATCGGGATATACGCGGAGGGTCAGACACTGTCTTCCATTAGCAAATACTTCGACTATGCTTCGATCAACATATATTTGAAGATTAAGTGCCTCATCTGACCCAAGAAATAAAGGGCCTGTCTCCGGAGGGCTGGCCAATACATCTTTCCTAGTAGATGACTCAGAAGCATCTATTTGCAAAGTATCCGTTTTAGACCAGCGATTTGTTGTACGCATAAACGAGATGCGGGTTCTCTCTTGTTTATCAGGAGACTGAAGAACATAAACCCCGCATTCACTCGCCTCACCAGGATCCAACTTGATATTTATCTCAATCTGGTTGCCAAACACCCCTTTCAAATCAACAGTTTCATTGGCAGGAATATCCCTGTCCGAAATATCAATCTGTTTAGATCTCAAGGAGTTTATCTCTTCCACCGGTTCTATTGATAAAGCACCCCCAGAAGACAGAGATAGCACTCTTGGGAGTGACATAATATCCGACCATCCTCTGTATTCAATACTCTCTTTTACGTTGTATATCGAAACAATTCTTCCTGACTCGTCAATAGTTGCAGAAGGAGCGTGGAGTCGCCCCACTGTAAGGGGGCCATAATTCATTCTTCCATGTATTTCCGGATGAAACTTATGGGTTGCTTGATCATATTCGCCTATAAAATATTGACTAGCGCGCTTGTGGCTAAAAAACAAGAATAAGTGCTTTCCTGAACCAATTGGTAAGAAATTTGGAACGGCACCATCTTCACCAGGTTCTGTCAGAAATCTACTTTCCAGCATACTCCCTAGATATTCCCAATCGGATAGATCTTTTGAGCGAAAAATATGATCAACTGCTTCACAATCAACACTGCGCTCGCCATTGCGATAGGTTCCGGATAGTGAAAAATAATATTCCCCTTCTTTCCAAATACACGGGTCAAAAACCCTGTAGGGATATCCAGTACTATCAACCGGAACAATGGGTATCACTGGGTTATCGGGATTTTTAATCCATTTGACAAGCAAAGGATCAGTTGAAGTGGCTATTGCATTCCCGGACTCAGTACCATGATAAATAGCGATAACTCTATTATCTTCCACCAAAGATTGCCCACTGAAGCAGTCTCTTTCTGTTTCAGGATATAACGCGATGGGCATGTCCTTCCAGCGAACCATATCTCTGCTCACAGCATGGCCCCAATGCACTACATCGTCATGCCCTCCTGGCCTGTACTGGTAAAACAAGTGATAGTAGCCATTCCACTGACAGAGACCGTTCGGATCATTCATGACATTTTGAGGCGGGGAGAAATGGAATGCGGGACGATAAGGGTCACCGGCCAGTGTCTTACGTGCTTTTGCAAAGTAAGCCACCTGAGGATCTTGTATCAAGTCAGTTAAATCAACCAATTTAGAGTAGGTGTAATCAGTTTGTGGGGGTAGAAAATTTAGTTTATTATCCAAAAGTCACTCCAGAAAGGATCACCCAACCAAAAGAGTTAAATACCTATATCAAATAACCCTTTCAAGTCCCGGGTTATCGACTCTCCCTGGCAACCTTCCACGCTTCGACACTGGATTATCGCTTATTTCTCGTATGTCTGCTGTAAAGTCAATCGGAGGCGCACTAGTGATATAGCTTCCCACCATGAAACCATTAACAGGAACCTGTTCCTCCACGAACTGTCTGATCCGGGTTGGATTAAAGCCCCCGCTAACATATATCTCCACATGTCTAAAATTTGATTGATCTAGTCGAGTCCGAACCTCATTCACCATCATAGGCGTGACACCTCCACGCTCTTTTGGAGTATCAAGTCTAACTCCGCGAAGCTTCTCACGAAGAGCCCGTGCAACTCCTAAAGATTCTTCAACCTCATCTCTAAAGGTGTCCACTAGAACAATACGTTGCACCGCCATATCCAGACGATGATCAAATGCTTGTGCTGCAGAAACAGTATCTCCGAAAATCAATGGCAAAGTATGGGGCATATTTCCAAAAGCATTTCTGCCAGCCTGTTTAGAGCCCAATCTAGTCGATGCAGAAGAACAACCGCCAACTATTGATGAATAATCCATAATATGGGCCACATTGGGGTGGATATGGCGAGCACCATAAGCTATGACAGTTGTGTCGCCTGCAGCCTTCACACATTCATTCGCAGCGGTAGCCCATCCTGTGGAGGAGGCTAAAATTCCACATATGCTAGTTTCGTAAAGCCCGAACGACGCATATCTAGATATAATTCTTAAAATCGTGTCGCCAGCCTCAAATGTATCCCCCTCGGACACTGTCCAAACCTGGACATCATCTCCAAGATTGTCGACATTTGCTATAGCTTCATCATCAACTTTTGGCAAAACGCTCGTTAGCAGCGACTTTGCCTCATCTATCCCACAGATCACTCCTCCTTTAGAAGCATAAAACTCCATCAAAACCTTAGGATTTTTCGACTCTAGACGGAGAATCTCCTTCGTCCAGTGAAGGTATTCATCTGCCGGATCACCTCTTATGACGGAGGGACGTATTTCAAACTGTGGAGAAGTCATTTGGTCACCCTATCGTATCGAATTTATGAATAATTTTAGTTTCTTTCAAGCCTAGTTTGAGCGTATCACAGTAGCACCAAGAATCTTTTCCAAATGATCAAGAGCCGCCTCATGGGCATTCAGATCAAATGAGGCTACAGCGTTGCCGGGTACTTTAACTTTATAGTCTCTATTTCTTGCATCAGCAGCCGTATGCATAACGCAAATATCAGTACACACCCCACAAATTGTAATTAGATCGGGAGCAATATCAGCAAGTTTTTGGTCAAGATCGGTCTTAAAAACCCCGCTATATCTCGTCTTATATATTAATTCTCCCTCATATGAGCGTAACTCGGGAATGAGCATCGATTCTTCCGTTCCCTTAACACAGTGAACAGGAAACATTTCAAACTCTAAGTCGTCGAGTTCATGGCTGTCACAAATAAATATTACAGAGTCGCCACGGGACTGATGATCTTCAATAAGGGAACATATATTAGGGATAATAGCTCTACTTTCATCCCCACAATACAGGTTATGTCCCTCAACCATAAACCCCACAAGCATATCGACTACAAGCAAAGCATTTCCCATCTTAATCCCCCTAGAACAGACCGGCAGAACATCTGCGACATCTTATAGGCCGTTTTCTAGGCAAATTCTACCTTACGACAATGACATAATAAGAACTGCCCAGCCGTCAGATCAACGTGGCCTACCTGATAGAGTTTTACGCGAAGCCGCGAGACCACCAAATCTAATCCTCAACAACCCTTTTACGTCATCCCAGGCCGTTCTGAAGATATTTACCCTGGTATCGGGATCATCAGTCCAATTAACTGGTATTTCGCAAACGCTATAACCATTTTTCTCTGAAATGATCAGTAGCTCTGTATCAAAAAACCAACCTGTATCCTTAACTAGAGGAATTACATTGTTAACAACCTGTCGAGAAACAACTTTGAACCCACATTGCGCGTCTCTGAACGAGACAAAAAATAACGCCCTGAATAGAATACTGTAGCACCGTGAAATAATTTCTCTTTTAATAGTTCTGCCTGCTACATGGGATCCTTTACAGAGTCTAGAACCTACTGATAGTGAGCACTCTCCAGAAGTGACAAGATCCACAGCATCTGGCAGATGGGCCAAATCAGTAGATAAATCCACATCCATGTAAGCAACAACGTCTGCTTGGCTTTTCATCCAAGCAGACTTTAAGGCTCGGCCACGTCCTTTCTCAGTTAATCTGAATACATGGATTTTCGAATATTTTTTTGATAGCGCACATGCGACAGAATACGTATCGTCAGTGGAGCCATTATCCGCAATAGTAATTTCCCAATCATATGACCTCATATACCTTTCGCAAAACTGAAGCAACTTACCAATACATACTGGTAACGCCTTTTCTTCATTAAGTACTGGTATAACAATTTCTATGCTGGACAATAGCCGATATCCTCAATATCTGCGATAACTAATGGTTGAAATGACGCACGCCAGTAAACACCATTACAATCCCTGCTTTATTTGCGGCTGCGATCACCTCATCGTCTCTAATAGACCCTCCTGGCTGAGCGATGGCTGTGATGCCACCCTCCGCTGCCATCTCGATATTATCCGCAAATGGCATGAATGCATCAGATGCCAATGCTGATCCCTTAGATTTATCACCGGCGATGCGAAGAGAAAGATGAATACTAACGATTCTGTTAGGTTGCCCTGCACCCATACCAACCATCACATTATCTTTTGCTAAAACTATCGTGTTGGATTTAATATGCTTTAAGCATTTCCATGAAAATTCTAGATCTTTCCACTGCTTACTGGTTGGCTGCCTTTCAGTAACAACTTTCCAAGAACCCCTATCTTCCCTAATATTATCAATTGTCTGCAAAAGAGCCCCTCCAGACACAGACTTCAGACTAACTTCCGTTAATGCGCCTGTTGGCACATCCGCTCTGAGTAATCGCGTTCTCTTACGCCTCCTAAGTATTTCTAAAGCATCTTCTTCATATGAAGGTGCAATGATTATGTCAAATAGAACCCCACGCATCGCTTCTGCAGTTTCCATCTCCAAGTTCCGATTGAAAGCAACAATCCCCCCATATGCAGACACGCTGTCACCTTGAAAAGCTTTTTCATAAGCCAGAGCCTGTTGGTTATCAAGAGCAATTCCGCAGGGATTTGTATGCTTGACGATTACACATGCACTATCATTAAAATCTGTTACGGATGTCCAGGCTCCATCCGCATCCAATACATTGGTATATGACATAGGCAACCCATGCAGCCGTTCAGCACGAACTATCCCGCCTGATCCCAATACACTGGCATAAACAGCACCTGATTGATGAGGATTCTCTCCATAGCGCAAATCGTCAAGTTTGCTATACGCCGCTGTGAACTCAGCAGCATCTAAAGGTGTTTCATCGTTAAGCCATGTCGCTATTGCGGAGTCATAGAATGAGACATGTTGAAATGCCTTGAGGGCCAATTTCTTTCGCTCTGATTCAGAGATAGAACCTCCACTCAGCAACCGTTCCCCGATCCAAGCATAGTCAGAAGGATCCACAACCACTAACACGTCGGGATAGTTTTTTGCAGCCGCCCGAAGCATAGTAGGACCACCTATATCTATGTTCTCTAAACCATCCTCCAGAGTTGAATCCGGGTTTAGTACCGTTTCCACAAATGGATAGAGGTTAACAACAACCACATCTATATTATCAATACCAAATTCTGACATCTGTGAGCGATGATCTTCCAAATCCCGTCGCCCTAAAATTCCCCCGTGAATGGTGGGATGCAAAGTCTTGACCCTTCCATCAAGGATCTCAGGGGAACCAGTTACGTCAGATATTTGGGTTACCTTAATGCCCGAGCTGGAAAGGGCATCATACGTCCCTCCTGTGCTAATTAGGTCAAATCCAGACCTATCCAGCAAATCACCGAAATCTTCTATTCCTGACTTGTTATAAACGCTTATAAGCGCTTTCATCCATATTCTCCGTATTCCCCTTATATATAAATGGCCTCATTTGTTATCAATCAACACACGACCATCCCCCATTTCCACGATCACTTCGCCAGCAAGCACAGATCCTTCCACACTAGCGAGAATAGCATTCACTTCATCAGGATCGCATACAACTACCATGCCTAGCCCCATGTTATAGACACGATACATTTCCTTTATATCTATCCCGCCTTGTTTTCGGATAATGTCAAACACCGCGGGAGATTCCCATAAAGAAGCATCAAATCGTGCCGCCAGCCCAGGCGGTAGCATTCGGGGCATATTTTCATATAGGCCACCACCAGTGATATGCGCAATGCCTTTTGACATTTGAAAAACAGGTTTTAACATTTTGTAGTAGGAGGGGTGTGGCCGAAGAAGCGCTTCTCCTAACGTCTCGCCCAACTCCGATAAATATTCCGAAAGCCTCGCCGGATTGGCATGTAGTTCAAACACATGCCTCACCAGAGAGTATCCGTTGGTATGAAGGCCATTTGACGGAACACCTATTAGTGAGTCTCCTACTTTTATATTTTCCATCGGTTTGAGCATCTGTTCCGATTCCACAGCTCCGACAACAAACCCGGAAAGATCAAAGTTATCCCCTGAAAAAACACCCGGCATCTCGGATGTCTCCCCACCTATAAGGGCACAGCCAACATCTTGGCAGGCATTTGCTATCCCTACCACAACAGTTTCAACAATGTCGGGGTCCATGTTCGAAGTTGCAACATAATCTAGGAAAAATAAGGGATCTGCACCTATGACAATTAAATCATTTATGCAGGCGTTCACTAGATCCACGCCTATTTGATCAAAGTTATTAGCCATAACAGCAACCATAAGCTTGGTTCCTACTGGGTCTGTACTCGATACAAGTACAGGATCCCTGTATCCATCAACCTTATACATCGCTCCGAAGCCGCCCACACCTCCCAACACATTAGGTCCATACGTTTTTTTCGCGACTTGTTTTATTCGCTCTTTAACTCTTTGAGAAGCTTCTAGGTCAACGCCTGCAGATTCATATGTAGCCCCAGACTGTGGAGAATTCATTTATTTGCCCTATTTAATTATTTAACGCCATGCATCTAGATTTTCGCAGACCCGCTCTACTCAACAGAACTTTAACCTGTTACGCAATCCAAATCTATTTCACCTATACGGATCTTCTCTATAGTTTCGACCCAAAACGAATGCTCTTTTTTTTGGATTTTTTCCCTCAATGACTCCACAGTCTCTCGGGGATCAATAGGGACTCTCGCTTGAGCAACGATTGACCCATGGTCATAAAGATGGTCTACCAAATGAATGGTTACACCACTTTCTGTTTCACCAGCTCTAATAACAGCAGAATGTACAAAATCTCCATACATTCCTTCGCCCCCATAGTCGGGTAACAAAGCAGGATGGCTATTAACTATTCTGTTAGGGAAATGTTCAATTAGTTGAGGTCCGATTTTCTTCATGTAGCCTGCTAATACAAGCAAATCCACATTGTGATGGTTCATGACACACTTTATGGATTGCTCGAGATCTGCCGGACTAGAGTGAGTAAGAGAACTAATATGATAGGAAGGTATACTCGCGTTCCCAGCCCTCTTAAGAGCTTTGGATCTAGAGTTATTACTTACAACAACTCTTACACTCCCGTAAATACCCCCTGTCGCACAAGCATCCATTATGGCTTGAAGGTTCGTTCCCCCATGAGAAGCCATTATCCCTAAATTTATAGGACCCTGAGAAAAATCTGGCAATCTTGCTAAATCCTAAAGGCTCAGGCTTCTAAAACTAACTTATCCATTTCGAGTTGAACAGGTATTGGATATTCTCCCGTAAAACACCCCATACAATACTTGTTTCTATTTCCAGAAACCGATTTCATCAAACCCTCCGGGCTCAAAAATCCCAATGAGTCGGCCTCTAAAAAATCACACATTTCATCCACTGACATGTTGGCTGCCAGAAGCTCATCCTTAGTGGCTAGATCAACCCCAAAATGACAGGGGGATATAATCGGAGGGGCGCAGATACGCAAATGGATTTCCTTCGCTCCCCCCTTTCTCAATAGTTTAACTACGTGAGGTGTCGTTGTACCCCGAACGATACTGTCGTCCACGACCACAACTTTCTTTCCCTCCAGAATTTGAGGCAAGTAGTTTAACTTACGCCGAACACCCAATTCACGGAGTCGCTGGTCAGGTAATATAAAGGTGCGTCCTACATACCTGTTCTTCACAAGACCTTCAGTGAACGGGATTCCAGATTCCTGGGAATAACCTACCGCTCCAGCGGTAGCCGAGTCGGGGACACCAATAACAACATCAGCGTCCACTGGAAATTCTTTCGCCAGTTCCGCCCCCATCGCCATCCTGCTTGAATACACGAGGGAACCATCCAGAATGCTGTCAGGCCTAGCAAAATAAATTTGCTCAAAGACGCAATTGCCAAAAGATCCATTTGATGACTTCTTGTACACAGACTTAAGCCCATCATCATCAATAACTACAGCTTCGCCAGGCTCCACTTCACGGACATAATCCGCCCCTATATGATCAAGGGCACAAGATTCAGAAGCCAACACCCAACCCCCATTTAAACGCCCTATGCATAAAGGCCTTACTCCCAGCGGATCTCGTATTCCGACAAGTTTATCAACAGTCATAATAACCAGTGAATATGCCCCCTGAAGTCTACGCATCGCATACGCTGCTCGATCAGACCAATTATCCGCAGGAGCATTAGATATTAAATGAGCAATTATTTCGGAATCTGCCGTGGATTCAAATGAGAGTCCCCAATCAAATAACTCCTCTCTTAGTTCTAAGGCGTTGATCACATTCCCATTGTGCCCAAGAGCTATCTCCACACCTGTACCCTTTGAAATAATGGGCTGGGCATTACTGATATTACTCGAGCCGGTGGTAGAGTATCGTGTGTGCCCTATAGACATGTAACCCGGCAACCTAGACAGGTCGTATTCTTGAAAAGCCTGTCCGACTAAACCCATTTCTGTATGAGCTCGTATCGATCTACCATCACTGGTAGCTATACCAGCGCTCTCTTGTCCCCTGTGCTGCAAAGCATAAAGACCGAAGAACACAGCTCGGGCCGCCTCTTCCCCCCTGGCATACACACCCACCACTCCACACGCCTCTCGTGCTGAGTCATCATATTCATCCAAGGAAATCTCTATTGGAGTATTGTCTGCAGGGATATTCGGGGATGCGAAGGTCTCTCCCACTTTTCTATTGGGAATCGGACTCTGAGTCCTATGTTGGTCTGAATAATGGCCTTCGGGGATAATTAAACCATCTCCCAGTTGGTGATCTGGTTAGTCAAAACCTACCTCACGGACCTACGAATGCACCCTTCGTACTACAGACCAGATTATATGTCCGCCATAATTAGGGGTCAAACGATAAATGCATACAAATCTGGAAGATCAGTTCTCAATCCTCAGATATACCAGCATAAATTTCTCTCATTTACCTGTATTGAGATATTCCTTAAGCTCTTTCTTTGTCATTCCTTCAAGACCCAGTTGCTTCGGCCCTCTACCTTCTGACCAAGCGTCAATTCCCATAACAATACTGCCAATACCAACGAAGGCGTCTATGACGGGTGTTTGGACTCCATATTGAGTTCCCAGTTTGCTCCATGCCGCTATTCCATAGGGAATATCCTCTGTCAACCAGCGACTTTCCAGAGTTCCAGGTGCCTTGAGCCTAGTCAACATATGGCTTCCATTAATAGCCTCCCA
>Ga0066367_1000390_pt1 | contig 9985 bp, 6 predicted proteins | sample Knorr_S7_td_AAIW_FD_77335 | JGI IMG/M metagenome (GOLD analysis project Ga0066367, IMG submission 77335) | Marine microbial communities from Southern Atlantic Ocean transect - Knorr_S7_td_AAIW_ad_750m_LV_A | ecosystem: Environmental > Aquatic > Marine > Oceanic | place: Atlantic Ocean | collected...
CGTCATTAACAGATGGAACCGCGATGATCGACGTCCGCAGTCACGATATGTTTATGGGTGTCAACCGAGCTTGGATGTTAACCCGGTCCGGAACAATACCCAATGCACTAAACTTACCAATGAGTTGGCTGACTGAAAATGCAGGCCTAAAATTTCGAAAGCCGGAACAATTAGAGCGTTTGTTCACGGCTGTAGGTGCACCGACAAAAGGAAAGGTGATCTTGTTTTGCAATGCTGGACTTGAAAGCTCAATGGGTTGGTTTGCCGCGCACGAACTATTGGGAATGGACGAAGCCGTCTTGTACGATGGCTCGCTAGCCGAGTGGACAAAGGACGACACTCTACCGTTAACCAAGCATGTAGAATTCGAATAGTATACCGAATCCCGGCATCGCTAATTGATGCATCGCCTAGACTACATCACATTGACGGAGCTGGCTCCGCAGCCTCAAATTCTAGGCCTCTATTATCGCGAGCGCTGATTTGGATGGTTTGACCTCGCGTTGGCAGATCAAGCATAATCACGGGATTCGTTGATAATGCGGCGTACGTCTCAATTTCGGCGATAGTTCCGTTCTCATCACTGAAATTTATTCGATCTATGAAATACGATGGCACTATTTCGCCATCACTACCCGTGACGAAGCCCGTATCCATCGGATGAGTTATTTTGGTCTTGATCCGCCAGGCCCCGGCCTCTCTGTTAAATTGACTGATAAATATTTCTCCTAGCAGCCCAGTCTCGCACGTCTGTGTTTCTGGATCACAGGAAGGCAAAGAACAACCACCAGGGCTCTTTACGAAAACCATCTTGGAGCCTACATGCCAAGTCCCGAGCTGATCTTTCACTAACGCTCTTACAGGAGAGTCATCCTCCAACCTCACGTTCATCCCAACAGACTGGATGGGACGGTGAGAATGGATCCGGGCAGCTTCTTGAATAGGATTATTTTCGATTAGCAGGACGAATTCCTGCATATTTTGCAAATAGTCTGGAATCTTGACTACTAACGAGACTTCGTGAGCTTCCTCAACAAAATCTTGCATAATTACCTTTATATCATCATCAAATATGATCTTCCCACCGATTAAATGATCGTCACGAACCTGTGCCCAATTTTCCGAAAGTGTTGGGTCCAACAAATCCTTGGCCTGTTCCAGAGACTTGGCAGTCGGCGTATCCCATTTGGCGGTTGGGGCCGACGTCATCTCATCTGACAATTCAGGAGCCTTAAAGTCTGAGAACGGTCCTGCATTTGAATGAACGGGCCACCCCATTACGGTTAGGAAGACAACCGTCACAGTCACCGCCGCATAATGTTTGATCATGGCTTATGCTTTCAAAAGAACGTCAGAAAATACACTGTCAGACGCTGTACATTACCCGGAAAATGGGAAAAATACCACTCAGTCTCCATCACACTCTCTAACATAGTTCATCCAGATGCCACTCCCCGAATATTGCGTAACTAGTAGCGTGGGCATTGATACAATAACATCCGTATAATCATCTCGCCTTACAATTCTCTGGCCACTTCATGCTCGCTAGACTGAAATAATATGCACACTACAATTTTATCTTCTAGCATCCTTTTTTTGTTTATATCTGCACGTAGGTTCTAATTACTGATCTCAATTTTGCACGAAACTACATGCCAAAATGCTGCCGGGATTCTTCAATGTACAACAAAGGTATTCGATTGGACGCTAACCTCGCTTTTCTTAAATCGTTGGTGGTATACCGACTCAATCCGATTCGCCGCATACAATCTTATCGGCATTATGGCTACTTCATCGGACCTGGAGATTTATGTTTTGATATTGGGGCACACGCTGGTGATCGGATCTCCACCTTCTTATCACTTGGAGCGAGCGTTATTGCCATAGAACCCCTCCCTGATTTCATGAAATTCTTAAACCAACTTTATGGGAAAAATAAACGGGTCGTACTAGTGGAAGCGGCAGTCACATCACAAATCGGAAACCAATCTTTCTTCGTCAGCACGAAAACTCCAACTATGTCGACGTTGAACCACTGGTGGACGGTTTCCATTGCACGCCAAGACCGATTCTCAAAGGTTGTCTGGAATAAGAAAATAGAGGTGAAAACATTAACCTTAGATACACTCATCAGGAAATATGGGTCACCAAAATTCTGTAAAATCGACGTTGAAGGGGCTGAATTCGATGTCCTGGCTGGACTAACAGAACCATTAGCCAACTTATCTTTCGAGTATATTCCAGCCCACATTGACATCGCATTATCGTGCATAGAACGGCTGTCCTCCCTCGGAACATATCGATTCAACATCTCTGTCGGAGAAAGAAAAAAATTTATCTTTGAGAAGTGGGAGAACGACTATTTTATCCGCGATACACTACAAAGGACCGCACCAAACGATCCATCAGGAGATGTATACGCCATGCTTCAACTCTGACAAACTATAATGCCGTTAGGCGGCCGTATGGAGTTGTGAATAATGAAGATCATTGTTGTAGGAGCTGGGGTTGTTGGCGTCACCACCGCTTTCTTTCTAGAATCAGGCGGCCACGACGTCACCATTGTGGAACGAAATGAACGCGCTGGAATGGAAACTAGCTTCGCAAATGCGGGGCAACTATGCCACTTCACTGCAAGACCGTGGGCATCGCCGGCTGTGCCATGGATGATAGCGCGTGAGTTTGGGAGTTCCGGGGCGCCCTACCTCATACATCCTCGCGCTGAAATCAACATGTGGCGATGGCTGATAAGTTTCCTCGGTCAGTGCCGCTCGTCAAAATATGAATCTACAAAAAGTAATCTGTTACGACTAGCAATGCATAGCACAAAATTAATGCAGGAACTTCTTGAGTCGACAAACGTGAACTTCGATTACGCTAGCGAAGGGATTCTCCACCTGTTTCACGATCAAAAATCGTTTGATGATGCAGTTGAAGAACAGGGGCAGATTCCCGATGTAGAACAGCGAGGAAAAATTCTTGAATATATGGAATGCACTGCTTTGGAGCCTGCTCTCGTACAAAATGACTTAAAATATGCGGGTGGTATTCTCCATATGCATGAACACACGGGTGATGCCCACCGGTTTACGTTAGAACTTTCGGCTCTTCTAGAGAAAAACGGAGCTGAGCTTCAATATGGCGTATCGGCGGAGGAATTGATCTTCGATGGCGACCGTGTCATCGGCATAGGGACCAATACAGGAAATTTGAAAGCAGATGTCGTCGTCGTTAGCGCGGCCAACGATAGCGTACAACTACTAAAACCGGCATACAGGTATCTCCCAATCTATCCCGTAAAGGGATATTCGATAACCGTGGCAACCGACGGATATGACGGTGCACCAAACATCGGGATAAACGATCACGGTAGGAAAATCGGTTTCAGTAGGCTTGGGGATCGGTTGCGTGCCGCCGGGACAGCGGAATTTGGGGCGCGTGAAAAGGCTCCGAATCCTGCCCGAATGGAGGTGCTAAAAAAGCTAACACGGGAGATGTTTCCAAGTGCGGGAGACTTCGAATCAGCAGAATTGTGGGCTGGATTTCGTCCTATGACCCCTGATTGTGCACCAATAATTGGTCAAACAAAGTACAAGAACCTATTCATCAACACTGGTCATGGCAGTTTGGGCTGGAGCCTCGCTTGCGGTTCTGCCCACATCATCGCTGAAATGATAGCCGGTCATATTCCGCCGATTGAGATGTCTGGCCTCACTATAGATAGATTTGGCTAACTGGTATTCATTGCCTACTAAGTGGCAGTAAATGGGTCACCGGCGGCTCTCAGCGAGATTAGCGCATCTGCGGCACACACGCCCTTGCCCTCAGCAAACAACATTAATGGGTTTATTTCCAACTCAGCAATAAGCCCCGTGGAAAGCGTAAAGTTGGATAACTTTGTCAATATATCAGCGACAGCGTCTAGGTCGCTTTTCACCCTTCCTCTAGCACCTTTAAGAAGCGGATAAATTTTTAATTCCTCGATCATACCCACAGCATCTGAGTGTGAAACAGGAGCCACACGAATAACCGTATCTTTGAGCATCTCCACCATGATCCCTCCACTCCCCAGAAGAACTATTGGCCCAAATACAGGATCCCTTTTGACACCAACAATAAGTTCAATGGCATCCTCAATCATTTCGTATACGCCAACACCTTTAATTTTTGCGTTGGAATCAAACTCCCTAACCGAGGCGCAAATCTCATTGAATATCTGCGCAATTTCGTTAGATTTTTCGATGTTGACCCGCACTCCACCGGCTTCACTCTTATGGGGTATATCCTGTGATTCAACTTTGAGCACAACGGGGTAACCGATCTCATCAGCGACTCCTATAGCCTCTTCCGCGTCGGATGCTACTTTCCCTCTGGTCACACGAATACCCATCAAATCTAGTGCTTGCTTGGCTCTACTTTCACCTAACTGACGGACTCCAGACTCTGCCATTCGCTTGATAAAGGTGTTGGCACCGTTGACGTCGCTTGATCTAATATCTTCAGAATTTTTCTCTTCTGCTTTGACAAGCGCACGAAGAGCCTGTAACGCCCGAGACGGGTCCTGGAAACAAGGAACACCCTCAGCACGGAGCCTGGTTGGCATAGATGGGTCCCCCAACATCCAGCCTACAACAACTGGCTTATTGTTAAGTTTATTGGCTTTAACTAACTCGATACATAACGCATCGATGTTCAACATTTGAACTCCAAAGAACGCCAGTACCGCATCGACATTTGGATCCTTTACAACTTGTTCTATATGCCAACCAATAGCCTCCGCATCATTTAATGCCTGTAGCGTAAAATCCACCGGATTTTGTGCGGAACCAAAAGCGGGAAGCTTCTCCAAAATCTTGGCTTTCGTTCCTGGACTAAAGTTTGCGAGTTGCAACCCGAGGTCATTTGCCTTATCTGCACAAAAAACGCCAATACCACCGGAATTTGTCAGAATCCCTACACGGGGACCTTTGCTAAAATCTGGTGCCAAACTGAACAGTTCTATTAGATCAAATAGCTCCGTAATGTCATTCGCCTCAATTACACCCCACTGCCTAAATGCCGCTTTATAAACCTCATAACTCCCGGCAATGGAGCCAGTGTGCGATGCGGCTGCTTGGGCACTCTTAACGTTCCGCCCGACTTTCAAAATTATTACGGGCTTATTATGGTCTTGGGCTACACGGAGGGCTGCTCGAAGTTTATTTCCATCGCGCACACCCTCCATATAGCCGGCAACAACATTGATCCTTGGGTCGCGTGCCATGTAGGCAATCATATCCGCATAATCAACAACGGCTTCATTCCCTGTGCTATTCAGATAGCCGATTCCTAGTCCCCGCCGGTAACATTCAGCCGCCACTATTCCTGTAAACAGCCCACTTTGACTAACAAAACCAATTGGACCGGCTGAAATTTCATCGCGTCCTAGAGTGGAACTAAAATTTGCGACCATGCGATCGTTAAAGTTCGCTACACCCTGGCAGTTGGGACCACAAATCAAGCTTCCCTTTGATTCCGCCAGCGCCTTTAGTTCTTTCTCTAGACTCGCACCGTCACCACCCATTTCGGAAAAACCGCTAGTGTAAATAGTCATCGCCAGGATACCTACGGCTTGACACTCCCGAACCGTCTCGATTACTCCGTTCACAGGCACACAAATAATTGCCATATCGGCCGTTTCAGGAAGTTCCGTTACGGATTCATAACAGCGTATTCCATCTATCTCGCGATACTTGGGATTAACCGGATATATCGTGCCAGGAAAATCAAACCGGCGCAGAAAAGAAAGAGGCCTGCCACCGACTCTCCGAGAATCGGGCGTAGCTCCAACGATTGCAATCGAGCGCGGACTCAGCAGCGACGTAAGGTCCCGCAACTCCGCCTCAGGTGCATCCTTAGACTTTCTTCCTGTTATCATTGTACAACGGGAGCCTTAAAGGCTGACTGCAACAGCATTAAAGGTACCTGGAAAAACCCAAATAAGACGTGTGGTAGCCCCAAACTGTGAAGTGTTGCCACTTTAAATTTCCAAGAAACTTCTATACGACTGCAGTGTTAACCGATCGACCCGAGTCTCGCATCAGTTCATCATAACCGGCCAAAATATCTTCGTTACTTGCATTAGCCGCCAAATCCAAAACTTTTGAAATTGTTGGAGCTGCTTCACCTCCAACAACCCTTTTTATCGGTTGGTCCAAATAGTCAAAGAAGCGACGGTGAAGTTCGTCTGCGATCGCGCCACCATAAGAGGTGCCTTGGGTACCTTGTTCCACAATTAGAACGTTGTTTGTCTTGTGTACACTGTCCCCTATTGTTTTCCAGTCCAAGTTGGCACGATCCAGCGTTCGAAGGTCAATAATTTCAGGATTTATTCCAGCCTGCTCTGCCATCTTTATACAGGGGGTGACCATCGCCAAAGAAGTAAGCACTGTAAAATCTTCCCCCTTCCGAACCACCTTGGCTTTCCCAAGGGGAATAAAATAATCCAAATCTTGCGATGGAGCCGGTCCAGTTGACTGATATAGGTCTAGATGTTCCACGACCAAAACTGGATCCTCACACAAAAGCGCACTATTCATTAGTCCCACATAGTCATACGGCGTGCTCGGCGCGATGATTCTCCAACCTGGGAACTGTGCAAACAGTCCACTAGGATCCATGGAGTGCTGAGAACCGTATCCAGATTTCGCAGCGACTTTAGCTCTGAGGACTAGTGGCACCGCGAGCTCTCCACCAAACATGTGTCGCATTTTTGCAATCTGGTTGAACACTTGATCCGCGGCCACATAGAGGAAGTCCGCATACATGAATTCCACCACTGGGCGAAAGTAACCGTCTGCAGCCACCCCTCCAGCAAGGCCCGCAAATCCACCCTCCGTAATGGGCGTTCCGATAATTCTATCCGGAAAGCGAGCGGCCAGGCCTTTGGTCGCACCGTTGGTTCCCCCCCGTAATTTATGTACATCCTCTCCTATCACAAAAATTCTATCATCAGCCTCCATTCGTCTACCCATTACACCAGAGACAAGATCAATGAATTTTCGTTCTACCACTTCACTGCTGTGATCTTCCATCTCCTCATAACGCACACCATCAAATTCAGACATATCACCACGAATTCCATGATCTACGGCGTCCTTGCTAGGCCACAAAGACGGCCTTATTCGCCGTCGGTTGCCGTCGGGCTCCAACAGATTGTCGGCGGCACGGTCTACTGCAGCACGCGCCTCACTCCGCAACTGCGCCGCCTGCTGTTTATCAAGATGCCCTGCTTCAATTAATTTTTCAGCCATATAATCTGGCGGGTCCCGTTTCCGCCACTTCTGCTCTTCGTCCTTAGTTCGATAGCCAAATGCGCTCCCGGGCAAAGGACCATTCTGGTGGAAAAAACGATAACAATCCGCCTCTACTATGGCTGGCCCCTTGCCTGTGCGGAGAATAGATAAAGCCTTTTCAGTGGTAATTTTGACGGCTAACGGATCCATGCCATCAGTAGTAAAAGCAGGAATCCCATACGCCTGACCACGAGCGGCCAACCTAGTTTCACGAGTTGCCTCAGAGACTGTTGTGGAAACTGCATACTGGTTGTTTTCTATAAAATATAAGATTGGCAGATCATAAAGTGCCGCCAGATTAAAAGACTCGGCGACCGCTCCTTGATGCAGCGCCCCATCCCCGAAAAAGCTAATAACAACGTCACGGTTACCTAGACGCTTGCGTGACCAAGCAACTCCGGTGGCGATAGGTACCCCGCCACCAACAATAGCGTTAGTTCCCACTATCCCGGCTTCACGAGAGCGGAGATGCATGGAACCACCACGGCCCCCACAGTAACCTTGTTCAAGCCCCATAATCTCTGCCAACGTGCGTTGAACTACATTTTGCATCGGTTCGACCAAAGGTCCGGCGAGAGGGTCAAAATTATCTGGCATCGTATAATTCAACGTTTTTGCAAGAAACTGATGATGAGCACGATGGGTGCCATTAATCTGATCACCGGGTCGAACCGCAGCCATGGCCCCTACAGCAGCACCTTCCTGACCGATTGATGAATGGGCCGGCCCATGCACCAAAGTCTCACCTGCCAATTCTAAAACCGTCTCTTCAAAGGCCCGGATCAGATTTATGTTGTGCAACATATGCACCATCTCTTTCGGATCCGCCCTTTTCCAATCTAGATCAGTGACGCGGATTTCTTTCCACGGCACATCGGTCTTTAGTTGAATGGTGCGCGGCACGGGTCTCCTCCCAACTCAGCGTTCTTAAATCATACCGACGGAATAAGTCCCATCAGCAAGACATTTCATTTGTGTGTACAAAGCAATAATAACTTTCTGGCCAAAACCATATCATGTAATCCACAAAATTTGGCTTATTCTACTCCATCAACGAGAACAATATCACCCTCAGACGCCGACTGACGAAGCTTAATAAGAGGAACATATTCCTCAGAGCTATACCAGCGTTTAGCTGATTCTTTTGAATCAAATTCCACGACAACTAAACGACTGCCAGAAAGCGCTCCTTCAAGTGTTTCAATAGATCCCCCTCGCACTAAATAGCGGCCACCATATTGCTGAACCGTAGCTGCAACTTGCTCACTGTACCGCCTAAACGTATCCACATCTGTAATTTCAAGTTGTCCAATCAAATAAACAGCCATCACCACACCCTTTCATTTCATTGGTTTAAACATTTGCAAGCCACATTGGGTTAACCGCGGCCCGAATTATACGACCGCAGTTACGGCTGCAACTAGTGTTCAGAACTAGCACTCAAACAATCAAAAACATCCCCTTCCGGAACCAGTCCTAAGACGTGTCTACGATGCCAAAGAGAGAAAAATAGTAGCCTCCAACTAGCTTGAACGGCCCTTTTACTTCTTGTTCCAAATACTGATACTACCGTATCAGGCACACAGAGTTCCTGAATCCCGGGTTGCCGCGAAACCATCCCACCAAGTTCTTTACTGCGCTCGCCCAGCCATCGGGAGATCGGTACTGTAAAACCCTTTTTTCGAGCAAATGCCTGGGCGTTTGGTAACCGTTTATCTAACCAGGAACGCAACAATTTTTTTCCCCGCCTAAAATTTACTTTTTCCCTATCCGGAAGGCAAAAGACAAAATCTGCAAGCGGCTTGTCTAAAAATGGTGTTCTTCCCTCCAAACCGTGTGACATTAAACAGCGATCTAGCTTTATCAACAGGTCGTGAGGCAACCAATCCACAAAATCCTCAGCCTGCAATGCTTGCAGGCGCGTATACTGGCTCAAGTTCATTGTATTTTGGCGAGGTTCTGGCGGCACCTCCTTCTTCAAAACTGTTATTTGATCAAGAAAGCCATTCCTCTGTGCATCTCGTCCTCCGAGCCAGCGCGGTCTCAACGCACGACGATATCTACCGTAACCTGCGAAGAGTTCGTCGCCACCTTCACCTGAGAGAATGACTTTAACATCTTTTGCTGCTTCACGCGCCAAACCGTAACTGGGAATAATTGCATAATCCGCGCAAGGATCGTCTAGCGCCGCTGCAATATTAGGCAAATCTCGCCAAAAATCCTTTTCAGTAATGTTTACTTCAACGTGTGTTGCACCAAGTGCCTTGGCAACAGCCCGTGCTTGGCTTGTTTCGTCGGGTACCGACGCCGAACCGAAACCTGCTGTATACGTTAGAACGGGCTCTGAATTGAGACGCGCCATCACAGTGAGCAACACACTACTATCTACACCTCCCGATAAAAACATTCCGTAAGGAACATCAGCACGCTGATGAAAATCTACGCTTTCCATTAAAAATGCGTCGAGCTGGGATTCCAGCGACACAAAATCGTTACCACTAGGACATTTCTCGGGTAGTGCAGATAAGTATCGTTTTTCCACTATTTCTCCCTGCTTTACAACCAAAGTCTCTCCTGGAAGCACTCGGAAAATTTCCCCAAATGCGGTAGACTTGCCTGATATAAACTGTTTATTCAGTAATTCTCTGCAG
>Ga0066367_1000392_pt1 | contig 9965 bp, 8 predicted proteins | sample Knorr_S7_td_AAIW_FD_77335 | JGI IMG/M metagenome (GOLD analysis project Ga0066367, IMG submission 77335) | Marine microbial communities from Southern Atlantic Ocean transect - Knorr_S7_td_AAIW_ad_750m_LV_A | ecosystem: Environmental > Aquatic > Marine > Oceanic | place: Atlantic Ocean | collected...
ATCGTCAGGCTGCCACCGCCTTCAATATTTCGCGCAGCACCAAAAAATCGTTTTGGCTTCTGCAGGGCATTAGCATCAACGCCGCCGGTCAATACCTTGCCCGATGCCGGCTGCACGGTGTTGTAGGCGCGCGCGAGGCGCGTAATGGAGTCAAGCAAAATAATGACGTTCTGTTTGTGTTCGACCAATCGCTTTGCTTTTTCTATCACCATTTCTGCAACCTGGACGTGGCGCGATGCGGGTTCATCAAAAGTCGACGATATGACCTCTCCGCGTATCGTGCGCTGCATTTCGGTCACCTCTTCCGGTCGCTCATCAATGAGCAAGACCATCAATGTGCATTCTGGAACAGAGGCAGTCATGGCGTGCGCAATCTGCTGCAACATGACTGTCTTACCAGTTTTAGGCGCAGACACTAAAAGGCCACGCTGCCCCATACCAATAGGTGAAATCAAATCAACCACGCGCGCCGTTAAATCTTCGGAAGATCCGTTTTCCTGTTCGAGACGCATTCTTTCGTCGGGGTGCAAAGGAACGAGATTTTCAAAAAGTATCTTGCTTTTCGCTTCTTCCGGTTGTTGAAAATTAATGGTTTCAAGTTTCAATAACGCGAAATAGCGTTCCGAGTCCTTCGGGGGGCGGATAAGACCCGTTACTGTGTCGCCTGTGCGCAACCCGAAGCGTCGGATCTGGCTTGGCGACACATAAATGTCATCCGGACCCGCCAGATAAGAACTGACGGAAGACCGCAAGAAGCCAAAGCCATCCTGTAATATTTCGACCACGCCCTCGCCGGTGATTTTCTCTCCTCGCTTGGCGTGGGACTTAAGGATCGCGAATATCTGATCCTGGCGACGTAGACGCGTAACATTATCTAGTTTGAGCGAGCGGGCTACATCGGCAAGCTCAGTGGGTGATTTCTTTTTCAGTTCTGTAAGGCTGAGTGACATAAGATGACTCACGATAGGCAATGTGACAGACCTGGACTTCTCGGGTCTGACCCGCAAACGACGAATTGTCGATGACGGGTGCTGTTGGATAGGAAACTTAAAGTTGGAAGGTGGGGTTTAGCGATTCGGCATATTGCCGTGTTTGTTCACAATATCATCGTTGTGGCGTTTTAGTCTACGCCACTTTAGCGCTTTACAGTCACCGGCCATATTCTGCTGGATTGGTTCTGTAATGCGCTGATCATAACTGAAGTTAAAGGTTTTCGTCGAGAAAAGCCGTCAATTGCGCCTTTGAAACAGCACCCACTTTGGTTGCCTCTACTTGTCCACTCTTGAACAACATCAATGTAGGGATGCTGCGGATGCCATATTTTGGAGGTGTTCCAGGATTATCATCGATATTCAGTTTGGCCACCTTGACTCGACCCTGATACTCGCTGGCGACCTCTTCCAGCGTCGGTGCAATCATCTTGCACGGTCCGCACCATTCGGCCCAATAGTCTATCAGCACGGGCGTATCTGAATTCAGTACATCCTCGTCGAATGAGTCATCGTTGACGTTCAGAATATTTTCCGCCATTACAGTGTGCATCCTTAAAATTAGTTGGTTACTTAGGCCGAGGGCCTAGAGTAGCAGGAGTCCCCGGTACTACCGTGTTATAATGCAGCCGCATAACAGGGAATTTAAACCCGTCCTCTACACTTCCTCTCCGACAGGAATGGTTTTGTACCAGAAACATTGAACTCGAAGCAAGTTGTTTTAATGCGGGTTCAATGAGCACTTGGCGGGCCGCGTTGCGATAAACCACGCAAATAGCTCAGCCTAACCTAATAGTATGACTTAACGTTTTCGCCGTTTCCCCTCTATTTTCTAACTCAAAATACCGCATCGGGCCCGCGCTCACGCGGCGTCACCTAAATCGGAGAACTAACCATTTGACCACGTACAGACCTATTTAATGGACAACGCTTCTTATCTCACTGACCAACCATTTACCGATCTTGATCTGGCGCCGGAACTGATCCGCGGGCTCGAGACGGCAGGCTTTTCGCATTGCACACAGATTCAACAACTGGCGCTACCTCTCGTGCTGGCCGGCAAGGATGTGGCCGGACAGGCCAAAACAGGTACTGGGAAAACTGCTGCATACCTACTCGCCATATTTAATCGGCTATTACGTCAATCACCACATGCCGAACACGGAGCAAAGAGTGTCCGTGCCGTCGTGCTGGCACCAACACGGGAACTGGCGATACAGATTCATCGCGACGCCGCTCAACTCTGCCAACACACAGCCCTGCGCATGGGCTTGGTTTACGGTGGCACCGGCTACCAGGATCAAACCGAAGCCCTGAGCCACGGCGTCGATGTTCTGATCGGGACGCCCGGTCGCTTTATCGACTTCTACAAGCAAGGCCTGTTTGACCTAAAGGGAGTACAGGTCTTGGTTCTCGACGAAGCCGACCGAATGTTTGATCTGGGTTTTATCCGCGATATACGTTACGTACTACGACGCATGCCGCCGCCGGCTGAACGACTCAATATGCTTTTCTCTGCCACGCTGTCTCGTCGCGTTACTGAACTGGCGTACGAGCACATGAACGATCCCATTTCAATCAAAGTCGAGTCAGACACGCCAGTCGCTGATCAATTAATTGAAGAGGTTTATTACCCTGCAAACGAGGAAAAACTCGGACTTCTAGTGGGGTTACTTAAAAAGCTTGCCGGGGAGCGCGTTCTGATATTCTGCAATATGCGGGGCACTACAGAGAAAATCGGTCGTTTACTGGAGCGGCAAAAATACTCGGTAGGAGTGCTCTCGGGTGATGTGCCGCAGAAAAAGAGAGAGCGCCTGCTGGAGGAATTTACATTAGGGCACCGTCAAATGCTGGTTGCTACAGATGTCGCCGCACGTGGCCTTCATATTCCGAGCGTCAGCCACGTTTTTAATTTTGATCTGCCCCAGGATCCTGAAGATTATGTTCACCGCATCGGTCGCACCGCCCGCGCAGGGGCCAGCGGGCATGCGATCAGTTTCGCTTGTGAAGATCATGCCTTCTCGCTGATCGATATCGAAAGCTTCATCGGACATACGCTCAACAAGCAGGAAATCTTACCGCAGGATATAGCGTCTTTAAAAACATCGCAGCAAGACAGGGCCCGAAAACCGCAGCGAAAAACTGAATCCCCCAGTCCAAGCCTAACGCCTGATGCTTCCGCGGAAGAATCAGCCCAGCGCCGCTCCGCCAACGTTGTCAAAACAATGGAGAGTGGAAACTCGTCCGTTCAGGAGACATCACCTCTAGCTGCCAATGAATCCCGAACAGTAGCGGAGGCCGCTCCGTCGACTGCACCGTATGCCCTCACCAGGCCAAGTGGGAAATCTCCTTTCCCTGGACGCCGTTCCTCTGAGGTGCCTGCCGTCGGCTGATATCTCCCCTAACAGAGAAGTCGCTAGGGGCCTAAAGAAAAAATAAGAACTCGGTCCCCCCGGTAGTTTTCAAAACGCTTGATGTGCTCAAGACCGAGCGCGCTCACCACACCGACTTCGTCTTCGCCGGCCCGGAGACGAACCGCAACGAACACTGCGCCTTTCCAACGCTGTTTCTTTAAACCGCGCAATAATGACGCAAGATCCCGTTCGATATGGGTTCGATCCATGTAGCGCCCCGCGTAATAGAGAATCCTTTTGTCATTGGTCACCAAGGAACCCGCGCGACCCACCGTATACGGCTGTAACCACTGGCCTGACTCACGTAGATGAAGTTTTGTCGCAGGATTATGTATGCCGCTAATACTTTCGCCAGCAACCCACAATAAGACAATCACCGCCACCAGCAATCGCGGACCCTTCAAATCGCGCCAGCGAATACGCTTGAAAACATGTTCCAAAACAAACGGTACTGCCAGCAGAGCCGTCACAGACAATGTCAACATGTACCGCGGCGCAAGAAACAACATGATCAAAACGAATACCAGCAAAATAGCCAGGTTGATCGCAAGCAGCGCTAACCAGACGCGGCGTTGGCCACCATCGGTAAAGCACAGGCCGCTGGTGTAACCGTACACCGCCAACACTGCGAACGGCACTGTTAACTCCGATAAGATCGCGCTGGTCACAATGGTCGTGACCGTCAGACCAAACAAGACGTACGCATACCCCGCGGAATAACGAGGAAGGAATTCCTGACGCAGGAGATCGAGTTTGCTCGATAAGGTGCTTCCGACCTGCTCCCACACCGTTACCACCACGCTCTGGGGGTTACTGAGCACAGCCCAAAAATCCATCTGGCCAACAGGGACCAAGAACCACCCTGCCAGAATCACTCCAAGACCGATGATCGGCGTCGCCGCTAATAGAAGCAACGGCCAGCGCCGCGGATCAAAATTCCTGCTGACCATGACAAATAGCAACGGCGACAGCAACAAAAATGCCACTCCTTCGATGCGGAACAGGCTCGCCACCACTAGCGCCACCAATACGGCAACCCTAGGTCGCCAGTTGGAATCCTTTTGACAAAGCAACAAGCAATACAGGGCCGCTAAGTACGCGGCGAGATAACCCGGATCACGAATAAGAAACGAGCGATACTCGTTAAAAGCCGGATGCGCGAGAGCCACAATGGCCGCCAGCACCGTGAGGCGCCTTGACTTGCCACCGAGCGCCCGGATAACAGCTATAAATAACAGGATGACACCGGAGAAACACACGGTATTAATCACGTGCCCCGCCCCCTTAAGGGATAGTCCAGTTAAGACGGAAACCACCCACATAAAAAACGGATAAAACGGCCACTTGTAATCGGCAAACGCCAAAGACCATTGGCCGTTGCCAAGGAGCTCCGCGGTACGCACATAGCCGACGCCATCGTTATTAATAATGGGGTCGCTGTACACCGCCCAGATTGATAGACAAACACTCGCAATCACACACAACACCCCGGTGATCAAAAGAAATCGCCGGTCAGCAGGATCCGATAAAAGCCAGTTCACCATCTCGCGTGCTTTCCGTTTGATCCTAACAACTCAGGGTTCACCAGAATGATCAACCAGGAAACCGGCTCTCGTGGCCCAGCATGTGGTCAAACGTTTCCCGTGGCCGGATGAGATGAAATTCATCACCATCCACCATCACTTCTGCTGCGCGCGGCCGAGCGTTGTAGTTTGAACTCAAGACAAAGCCATAAGCTCCCGCCGACCCAATCGCAAGCAGTTCGCCTTCAGCTGTCGCGAGTCGGCGATCCTTAGCGAGAACATCGCCGGATTCACAAACCGGACCGACGATGTCGTAGACCTTTGAATCCTTTCCGTCAGCGCGCTTCACCGGCAGGACATCGTGCCATGCCTGGTATAACGCGGGGCGAATCAGGTCGTTCATTGCCGCATCGATCACCGCGAAATTGCGCCACGCGTTCTCTTTCAGGTATTCGACCCGAGTCAGCAAAACACCAGCATTACCTACAATCGATCGTCCCGGTTCAATGCTAACGGGCAACGCACAGCCCCGCCGATGAAGAATCTCAAGCAGCGCCACAATGTATTCGCGCGGCAAGGGCGGCGACTCGTCACCATAACGAATACCAAGGCCCCCGCCCAGGTCCAGATGCGTTAACTCGATCCCTTCGTTTTGCAGTTCGAAGATGAAATCAATGGTTCTTTCAAGCGCATTCAGAAACGGCGCGAGTTCAATCAATTGCGAGCCAATGTGGCACGCGACTCCGAGCACCTCCACATGGTCCATCGCACACGCCACGCGGTAAGTCTCAACAGCCGCCTCAACGGCAATACCAAACTTGTTGTCACGGAGACCGGTAGCGATATACGGGTGCGTTTTCGCGTCGATATCCGGGTTAATTCGAATCGCAATCGGCGCTTTTAAACCCAACTGTTCTGCAACAGCATTAACGCGATAAAGCTCCGCATCGGATTCCAGGTTAAGGCACTTGATCCCCACTTGCAGCGCCCGACGAATTTCTGTTTTGCTTTTACCAACTCCTGAAAAAATGATCTCACTCGAGTCGCCGCCAGCACACAATACTCGCTCAAGTTCACCACCAGATACGATGTCGAAACCAGAGCCCAGACGCGCCAATAAATCGAGTATTGCCAGGGAACCATTGGCCTTGACCGCGTAACAGATCTGATGTGGATAGTCACCAAACGCTGCGTCAAAAGCCAACCAGTGCCGCTCTAAAGCGGCACGGGAATACACATAACAAGGTGTTCCAACCGCTGCTGCGATATCGGTGAGGCACGCCCTTTCGATCCAAAGCGCCTCTCCTTCGTAGTGACAAGGTTCCACTGACGGATCACCTAATCAACAGTCGCTCGGTCCTGATCAACAACTGGCTCAGGAAGATACAACGGTCCTTTTTGCCCACACGCCGATAACAGCATTACAACAGCGAGGGTCAAAACAACGTTTATGCAGTGTCGACCAGCAACTCGGCATTCCCTTGCGAGTGCCGCCCAACCAGAATCCGACGCATAAGAGTCAATATTCATCGGCCCGCCAAGCGCTGTCGACATCGGTCGATAGCCTCACGCACCTGCTGAGGTGCTGTGCCGCCTACCTGATCTCTGGCCGCTATTGATCCTTCCAAACTAAGCACATCGTAGACATCGTCCTGTATGTGTGGAGAAAATCCCCGCAGCACATCGAGCGAGAGTTGGTCAAGATCAACTCCCTGATCCTGGGCGCTCCGAATAACCTTACCCACAACTGCGTGCGCATCGCGAAAGGGGATACCTTTGCGAACCAAGTAGTCGGCCAAATCCGTTGCTGTCGCATAACCGCGTACCGCCGCCGCTCGCATGACTTCGCGATCGAATCTCATGTTAGACAACATGGCGGCCATCACCTGCAAGCACGCCAGCACCGTGTCGACCGTGTCGAACAACGGTTCCTTGTCTTCCTGATTATCCCGGTTATAGGACAACGGTTGGCCTTTCATCAGGACCATTAGGCTGGTCACATTACCTAACAAACGGCCACTCTTACCACGAACGAGTTCGGCAACGTCGGGGTTTTTCTTCTGCGGCATAATGCTTGATCCGGTACAGAAGGCATCACCTAAATCAACGAAACGGCAGTTCTCGGACGACCACAACACCAAGTCCTCTGCCATGCGAGACAGGTGTATTCCGAGCAATGCTGCGGCGCCACAAAACTCGATCACGAAGTCGCGGTCCGATACTGCGTCAAGGGAGTTCGCCGAGATGTCTTCAAACCCAAGCTCTGCTGCCGTCATTTCCCGATCGATCGGGAAACTGGTTCCGGCTAATGCGCCTGACCCCAACGGGGATATATTGACCCTGCGTCGGCAATCTCCGCATCGTTGCCAGTCTCGCTCCAGCATTTCAACCCACGCCAGCAGGTGATGACCGGCAGTCACTGGTTGCGCACTTTGAAGATGGGTGAGCCCCGGCATGATCGTGTCAGCCTCGCGATCCGCGACGTCCACCAAGGCGGATTGCAGTGCAGAAATAGCCTGCAAAATCTGGTCGATCGCTGCTCGAACAAATAAACGCAAATCAGTCGCGACTTGATCATTGCGTGAACGACCGGTGTGTACTTTCTTACCGGCGTCTCCGATAAGCTCGATCAAGCGGACCTCAATGTTCATGTGCACATCTTCATGTTCCACTCGCCAGGGGAAGCGATGTTCACGAATTTCCTCAATAATCTGCCGCAAACCCATAAGGATTTCTTCACTGTCACCAGGTGTTATGACGCTGCACGCCTGTAACATACGCACGTGCGCGATCGTGCCAGCCAAATCATATTCAGCCAGGCGACGGTCAAAATGCTGCGATGCGGTGAACGCTTCGGTCAGGTTACTGGTTTCACCATCAAATCGACCGGACCAGAGTTTGCTCTTGTCCATCATAGCCTCAGGATGCTACGTCGGTTACTGAATGTCTACAAACGAAATCGTCGGCACCGCACATCGCTCTTTAAAGACATTCCCCGCAAGAAACGAGCGCGCATACACTCGATGTTCGAACACTGCCTTACTTCAAGGCAGAGACGTACAACGACACTTCCCGCATCTGTTGGGGAGTCAACAAGAACGCTATTGGGTTCATCACCCGATGCTCTCGTGTCTGGGTCTTGAACGCTTGCAACTGCCGTTCCAGATATTCCGGATGCTGGCCGGCCAGACGCGGGTATTTCGGTGGAATACCGCGCCCGGCGGGCCCGTGACAACCCATGCATGGCGCCACAGCCAATGCCTTGAAACCGCCGCGGTAAAGCGCACCCCCGCTCTCCGCCGCCGTGACATCGGCTTCAGAAATGCTACCAAGGGTCGATTGCTGTGCCGAAAAATAGGCATCCAAATCCTGCATATCAGTCTGCGACAACGGTGCCGCCATACCAGCCATCACGGGGTTAGCGCGGTTACCTGACTTAAATAGGGTCAATTGTGCCGCAATATAACCGGGCACCTGCCCTGCAAGTGACGGGAACTGACTGTTCGCACTATTGCCATCCGCACCGTGGCAAGCAGCACACAACTGGGCCTTAACCTTCCCAGCCACGGCATCACCCGCTACCACCGAGTGAATTGGTGTGGCAACACAGATTAGAAGCGCGATAATGATCGATGTTGGCCGTTTCATTACACTGGTCCCCAAAAGTTCTCGGCTCCAGAAAAGCCTTGCCACATTGGTGTGACGATCACAACTGACGGGGCAGGCCCCAACCCATCCCCAACTGGCGCGCGATTATAACCCCCATGCAGACTATCAACAGCGCGACCCTAAATCAGGCCCAATTTGTCTGTAGCGCACACACTCACCTCGAGTGGCCTATCGACTCGGGCAGCGAAATTGCCGTTGCCGGACGATCAAATGTCGGCAAATCGAGCGCTATCAACGCCATTACGGGTCGTACGGGCCTCGCCCGGACCAGCAAGACACCTGGCCGTACCCGCCAGATTGTCTTTTTTGACCTGACCCCCGACCACCGGCTGGTTGATCTACCTGGATACGGCTTTGCCCGGACCACACGCGAATTGCAGCAACACTGGCAGAAAACGATCAATCGTTATTTCAGTACTCGGCAGGCTTTAAGAGGACTCGTCCTACCTATCGACATCCGCCGCGGCCTGATGGCGATGGATCAAGAAATGCTCAATTGGTGCTGCCATCACGCATTACCGGTTCACTTGCTTCTAACCAAACGAGATAAGCTGTCCAGAAGTGCTGCCCAAAACACACTGCGCACGGTGCAGAAACAACTGGTCGAGTCCCCGCTGTTCAGCGCACAACTCTTCTCAGCTACTAAAAAGGAGGGTGTCGAAGAAGCGCGGGCCAAAATCGTCCAACTACTGATGAGCGAACCCCGACCAGTCAACAACTGACCAGCGACAGCCGCCGCTTAGGCGTGCGCCATTGCCCAATTCTTACCGGCATTCACCTCAACCTTAAGCGGCACAGCCAGTTCAGCGACTGATGTCATGAGTGAATTTAGCATGGACCGCGCCTGGTCGACGTCATCCTCGTTGACTTCCAATACCAGCTCGTCGTGGACCTGCATGATCATCCGCATCTGCAAATTGTGCTCTGTAATCCACCCATCCACGGCCAGCATAGCCAGCTTGATGAGATCAGCGGCGGTGCCCTGCATGGGTGCGTTGATCGCAGCCCGTTCAGCGGCCTGTCGACGCGCATGATTACTCGACCCCATATCGTTCAGGTGCAGCCGGCGACCAAATACGGTCTCAACAAATTGTTGTTCCCGCGCTCGCACTCGAGTGTTTTCCATGAATGCATGCACACCCGGGTAACGGGAGAAATAGAGGTCGATGTAATCTTGGGCTTCTATACGACCGATTCCCAGTTGCTTACTCAGGCCAAACGCTGACATACCGTAAATCAGGCCAAAATTAATTGCCTTTGCGCTGCGTCGCTGATCATCAGTTACTTTCGATGGCTTAATTGAAAACACCTCTGCCGCAGTTGCGCGATGAATATCTGCATCGTCTGCGAATGCTGACAACAGTCCCTCA
>Ga0066367_1000395_pt1 | contig 9944 bp, 7 predicted proteins | sample Knorr_S7_td_AAIW_FD_77335 | JGI IMG/M metagenome (GOLD analysis project Ga0066367, IMG submission 77335) | Marine microbial communities from Southern Atlantic Ocean transect - Knorr_S7_td_AAIW_ad_750m_LV_A | ecosystem: Environmental > Aquatic > Marine > Oceanic | place: Atlantic Ocean | collected...
TCTATTTTCAGCTTTTTTTATTGCATTTAATGACGCTCCTATTAATTCAATATTATATTTTTTAATTATGCCTTTTTTTTCAATTTCTAAAGCAGCATTTAATGCAGTCTGACCACCCATTGTAGGTAAAATTGCATCAGGTTTTTCTTTCTTTATAATTTTTTCTATAATTTCTGTAGTTATTGGTTCTATATAAGTTGAATCAGCAATATCTGGGTCTGTCATAATTGTTGCTGGGTTTGAATTAAGTAAAATTATTCTATAACCCTCTTCTTTAAGGGCTTTACATGCTTGAGTACCTGAATAATCAAACTCACAAGCTTGTCCGATTACAATCGGCCCTGCTCCTATTATAAAAATTGATTTTAAATCTTTTCTTTTAGGCATTTTTTTCTATTAAATTATAAAATTTTTGAAATAAACCAAGATGATCGTGAGGACCAGGGGATGCTTCAGGATGATATTGAACTGAAAAAACAGGTTTATTTGTCAATTCTAACCCTTCAATTGATTCGTCAAAAAGTGATTTATAAGAAATTTTTACGTTTTTAGGTAATGAATTTTTTAAAACTTCAAATCCATGGTTTTGTACTGTAATTATTACTTTACCAGTTTTTATTTCTAAAACTGGATGATTTGCACCCCTATGACCATGATGCATTTTTTTTGTTTTACCTCCTAAAGCAATAGCAAGAATTTGGTGACCCAAACAAATACCAAATGTTGGAATTTTTTTTTTTAGAATTTTTTTTATAGTTGGAATTGTAAACTTTCCAGTAGCTTCGGGGTCTCCCGGACCATTACTTAAAAAAATACCGTTTGGATTTAATTTAAAAATATCATTAGCTTCAACTGTTGCTGGAACAATTGTAATTTTACAACCAAGAGACGCTAGGTTTCTTAATATATTGTCTTTTGCTCCATAATCTATTGCTACAATATGATGTTTTTTTCTATTATTGTATCCATAGCCCTTAAGTTTTGACCATACTGTTTTATTCCATGAACAATTTTTATCTCTAGTAACCTCTTTAGTAAGATCACATCCCTCAATTCCTTTCCAATTTTTAAGTTTTTTAGCAATTTCTTTAAAATTAAACTTCCCATTTTTTTTATATGCAATTATTGCGTTAATAGATCCTTTTTCTCTTAATATTTGAGTAATTTGTCTTGTATCTACACCAGAAATTCCCACTAATTTATTTTTTTTTAGCCAATTTTCAAAATTATCAGTAGCTCTATAATTTGATTGAACTGTAATGTCTTCTCTTATAACCAATCCTTTTGCAACAGGTTTTTTAGATTCAATATCAAATTTATTTGCACCTACATTGCCAATATGAGGAAATGTAAAAGTAATTATTTGATTTGAATAAGATGGATCGGTTAATATTTCTTGATATCCAAATATTGAAGTATTAAAACACAATTCACCAATTACTTGGCTTTCATAGCCAATTCCGTTTCCAAAAAAAATAGTGTTGTTTGCTAAAGCTAGTAAAGCATTAGATTTTCGAGTGGATAAAAAATTTTCTTTAGGCGGCGTTTTTAACCTCCTTTATTAACTTTATCCAATCTATGTATTTCGCAACAATATTCAAATCTTTTTTTTTAAAAAAAATTACTTTAATTTGAAAAATTAAAAAAAAAAAAAAAAAAATCAATGTTTTCAGTGAATTATATTTATAAATCAGGTTGATATAAGGTAAAAAAAAGTTTTTAATAAATTCTTTTCTTAAAATGTTAAAAAAACAACTTACAGATGGTCTGATAACAGCAATTAAAAACAAAGACAAAGAATCAATTAACGCTATAAGACTTATACTTGCAGCAATAAAAGATAAAGAAATAGATCTTAGATCTGAAGATAAAAATAATGAGGTTTCTGAAGAAATAATATTTAATATTTTAAAAAAAATGGTTAAACAAAGAAACGAGAGTATTGACTTATATAAAAAAGGAAATAGACCAGAGCTTGCAGATAAAGAAAAAAAAGAAATTGATATTATTAAAACATTTTTGCCAAAACAATTAGATGAACGCACTGTGGAAAATTTGTGTAAAGAAATAATACAGAAATTAAATGCTGATAAAATGTCAGATATGGGAAAAGTTATGGCAGAATTGAAAAAACATGAATTTTCATCTCAAATAGACATGGCCAAAGCAAGTTCGTGTGTTAAGATCATTCTTAGCAGTTAAAAGGTAATTACTTTATGAAATTTGGTAGCCAATTAATTGATGAAATCAAAACTAGAATAAAAGTTTCAGACGTTGTTTCAAAAAAAGTTAAATTAGCTCCTAGAGGAAAAGAATTTGTTGGTCTTTCACCATTTTCAAATGAAAAAACACCATCTTTCACAGTATCAGATGAAAAAGGTTTTTATCACTGCTTTAGTAGTGGAGAACATGGCAGCGTTTTTGATTTTATAATGAAGACTGAAAACTTGTCTTTTAAAGAAGCGGTTAAAAAATTAGCAAGTTATGCTGGGATTAATATAGAAGAAAGCCCTTATAAAAAAGAAGATCTTCTAGTTCAAAATAAAATTAAAAATTTAAAGGATATTTTAAAAGTATCATCTGATCTATATCATCATAATTTAAAAAGAGAACTAAAAACAAATAAATATCTTCAAGAAATGTTTAAAAAAAGAAATTTTAATGAAACAATTATAAACAATTTTTGTTTGGGTTATGCTCCAAAAAAGAATGATGCGCTTTATAATAATTTAAAGTCTAAAAATTTTTCTTCAAAAGATATTATAGATTCTGGCTTAGCTATAGTTTCAAGTAAAAATAATGAAAAATTTGATAGATTTAATAATCGTATAATTTTTCCAATTTTTGATTATTTTTCAAATGTAGTAGGTTTTGGAGGACGAGCTTTGTCTAAGAACCAAATTGGAAAATATGTAAATTCTCCTTCAACAGATATATTCAAAAAAGGTGACCTTTTGTTTGGTTGGCAACAATGTAAAAATAATCCTATGCAAAAAGATGAACTTTATGTAGTTGAAGGTTATACCGATGTTATTTCAATGCATAATGCTGGATTTAAAAATACTGTGGCTCCATTAGGCACTGCTATATCTGTTAAACAGATAATTTGTTCTTGGCGTATTTCTAAGGAGCCAACATTATGTATGGATGGAGATGAAGCAGGTCAAAAAGCAACAAAAAGAATACCTGAATTAATTTTTCCACATTTAAAACCTGGATACTCATTAAGTTTTGTTAAATTACCATCCGGAGAAGATCCAGATAGTTTAATTTTATCTGATAATTTAAAGGATCTTATTTTGTCTTTCGAAAGTAAACTACCATTAGTTGATTATGTATGGAATAATTTAATTTACGGAAAAAGTTTTAATACCCCAGAAAAAAGAGCAGAATTGGAGGAAGAAATTAATAGATTAATAAGCTTAATTAATGACTTTACAGTTAAAAAGAATTATAGGAATTTTTTTAGAGAAAAGTTTTTTCAAGAATTCAAATTTTCAGGTAAAAAAATACAAAATAAGGAAAAAAAAGAATACTTATTAAGTAAAAATATTATTAATATAAATAAAATTACTGAGAGGGTTTTGATAGGTACTATAATTTTGTATCCTAATTTACTAAAGAAAGTTATTGATAAATTTAAATTACTTAATTTTACTCAAGAAAAATTTAACAATATTAAAGATTTAACCGTTGATTTTTTTAATAAAAAAAAAACAATTGAAAACTTGAACATTAGAACCACATTGATTAAATCTGAGTATAAGAGAATTGTTTTAGAAATTATAGATAATTCTATATTGCTTCATGCGCCTTTTTTAAAAAACAAAAGTAATATAGATCTGATCTTAAAAGGATGGGATGAATACTTAAAAGAATATTTAAAAAAAAAAGATACTAATATGATGAAAAAAGAAGTAGATAAATTACTTATTAAACTAGACGAAGAAAACTATACCAAATTTAAGAAATATAATTTAAATATAGAAAAAAAATAGTTTAAAAGTTATTTTTTTAATATAGTGTAAACGGGATTTAATGATTAAAGAAAAAAAAAAAGAGAAAACTAATAACAAAAATATAGATAATAAAAAAAAATTATCTGTTTATGATTTAATAAGAAAAGAAAAGTATATACCACAATTCAAATCTCTTATTGAAGAGACAGTTAAAGTAGGAAAAATATCATTTACAAAAATTAAAAGATTTTTTACGCCTGACGTTCTTGATTCAGATGATTTTAACAGAGTCTTAAATCATTTAAAAATTAAGGGTATTATACTAAAAAGAAGAAATAGGGGTCCTAATAATGCAAATTCAAATTTATTAAAAAAACAAAAAAGGCTTGCTAAAAAATTACTTAAAGGTGAAGCTAGAACTAGTGATCCGGTTAGAATGTATCTTAAAGAAATGGGTACAGTTGACTTATTAACAAGACAAGGCGAAGTAGATTTATCAATTAAAATAGAAGAAGGTAATAATAAAATTTTGGAATCTATTTATGAATTTCCATTTGTTTATGAATATTTTTCAACTTTAAAGAAAAGAATTGTTAATGGGGAAATATATTTGAGAAACGTTGTTGATTTAGAACAATTTTATAGAACATATATCAATAAAAAAATTCCTGTATCTTTTGAAGATGCTTCGTTAAATGAAGAAACTAATGAAATTATAAAGACGGAATCTGAAAGTCAAAAGAATGAAGATGAAGATGAAAATGAAAAGGAAATTAAGAAAAAAGAAGAAAAGAAACAATTCAATTTAACAGAACAAAAGACCAAAGTATTTGATGAAGAAAATTTTACTATTTCTTTCATGGAATCAAAAATTGAACCAAAGATATTCATAATTTTAGATAATTTAAATAAAACTTTTATAAAAATTAAACATTTAATAAATGAAAAAAAAGAATTATTAAATAAAACAAAAATGTTATCAGATAAAAAATTAAAAAATTATCAATTGATCAAAAAAAAATTAATTAATTATCTTAATAAGTTATGTTTAAGCGAAGGTTGTATAAACTTCTTTATATTAAAGATAAGCGAATTAAATAAGAAATTACTTGCACCAGAAGGAAAACTTTTAAAATTAGCTTTAGATGTTGGATTAGAACGAAAAAAGTTTCTTAATTGTTATGATAAAAATGAATTAAATCCAAGTTGGACTAAAACACAATCTAAGCATAACAATGTGTGGAAAAAATATTTCAAAAAAAATTCCAAAGATATAAAAGAAGTTAATCACGAATTAAAAAAAATATCAAATGAATCTAACCTTGCGATTACTGAATTAAAATATTTATCGAATGAAATAAGTATTGGAAAAAGAATATCTGAAACTGCAAAAAAAAAAATGATAGAAGCAAATCTAAGATTAGTTATTTCAATAGCTAAGAAATACACAAATAGAGGATTGCAATTTTTAGATTTAATTCAAGAAGGCAATATTGGTTTAATGAAAGCAGTTGATAAATTTGAATATAAAAGAGGTTATAAATTCTCCACTTATGCAACATGGTGGATAAGACAAGCAATCACTCGTTCAATTGCTGATCAAGCAAGAACTATTAGAATTCCAGTACATATGATAGAAACAATTAATAAAATTATTAGAACTTCTAGAATAATGCTACACGAAATTGGACGAGAGCCAACACCTGAAGAGTTATCAATTAAATTATCAATACCTTTAGAAAAAATAAGAAAAGTTATGAAAATCGCAAGAGAACCTGTTAGTTTTGAAACACCTGTTGGAGATGAAGAAGATAGTTTTTTGGGAGATTTTATTGAGGATAAAAATACAATTGTTCCTGGAGAAGCTGCAGAAAATTCTAATTTAAGAGAAACTACAACAAGAGTGTTATCAAGCCTTACTCCTAGAGAAGAAAGAGTATTACGAATGAGATTTGGTATAGGAGTTAACACAGACCATACTTTAGAGGAAGTTGGACAACAATTTACTGTTACTAGAGAACGTATAAGACAAATAGAAGCAAAAGCATTAAGAAAATTAAAACATCCTAGTAGATCAAAACAATTAAAAAGTTTCCTTGATAAGAGTTAAAGAACACTGTTAAATGACACAAATGTACTATAGTGGGCCTGTAGTTCAGTTGGTTAGAACACGCCGCTCATAACGGTGATGTCGCAGGTTCGAATCCTGCCGGGCCCACCAAAAAATTATGATTTTTCCTTCAATATAGAAATAAGTTGATCGATATTACCTTCATTTTGATCAATAACTGAAACAAATTCAGATCTTTGAGTTATTGCAAGGCTAATTCCTTCAATAATTATATCAAGAATTACAAAGCTTTCTTTCTTTTTTCCTATTCTCCAATCTACTATTATTGGAGGTGCATCCTCTCTTTTGAGAGCTGTATGTACTATAAATATTTTAGGGTTAGATTCGTTTTCAAAGTTTATTAACGTTAATTGTTCTCCCGAATATTCGTTAAATCTAGAAGAATAAGTTTTAACAACATAATTTCTAAAAGCTTTTATAAATTGTTTTTTTTGATCTAGAGAAGCTTGTTTCCAGTATTTACCTAAAACAAATCTTGATATTGAAGGAATATCAAAATTTTTATCAAATAATTCTCCAAATTTAGTTTCTTTTTTTTTTTGATTTATGGATTCATCTGTAAGAGTATTAATTGCGTTTTTTGTAATTTCTATTACATATGCACCTGGATCACTTGCAGCCATGACGTAATTAAGGGATTGTTGTTTTGGTAAAAAAAGAAAAAAAAATGTTACAAATATTATTAAAAAAAATCTTTTAAAGCACATTTTTTATTATTTTAAATACGATTGGTAATCTATAATTTTATCATTTTCTATTTCATCAGTTCTTTTTTGCATATACATTGAACGGATAGAAGAATAAAAGTCTAAAGATGTTTTTTCTATTTCTTCAAGAACACCAAGTGACTCTTGTCTATCATCAACAGCGGTGCCGGCAGTTTTTACTAAATTTCCCCACAATGGGACACCAATAAAAATTAGCGGATCCGTAAAAATATCACCTATAAAACCAACAATATCTCTTGATGTTTGAGGTCCTTTAAATGGAATTTGCACATAGCTACTTTTTTTCCATCCCCATGTTCCTAATGTATCTCCAAAGTTTTCAGGTCTTTTTTGAATACCCATTTTACTTGCAACATCAATAAATCCACCTAAACCAACCGTTGAATTAATTGCTAATCTGGATATTGTACCAAAAGCTGCTCCCACTTTTCCTTGAAGAAGATTGTTTATAAAATATTGGGGAGTTTTGAAAAAATTATCAATTGCATTGCCTAGACCTCTTCGAAAAGGGTCAGGCATAACATTTACATATCCTCTTGTAGCAGGTCTAACTAAAACTTTGTCTAAACCAAGGTTAAAATCCCAAACTTCTCTATTAAAACCTTCTATTGGATCAACATCGCTATAATCTTTTGATTCGTAAGCTTCATTAAGATCAAAATCAGACTCTACTATAATTGCATCTTCAACTATAACATTATTTTCATGATGCTCCGCATTTGCAGCAAAATTAAAGGAAAAAAAAAATATTATAATTACAAAAAATCTATGTAAATTCATTTTATAAAAAAAACTCGAATAAAATTATAGTAATAATAATATACTTTATTCTTAATTAAAAAAAAGTTAAAAAAAAAGTTATTCACAGGTATTTTATATTTAATGGAAAAAAAACTTAAAATTTCATTTGAATTTTTTCCTCCAAAGAATCTAAAAATGTACCAAAGTTTATGGACTACATTTAATAAACTGAAAATCTTTTACCCTGACTTTGTATCAATTACTTATGGAGCAGGTGGTTCAACAAGACAAAGAACCCATGATACAATAAAAAAATTTACTTATAGACCTTCAGTAAAACCTATTCCTCATTTAACTTGTATTGGTGATACTAAGGATTCAATAAAAAAATTAGCAATTAATTATTGGGACATCGGAATTAAATCAATTGTTGTAATAAGAGGAGATCCAGAGAATATAAAATTAAGTAAAAAAAGAAAATTTATTACTTTTCCTAATGGGTACACATATTCTAGTGAACTTATTAGAGATTTAAAAAAAATAAGAGATTTTGAAATAATTATTGCAGTTTTTCCAGAAAAACATCCAGAATCTAAAAATTTTCAAGAAGATATTGATAATTTGAAAAGGAAAATTGATTTAGGTGCAACAAAAGGTATTACTCAATTTTTTTTTGATAATAATAAATTTTATGAATTTTATAATATCCTTGAAAAGAAAAATATTAAAATACCTATAATGCCAGGAATACTACCAATTATTAATTTTAACAAATTGATAGAATTAGCGAATAACTGTAATGCATCTATACCAAAAAGATTAAAAAAATTATACAAAGGAAAGAAAGAATATGAATTTAATTTATCTGTCGATATTGCTACAAAACAGTGTTTAGATTTAATAAAAAACGGATTTAATAATTTACATTTTTATACTCTTAATAGAGCTGATTTGACAGGTAAGATATGTTCTAATTTAACAAAAAAAAAGAAATTAATTAACAAACCTTACGATGCTTTTTAGAATTAGAAAATGAATAAACTTTTTTATTTAGATAAACTTAACGATAAACAAAAAAAAGCTGTAGAAACATTAAATGGTCCTGTTTTAGTTTTAGCTGGTGCTGGTACAGGAAAAACTAGAGTTTTAACAACTCGCCTTGCTCATTTACTAAATAAAAAACTTGCAAAACCATGGGAAATTCTTGCTGTTACTTTTACCAACAAAGCTGCAAATGAGATGAAAGAAAGAGTACAAAATCTTTTAAAAATAGATATTGAAAGAATGTGGATTGGAACGTTTCATTCATCAGGTCTAAAAATTCTTAGAAGGCATGCAGAATTATGTTTCCTTAAAAGAGATTTCACAGTTATTGATACAGATGATCAAGCAAGATTAATAAAGCAAATTCTTGAGTCAAATAAAATTGATGTAAAAAAGTATACTCCTTCAAATGTTTTATGGATGATTCAGTGGTTTAAAGACAAAGCAATATTACCAGAAGAATCTGAAAAATATAAATTTAAATTCGGAAAAAATCTAAATATAAGTAAATTGTATATACAATACCAAGAAAGACTAAAGACTTTAAATGCTACTGATTTTGGTGATTTATTATTGTTACCTGTTAAAATTTTTCATGAAAATTTAGAAATTCTAAAAAAATATCAGAATCAATTTAAATATATTTTAGTTGACGAATATCAAGATACTGATACATGTCAGGACACTTTTTTAAAGCTATTGTCCCAAAAACATAAAAATATTTGCTGTGTAGGAGATGATGATCAAGCAATTTATAGTTGGAGGGGTGCGGATGTAAAAAATATACTTAATTTTCCAGATGCTTTTAAAGATGTAAAAATAATTAGATTAGAACAAAATTACAGATCTACAGATCACATATTAGCAGCAGCGAGCAAGTTAATTAAGAATAATAAAGATAGGCTAGGAAAAACTTTATGGACAGACGCATTAAATGGAGAAAAATTAAAACTTTATTTTTTTGAAGATGGTAAAGATGAGGCAAAAAATGTTTCTTTAGAAATTGAAAAATTAAAATTAAAAAAAACAAAATTAGATGAAATTGCAATTTTGGTTAGAGCTAGTTTTCAAACTAGACTTTTTGAAGATAGATTACTGAAAATTGGCATTCCTTATAGAGTTATAGGAGGATTTAGATTTTATGAGAGATTGGAAATAAGAGATGCAATTGCATATTTTAGAATAGTTCATAAAAATAATGATGATTTAGCGCTTGAGAGAATATTTAATACTCCAAAAAGAGGACTTGGTGCCGCAACTCTGCAAATAGTATTTAAATTTGCACGGGATGCAAATATGACTTTATTAGATGCATCAAGAAAAATTATAGAAACTGATGAA
>Ga0066367_1000407_pt1 | contig 9837 bp, 10 predicted proteins | sample Knorr_S7_td_AAIW_FD_77335 | JGI IMG/M metagenome (GOLD analysis project Ga0066367, IMG submission 77335) | Marine microbial communities from Southern Atlantic Ocean transect - Knorr_S7_td_AAIW_ad_750m_LV_A | ecosystem: Environmental > Aquatic > Marine > Oceanic | place: Atlantic Ocean | collected...
TACCCGGTTCGGCCGGTTGGACATCTTGGTCAACGGCGCCGCCATCTTGATCCGCACGCCTCCCCTCGTGGACGTGGATGAAGTGCTCTGGGATCTGACCATGGAGACCAATCTGAAGGGTGTATTCCTCTGCTGCAAGTATGCCATCCCCGCCATGACCGCCAACGGCGGCGGGTCCATCGTCAACATCTCGTCCATGTCCGGCGTACGCGGAGTCGGCTATTCTGTGCCCTACGCCGTGAGCAAGGCCGGTGTCATTCATCTGACCACGGTCGCCGCCAGCCAGTACACCCAGCATGGCGTGCGCATCAATTGCATCGCGCCCGGCGGCGTTGATACCCCCCAGATGCGGGGCAGCACCGCCAGTGCCGAGGCATTTTCCGGCCGGAACGAGGGTCATCCCATGGGAAGGGTTGGTGAAGCAGACGAGATCGCCAATATCGTGTTGTGGCTGGCTTCCGACGAGGCATCATACGTGAGCGGAAGTACTTACATCATCGACGGCGGTGCCTGGGCCTCGGCAACCTAGGGTAGAAAGATGGAAAAGCTCATCGACATAGCCAATCGCGCCGTGGCCGACTATGGATTTCGTCAGGCCGTGCTCTACGGCGCCGTGGATATCGCCCGCAGATGGGAGTTGACCGAAGAGGAAGCCGCATTATTGGCTGGCCCGGTCTTGGCAGAGCTAAGCGCCCTCCCCATCCCCGTACAACCGGCTGATATCCCGGCGGAGCAGGCCCGCGTTTCGGAGATGATCAAGGGGCTGATTACCTCCTAGAAACGCCTGGGAATCCTGGGCTCGATCAAGGGGCTGGCGTTGACTCCAATTGGCTTGGGTCGTAGCCCACCAGCTCCACAAAGCCCCGGCCGCCGACGCTGCGGCCCTGGATCGTCCCCGCCACGCTCACCTCGCCCTCCCAGTAGGCGGCCGGGGTGAACCGGCTGCCAGCGAACTCCGAGTCTTTCAACGCAGGCTCCAGTTCCAAGTTGAGGTCCAGTGAATCGACAGTCAGCATCCAGCCGCTGGGATACTCGATGCCGGTGACTGCGCTGGTCCATGTCTCGCTAGAGGTGATTGAGACATCATCTTCTTCTAGGGTTAAAACAGAGCCATCCGGAGAGACAAGGGTGCCGTATCCGGAAAAAGGCGTTCTGTCCGCCGGGTCCCAGACCAGCACCGCCATCAGGTCGCTGCCGTCGTCCAACTGCACTCTAACCCAGTCCCAGCCGACCCTTTGTCCGACGATGTCGCCCCACTGGTGGTCCATCCAGGTAGCGCCGGTTACGGAACGCGACTCGCCGCCGACGGTGATACTCCCAGTCACACCCAGGCGGGGACGTGTGTAGTAGAAAGTGTCGCCGGCAGGCCCTAGGTTAACAAGCCCGATACCCTGATGCAGCACGGGCGGCCGGGTGGGGACCGCGTCCAGGTCGAGCGTGTATTCCCCCAGAGTGAATCCCAGTGTGTAGGACTCGCCATCTCCCCGCATCTTCCATCTGTTCACTGCGACGTCAACGCCGGCTGCATTCCGGTCCAGGGTGTCCAATAGCACCTGTTCTCCAGTCAGGTGTACCCCGGCCGTGTGGTCGCCTAAGCTGGCCTGCAACAGATGGGGAACGGCGGTCCCGGCGGCCTCGCTTTGGCAAGTCACATAGTGGTAGCTGTATTCCCGGCCCCGGCCGTCGGTCAGCAGCCCATTGAAGTACCACCACTCGATGGCGGAGTCGTGGGGGCCCTCGTCCGCGGGAAGGTTGATCAATGGCTCAGGAGCGGTCTCGACTGCGGTCGGGGCTGCTTGAGGTATCGGAGTGGCGCTGGTGGAAGAATGAGTCGATGCCGGACTTTGGGCGGTGGCGGCCTCCGGCGTGGCGCTGCCGCCGCACGCAATGGCCAGGAGTGCCGCGGGGCCAATAACCAAGGCCCAAAGTTTCATGTGTTTGACCCCATCGGCCGGCCCCGTTACTGAGAGGATTTCATAGAGCGAAGGTCTAATCTGGTATATTAGGCCAAACTCCCGCCTGAGACTATACGGAGAATTACCATGGTCAGACTCAGCAAAGAAGAACAGGAACTATTCCTGGCCCAGCCGATGATTGCCCATCTGGTGACCCTGCGGCCGGCGGGTACGCCCCACGTTGCGCCGGTTTGGTTCCTTTGGGACGGCGAACATGGGGTCAAAGGCCGGGCCTGGGTCATGGCAGACGGCGGAGCGGTCAAGGTCCGGAATATCCAGCGTAATCCGGCGGTGGCGCTGTCCATCGCCGCACCGGAGCGGCCCTTGTCCTACGTGGTGTTGGAGGGGCAGGCAGAGATAACGTCGGATGGTTTGAAACAGGTGGTGGAGAGGATGTGCGTGCTCTACGACGGACTTGGGCGTGGCGAGGAGTTCGCCAAGGAGTTGCTGGGAGAGGAACGAATGATCCTTTTGCAGATCACCGTCGACCGGGTGATGTCCTGGAAGGATGGCGAGAGCTAGGCGGCTTAGTCTTTGGGCGGCAGCACCTTGGCCATCCAAGGGACCAGGTCGGCAAGCTCTTCGCCGCTGATCTCGTGGGCCATGTCGTAGATGTGGAATTCTGGGATGTAGCCGTTGCTTTCCAAGAACGTCTTGGCTGACTGGGCCGAGTCGTCCGAGACCATCTGGTCGAATCTGCCGTGGCCGATGAAGATGGACTGGCCGCGTCCCTCAGGCAGCCGGGCCGCAAGTTCGTCTTGGTCTGGAAGTGTCGCGCTCAAAGCTGCCAACCCGGCGAAGTGGTCCGCCCTTCCCAACCCGCAGCGGTAGGTCATCCCGCCACCTTGAGAGAAACCCAGTAAGACGGCGCGGCCTGGTTCGACGTTGAACTGCTTGAAGACGGCGTCGAAGAAATCACTGAGGAGCTGTTCGGAGTTGGCGGTTTCCTCGGGAGGTCCGCCGCCCCGGGGTGTCATCCATCCGAAACCCGATTGGCCTGGGCCGAGCTGGATCGGAGCGTTGGGACAGGCGTATACGTAGCCGTCGGCGTTGATTGTGGGGGCCAGACCGGCTAGGTCCTGCATGTTGGCGCCGAAGCCGTGCAACATGACCACCAAGGGATAGGATGAGTCTGGCGTGTACCCGTCTGGCACCACCGTGATGTACTGGAGACCGTTACCCTCGTGTATTTCGGCGCGCATTCTGGAAGTCCTCCCGGTTTGTTGCGGCTATCATCCTATCACCCACCGCTCTGGGGTACAATTTGCGGTGACAGGCCGCGCGCGGCGGTTATTGCAAATTCGCTTGGGCCGCCATGCTTTCGGAGATCAAATCATGGTATTGATATTTCACCTCACTTCCAAAGACGCCTGGGAATCCGCCCGCCCGGTTGGGGAATACGCGGCGCCCAGTCTGTCAGAGGAAGGATTCATTCACTGCTCCAAGGACATCCCGCAGCTGCTCAAGGTTGCGGCGCGTCTCTACCCCGGCGATACCGGTCTATTGGTGCTGGACGTGGACCTAGAGAAGCTCACATCACCCCTGAAGAACGAGCCAAGCCGCTCGGGCGAGATCTATCCCCACATCTACGGCACGTTGAACGCCGACGCAGTGGTCCGGGAGAGGGCGCTGAAAGCGGATGCGGACGGCGGTCATTATCTGGAAGAATGATGGTCTACGTGCCGCTCGGCAAAAATAAAAGACCCCTCCAGAGACTGGAGGGGTCTTTTATTTTTTTATACGGGAGTTAGGTTAGTTGACTACGAAGTCTCCGAACATGGTGAAGTTGTGTCCGGGGAAGGTGCAAACGAACTGATAAGTTCCCGGCGCCGGCGCCGGGAAGCTTACATCTTGAGTTTCTCCAGGTCCGGCCAATATCGTGTTAGCGATCACCCTTGAATCCCCCGGTTTTACCCAGTTGTTGTCTGGCCCGGCTACAGTTCCGTCGGTAGACACCGCATCCTTGGTGCCGTCTTCCACAATAACAAGGTTGTGGGTGTTTACGGTCGAGGGGTTAGTGAAAGTGATGGTAACTTCGGACCCGGAAGAGGCAGTCAAGCTAGTGGTGTCGAATGTAAGCTCGTTACCTTTTGCACCAACTTCTATCGGTCCGGCAGCTACCGGCGCTGTTTCTGACCCGGCGGTGTCACCGGTGCCTGGAGTGGTCGTTGCGTGGGCTGCCTCATGTTCTTCGTAGGGTACTGCGCGATCCAAAGCGTAGGACCGCTGATCACCGTTCATGGCGGAAAATAGGCCGAGCAATGCCAGGCCTACCATGAAGGCTAAGGCTAACCCGGCGATGAAGATTCGAGTAAAGAGTTTGTCATCGAACTGCAGATGCATGTAGAACATGATCACGATGTAGAACTTGACCACAGATAGTCCGACCAACAACGGTATCTTGGAGGCGCCCAGGTAGTCTACGATCCCAACCCTGTCCCAGATCAAAAGGAATTCAACGATTGTAATCGCGAACAGGATTATCGCGATCAGCACATATTGCTTGAACGAAGGGTGGTGAGTGTCTTGTTCGGTTTCGTGGGCCATATTTATTCCGAGGGACTCCTAAAGGAGATAGGCATGGGACTGATCTTATCCGCCCGGCAGAGCGACAGGGCCGACATCAAAACCGCCGATCAGGTATAACAGCGTGAAAATCACGATCCAAACGATGTCAACGAAGTGCCAGTACAAACCGACGAGTTCGACGTCCAACGCGGTTTTGGAACCCACGCGCCCCTTGGCTGCTAAAATGGCCATGGCTAGGAGCCAGATAATTCCCAATGTTACGTGGGCGCCGTGAAACCCGGTGAGGGTGAAGAAGGAGGCCCCGAATAGATTGCCTCCCAACGTCAGCCCTTCGTTCTTGAAGGTGTTGAACTCCACGATTTGGAATCCGATGAAGATCGCTCCGAGGAAGGCAGTCGCCAGCAGCCAGCTGACGATGCCGCGTTTGTTGTCTGCGTTGGTCGCCGCTAGCGCTTGCACCATGGCGAAGCTGCTCATCAGCAAGACAAAGGTGCTAATCGTCGTGACCGGGACGTTGATGATGTCGATCGGATAAGGACCGACCAAGCTCTGGCCGCGGTAGACCATGTAGGTGGCGATCAGGGCGCCGAAGAAAAGGCAGTCCGACCCCAAAAACACCCACATGAGCATCTTCCGGTGGTTTAAACCGGTGGTTGTATATTCATGTTCTGCTGCGTGGGCCAAGATCTCAGTCTCCTCAGTGATGCTCGCTGGGCGCCGCTGCGGGTTCGTTGCCCCAGCCGATGACACCCATCATTGTTATGGCTCCGCCCAAGAAGCTGATGGCGTAGTGGGAGAGCAGCCCGCCGCCGATCAGGGCCACGCCCGCAGCGGTAAAGATTGGCCAGTACGATGGGCTGGGCATATGAATCGAATCGGGGTCGACCAAGGCCTCGGGCTCGGTGAGAGGGGTCCCAGCGGCTCGGGCCCTTTCTTTCGCGATCCAATACTGGTCTAGCCCTTCAACTTGGGGAATCTCCGCGAAGTTGTACGGCGGAGGCGGGGAGGCGATGCTCCATTCCAGACCAGGGGCGTCCCAGGGATCGTGGCTGACTCGCCGCGAATTACGTGCCTGCCAGAGGTTGACGATGAAGATCAGGAAAGCCACGAACAGGATGACGTAGCCCAGGCTGGCCAACCGGTTCATGTTCTCCCACCCGAACTCAGCTGAGTAGGTGTAGATGCGCCGGGGCATCCCGTTGAGGCCCAGGTAATGCATCGGGAAGAACGTTAGGTTCATGCCGATGAAGATAAACCAGAAATTCAGTTTTCCAAGCGTTTCGCTGAGCATCTTGCCGGTGAGCTTTGGATACCAATAGTAGATGCCGGCAAAGGCACCCATTATCGAGCCGCCGAATAGAACGTAGTGGAGGTGGGCGACGATGTAATAGGTATCTTGTTGTTGGAAGTCGGAAGGTGACACAGCGTGCGATACGCCGCTCAAGCCTCCAACGATGAATAGGGCTACGAACCCAAGGGCAAACATCATCGATGTCGTGAACTCGATGGAGCCCTTCCATAGTGTTCCGATCCAGTTGAAAATCTTGATGCCAGTGGGCACCGCGATCAGCATGGTGGTGATCGTGAAGACCGAGTTGGCCACCGGGCCCAGGCCCACGGTGAACATGTGGTGGCTCCACACTGCCCAACCCATTATCCCGATCACTATTCCAGAGAATACGATGAATGGATAGCCGAACAAGGGCTTTCGTGAGAAGGTCGGAAAGACCTCTGAGACGATGCCCATGGCAGGCAAGATCAGAATGTAGACTTCGGGGTGGCCAAAGACCCAGAACAGGTGCTGCCAGAGGATGGGGTCACCGCCTTCGGCCGGGATGAAGAAGTGAGTTCCGAAGTTCCGGTCCATAGTCAGTTCAATGAGGCCTACCGTGATCACGGGGAAGGCCAAGACCAATAGTATCGATGTGATCAAGGTCATCCAAACGAAAACCGGCATGCGCATCATGCTCATACCGGGTGCCCGTAAGTTGATGATTGTGACTACGAAGTTCAACGCTCCCGCCACGGAAGCCGCACCCATTACCAGGAGGCCGATCGCCCAGAAGTCCAGCCCACGGTTGATGCTGAAGGGCTTTTCAGTGAGGTTGGCGTAGGAGAACCACCCGGCATCCGGGACCTCGTTTACGAGGAAGCTGATGTGCATGAGGACGGCGCCGAAGAGGAAGATCCAGTAACTCAAAGCATTGAGCCTAGGGAACGCCACGTCCCTAGCGCCGATGGCCAGTGGGACTACGAAGTTAAAGAAACTGACCGACAACGGCATGATTACCATGAACACCATCACCGTGGCGTGCATGGTGAACATCTGGTTGAATCGTCCAGCGCTGATCAAGTCGTTGTCGGCCGAGGCCAACTGCATGCGGACGACGCCGGCTTCCAGGCCTGCAATCAGCAGGAAGATGAAAGCGGTTACGCCATAAAGCACTGCGATGCGCTTATGGTCGACTGTAGTCATCCAGCCCCATACGCCCGCGTAGCTTGTTGGCCGTGCTAATACGCCTGTTATCGCTGCCATCGTTTGCTTTCTCCGGATCCTCCACCGGTTATTCCGGTGGACACTCCGCAGTCTTCGCTCCTAATGGTCGATTCTACCGTAGGTCCAACAGATACCCAATCAGGGCATCTATCTCATCTTCGTCCAGGCTGACGGACCCACCTTGGTAGAGGACAGCCTTTTCCGACATATAATTGCCCGGCTTAATCTCGGCCGGGTCGTGCAACCATGCGCTCAAAGTGGTCTCTGACAACTCCATCATGCCTGCTGCCAGAGTCTGCCGGGTCCGAAGATCGGTCAGATTGGGCGCCGGTACGGGAGTGATATCGCCCCCGGTCAAAAAGCCCTTCAACCGGCTTGCTGAAAGCGCCGGATCATCGGGGCCATCGACAGTATGGCACAGTGTGCAGTTTGTCGCGAACACCTGCGCCCCTTTCTTGGCCTTGTCGGTGACGGTGGGGGGTGGTCCATAAGCGGCAGCCCAGGAATCGAAATCAGCTTGTTCCATCACAGTGACGCGGAAGCGCATCAGAGCGTGGGCCAGTCCGCACAGCTCGGCGCATTGCCCGAACAGTGTGACCGGCAGGTCTTCATCGATCTTGTTTGAGTCAGCTTGGAACCACATCTTATTCTCGTGGGTAGGCACCATGTCCAGTTTTCCGGCAAGCTTGGGCACCCAGAAGCTGTGAATCACGTCGTCAGAGAAGAGACTTATCTGGATGGGCCGGTCTACCGGGATGCGCATCTCGTTGGCAGTGATGATCTTCTTGCCGTTGCCTGCATCAGGGTATTCGAACTCGAACCACCATTGGTGCCCAGTAACGTTCACTTGTAATGGCGTAGGGCTGTCGGAGGGAGGCTTGTCAATTTCGAATAGTGCGAAGACAGACCAGATGCCCAATGCCAAAACCAAGATGGTGGGAATGATTGTCAGCACGACTTCTAGAGTCGTGTTGCCGTGGATTTGGGGTGGCCTTTCCTGACCGGGGCGGCGCCGGTAGCGAATCATCGCGTAGACCAGAACGCCCTCAACCAGGAAGAAGACGACCACCATCGTCCACAGGATGACATTGAAGAGGTCTAACTGCTTTTGGGCAACGGGTCCGAACGCTTCCCAAGTTGACATGCCGTCTTTGTAACAACCGGTCGCGAACAAGAAAAGGGCCGCCATTAGGCTAAAGAGTACCGTCCGGTTCTTCAGACTACTGCGGCGTCTCGTGGGTACGCTGGAGATCGAGGCGGAAGGTTTCGCCAGAGGTCCTTTCCGCCGAAAGGGCAACAGCCCCATTTCATGACTCCCAGGATTTTTTAGCTTGGCGCTTGCGCCTTCAGCAGGCGGTTGGAGGGGGGCCTTTTGCCCCCAAAATCACCGTTGCTTGAGCGTGTGTGTGCCAGATTTCACTAACCATGGGGGAACTTAACACAGGCCCACTTGCCTGTCAACGCATCTGGGCATGGGGCAACTCCATTACCGATCGGCCCGCAAATGCGCCGGAACGGGAGCTGCGCCGGGCTCAGAACCTGTAAACGCCGTCCGCCAACATGACTGAGAAGAGGAGGGCAAGATAGAGTAGCGAGAATAGATATAGATGCTTGGCCCTGCGGATGGAATAGTCAACCTTGAGCTTCCAGGCCAAGGCGATGAATATCGCCCCCAGGGCCGCCGCCGACGCCAGATACACCAGACCCACAGCATCCGAAGCAGCGAAGAGCAGGGTCAACGCCACCAGGGCCAGGCTGTAGATGAAGATATTTTGGACGGTGCGCTTTTCCCCCATCACCACCGGCAGCATCGGCACGCCGGCCCGTTCGTAGTCGTTCTGAATCATCAGTGCCAGAGCCCAAAAATGGGGCGGGGTCCAGAAAAATACGATGGTGAATAGGTACAAGGCCGGCAGGTCCAGGCTGCCGGTTACCGCGGCCCAACCGACCACGGGAGGGATGGCTCCCGCAGCGCCGCCGATGACGATGTTCTGGGGTGTGTTGCGCTTGAGCCAACCGGTGTAAATCAAAACATAGAAGAGCGTCGCCGCTAGCGTCAGAGAAGCCGAGAGCAGGTTCACCCAGTAGGTCAGAACCAAGAAGGCCCCAACGTTCAGGGCGACACCGAAGGCCAGGGCGCTGATCGGCTGGACGCGGTGGGAGGCCACGGGGCGCTTCACCGTGCGAGACATTATGGCGTCGATGTCTTGGTCCAAGAAATGGTTGATGGCGTTTGCTCCGCCGGCTCCCAGAGCCCCTCCCAAACAGACGAAGGCCAGGGTCTCAAGCGACGGTATCCCCTCTGCCGCCAGGAACATACCGCCGATAGCTGTGATCACCAATAGAACGATGATCGGCGGTTTCATCAGCGTTACGTAGTCGTTGGCCAGGCCCATGATGCCGCCGGGTTTTCCGACCGCTGCTTGTCCGGAGTCTACTCCTTCAGCCATGAGTCACACCGCCCCAACGGGTGCCCGGGCTGGAGAAGGTCATAACAACCAGCGCTGATACGGCGATCCAAACGGATGTGGCCATGGCAAGATGCAGGGCGCGCATATCCTGGCTGAAGTCCCCAAAGACCACAGCGGCGCCAACCACGACTTGTGCCACGAAAAGCGCTACGGCTACCATGGAGAAGATTCTGATCTCTTTCGGTTGTGTCTTGCCTCTGAACCCCAGATGCAGACTATATAAAACGAACAGGCCGACGCCAGCAGCAACATAGCGGTGGAACATCTGTATGACCTGTAGGCGCTCTCCGGGGAATGCCTTGTCTGACAAGCATGTCGGCCATTCTGAGCAGGCGGCAAAGGCCCCGGTGATGGTTACGTAAGACCCGGAAAGTGTCAATAGGAA
>Ga0066367_1000410_pt1 | contig 9832 bp, 9 predicted proteins | sample Knorr_S7_td_AAIW_FD_77335 | JGI IMG/M metagenome (GOLD analysis project Ga0066367, IMG submission 77335) | Marine microbial communities from Southern Atlantic Ocean transect - Knorr_S7_td_AAIW_ad_750m_LV_A | ecosystem: Environmental > Aquatic > Marine > Oceanic | place: Atlantic Ocean | collected...
ATGGCGGCGCCATCGGTACTATGATCTGCGGGATGCGTCTACCTGAGTACCAGAACGACGTGGCCATCTACGGCAGCGATGGCAAGGTGATGTTGTCCGATGCGTCTTGGCCGCGCCTACAAGGCGAACTGCGGGTGTCCAGCGAAACGGTGAACACCGCGGTTGCCTACGAGCCGGATTATGTCTATCTGGTCAAGAAGAACATCGAAGATTTCCAGCAAGCGATAGAAGAAGGCCGCGATCCGGTTGCCTCAGGGCTAGATGGACTCAAGCTGGTCCAGTTGACCGAAGGCATGGTCGAGTCAGCCAAAACCGGTAGGACGGTTAAGTTGGAAGAATTACCTGCACCGGGAGCGTAACAGTTGATTCTGGGGAATCGCACCCAATCTTAAAGTTAGGAAACGCAAATATCTGCCAATCATCGGTCGGATAATTGATGTCAAAACCCAGGAGCGCGATAGAATTCGCACACGAGAAGTTGCGCTCGGGTAGAACGCTCGTCCGCGTCGTGATCGCGTAGTATGCCAGATATCTTATCTGGGCATTGGGGATCTTGGCATTGGACGGGGTGACCGCTCTCTTGATATGGATCAGGGCCACTAGTGACGATGAAGACGCCGGCGAGACATACCAACCGGTGTTGACTGAAAGTATAGCCTCCAGCTTGGCCTTTGCCCCACTTCTCTCATCGGGCGAGACGGTATCTACCTGCCGGCTAGAGTCATCTGTGCTCCCCGGTGAAGCGGAAGTTGTCTACGCGTCAAGCAAAACTTGGTTGGTGACCTTGGGAACCTGCACGTTCATTGTTGACGACGCCACCCGGGCAGTGAGTCGACCGTAGTTGTTAATGCCACTGGTCTGCCACTCCAGTATTCCGAACGCCAATGCGCTGGCTACTATGTTCGGGCCGCTATAAGAGGCGGGCGCGAAATGAGTCGAAACCGGGCCCGCCTACAAGAACCAGCCCATCCCTTTGTAATAGCCCCTAAGGTAAGCGATCTGCCCGCCATGGACGCAGTTGTCAAAGACCACGATTCCCAAAAATGTGCCTACTGACATAGGGGGCCGCGGGGGAATTTCAAGTTGGCGTTCCATGTCGGACGCAGACAGGGATTCGATATATTTAGTGGCTGCCGCCTTCACGCTCTCGTAATAACCGACAACCGATTCCTTGGGCGGAAGTTGCCAAGCCGCCACCTGTTCTTTGGTCCAACCGCCGCCCGTGTTATTCAGGTCATCATCGAGGCCGAATTTTTCATGCCAGCCGTCTTTGATCCACACTTGGGGAGTTTCTTGACACCACGTATGCACGAAGCGGTCAACGATCCTCGACATGTGAAAAAGGAGCCATCCCATGGAGTTTGACTCGTCATTGGGCCGGTCGCCCAGCATCGCGTCATCCACGTCTTCCAGAGCTTTGTCCACCATACCCCAGTTACGACTTAGGGCAGACATGGTGATTTCAGTAGCTGACATCTGTTCGCCTCCATGTGCTCAAGGTTGCAGGGAATCAATCTACAGGTGGCCAGCGCGGATGTCCAACCACAACCTTGTCGGTTATGAGATAAAGATTAGTCGCAGTTCTTGCAAAAGCGTGGTAGCCTCGGTTTTGGATTCCTGGTTCATTTGGGATTCCCGTGAGTACGCCTAGAATTAAGCCTATTGGAGCCGAAAGTGACTACCTGGACCGATGACCAACTGTCCTCAATCCACAACATGCTCAACCCCCGTTCTATCGCGGTGGTTGGGGCCACACCCCGGATGCAATACGGTGGCCGGATGCTGGCCGCCGCGCTGAATGCAGGGGAGCGGATCAACGTCTACCCGGTGAACCCACGCTACGACGAAGTTATGGACGTAAAGTGCTATCCCAGCGTCAGTGACCTCCCTGAAGCGCCCGACGTGGTGGGCGTGGTCGTATCCTCCGGCCAGGTGTTAGATGTTTTGAAAGAGGTCCACCAGAAAGGGACCCGGGCCGCAATCATAATCTCCGCCGGGTTCTCCGAGCGCGGCACGCCGGAAGGCCGTGACCTGCAGGCGCAGGTGAGTGCCTTCGCCAGGGAATCGGGGCTTCGCATCAGCGGACCCAACTGCCTGGGCCTGGCCAACGTGAAGGACGACATCTGGGTAACTTCATCATCCCGCGGCGCCGAGGGCCTAGGCGGGCCGGTGGGACTGGTCTGCCAAAGCGGGGCGTCGGCCTTTGGACCGTTCTTGAACCGGGCTTTGGACAGCGGAATCGGCCTTAGCTACATCATCTCCACGGGCAACGAGGCTGACTTAGACTTTTCGGATTTCGTGCGTTACCTGCTAGATGACGATGACACCAAGGTGATCGCTGGTTTCGTCGAGGGATTCAAAGACGCCCGCAAGTTCATTGAGGTCGCCAAACTGGCGGCCGAACGGGGCAAACCCATCGTGCTCATCAAGATCGGCCGGTCGGAGTTGGGCGCCAAGGCCGCCCAGTCCCATACCGCCGCGCTCACCGGGCTTGACGCCCTCTATGACGCGGCACTGGCGCAATACGGGGTGATCAGGGTCTCAGACTATGATGAATTGCTGGAAGTTTCCAACCTGCTGGCCAATTCTCCGGCACCGCCCGCCAAAGGCTTGGCGGTGGTTTCCCACTCTGGTGGCATCAGTTCCCTGACGGCTGACATGTGCGGCCAGGTGGGGCTGGACCTCCCTGAACTCAGCGACGCGGCGAAGGGCGGTATCAACGGTGTTTTAAAGGGGTTCGGATGGGCATCCAATCCGTCGGACGTCACCGGATTCGCCAACAGCGATTCTTTCCCGGAGATCATGCAGTTCATGGCCAACGACCCGGCGATCGGCACCCTGGTGGTGGCAAGCTCCGGCGGCGACGCCCAGGCAGAGCAGGTCATCGCCCAGCGAGAGCGGGACGATAAAAAAACCCTGGCGTTTCTTTGGACGGGCAGCCGGAAAGAGCCCGCCGGTCTGAACATGTTGAAAAAGGCGCGCATCCCCGTTTTTTACACGCCCAACAAGTTAGCCACCGGGGTCCGCAGCCTGCTGGACTACCACTCCTGGTTAGGACAGCGGGGAAAAGCAGGGTTCCCTGCAGCTCCAGCGATCCGCCCAAGACAACAAGCCGCCGCCGAGCGGTTGGCCGCCAGGGGTGGAGTCGCGCTTTCAGAGCACGAGAGCAAGGGATTGTTGTCTGAGTGGGGCGTCCCCATCACCCGCGAGAAGTTGGTGCAGAACGCCGACGATGCGGTTACGGCTGCGAATGAGATCGCCTACCCGGTGGTGTTGAAAGCAGACGTGGCTAACATGCCCCACAAAACGGAGGCCGGACTGGTCATGTTAGGAATCCAGGACGACGACGCAGTGCGGGCGGCTTACGATCAAATTATCTCGAACGCCGCCAACGCCGGCGCAGTCGGTGACGGAATCAACGGCGTTTCAGTACAGGAGATGGTGTTAGACGGCGTCGAGGTCATCGTCGGACTCAGCTACGATTCTCAGTTGGGCGCCACGATCCTATTCGGTTCTGGCGGAGTGATGGTCGAGGTCTACAACGACGTGGCCCTTCGCCTCTGTCCCATCGACGAAAAAGACGCCCTGGAGATGATCTCAGACGTTAAGGGGGCCCGTCTGCTGGAGGGATTCCGTGGGCGCCCGGCCGCCGACGTTAACGCGCTGGCCGACACGCTGGTCCGAGTTTCCCATTTGGGAGCGCAATTAGAGGGCACTCTGGCCGAAGTCGACATCAATCCGTTGATGGTCCTGGCTGCTGGACAAGGGGTCAAGGCGGCTGACGCCGTGGCCGTATTTCAGCCGTAGTCAAGTGGGTCTAGACTGAGGCTGCCTCCATGGCGGTCTGTTTCTCGGCGTCCCTGAGGTTACAGGCGGTGGATGTTGCGATAACCACCTTAGCCCATTCATCCACTGGCACGTCAATCATGCGGCCAGCGAAGGGTACTGCGGCGGTCCCGGCAGCGATAGCCTGGGCGAAGACATCCCTGACCTGGGTGTAAAAGTCCACCTGGGACTCCGTAGGCGTGAACGCTGTGTTGACGGAGGAGACCCAAGAAGTATGCGGGCAGATGATGCCCTTGAACCCCAGGTTCTTGGAATCGGTCGCGACCTTGAGCATGTCATCGCCGGACAACAGGCGCGGCAGGGTGCCCAGAGGGTGGGCGATGCCGATGGGTTCGACGCCCGCTGCCGTTGCTTCGATGGCCATGCGGCCCCTGGCATACACAAACGGATCGTATTCAGCTACCGGGCTTATCCCGAGACTGGCTGAAAGATCGCTCTCGTCCAATCCAACCTGAGAGACTCGCTCGCTGGCGGCGATGATCTCCCGTACGCGAAAAACGGCATTTGCCGATTCCAGCAGCAAGATCAGGCTCAACGTCCCCGGCTCTATCCCGTGCCTTCGCTCTGCGGAAGTCAGGGCGTCCGACGCCTCGACCACGTCTTCAGCTGACTCGACTTTTGGCAACATGATTCCGGCCAGGCCGGGCCACGTGGAGGCTTCAACGTCGGCTACCAGGAATTCTTTGTTCACCCGGACGAACACCTCGGCGGCCCCTTTTCCGGCTACCGCGACAGCGTCCTTGACCAGTTCACGAGCTCCGGCCTTCAAAGCCGGTACCACACCGTCCTCCAGATCTAGGGTGATGGCATCAGCGCCGTGACGCCACGCTCCCGCCGCGAATTTGGCGTTGGTGACCGGGACCATCAAGTTGGACCTGCGAATCAACATCGACATTCTTATGCCTCCGCCGCTTCGACACGGGCGAATGCCTCCGCCTTTTCCTGGTCGCGGGCGGCACAGAGTTCGGACCAGTCCAGCAACTTGCGGGCCCGGGCTGCTTCGTAGCGGTCGATGATATTCCCGTCGGTCTCCGCCCATGTCTCACCGGAGACTTCCAACTGGCGGTACTGCTCCAGAACTTGATGGGCCTCGTCAACTTCTTCCTGGGTCGGAGTGAATCCCCGGGTTTGCGGTTCCACCACGTTGGGGTGGAGGCCACCGCCCACTCGGAACCCGCACTTACGGGCTGCCTCAGCTTCGCGGAAAGCCCGGTCGGGGTCGCCGACGCTGCCGGTGGTGTTGGCGGTGAATGGTGCGGTGTGTGGCTCAAGTCCGAGGGCGAGGGCGGCCAATTCGACTTCACCTTTGCCGTAGACGAACTGGTCGAAGCCTACGAACATCTCCACACCGAGGTCACGGGACATGTCGTAACCGCCGGCCCCGCCGAACTCTCTGACCCGGGGGCTGGCGGCTGCGATATCGTAGGCATTGGCCACACCCACCGAGGTCTCTATATCAGCGCCGATCTCTACAGTGCCAGGGCGTATTCCTCCTGCCTGTTCCAACCTGCTGATGATACGGTCCAGCAATTGAATCTCTTCCCCGTATTCGGCCTTTGGGTAATTGACTTTGGCTAACCCCGGCCAGATGATGCCTTCCAAGTCCGCAAGGACCAGATCGTGGTTGATGCGGGTGAACGCTTCTGCCCCACCCTTGGTCACATTGGTTATCGCGTCTTTAATCAGGGTCCTGGCATAGCCCTTCATGTGCTGGGGCACCGAGTCCTCCAGGTCCATGTTGATGAAATCACAGCCACGACGCCAGGCATTGTCGATGAACCTGGGGGTGACCACGGGCATGGTTAGGCCCGAACGGTGCACCGCTATGTGATCAGCCATTTGATGGTTCTCCCGATCAGTTAATCTATGGGGCCGGCACCGGCCGGCCGGCCAAAGCGTCAACCTTGGCTTTGTCGTGGGCCTCGCAGGCCGCGGCGCGGTCGATCAGCAACCGGGCTCGAAGGGCTGTTCCCGAATCAATGATCCGGTCTCCTTGGCGTATAAAGGCCGTTCCTTCCGAGACGGCTGCTCGATACGACTCCAGCAACTTACCAGCCTCAGTCGTTTCCTGGGCACCGGGGGTGAAGCCCTGATTCATGGGCGCCACCTGGTTTTCCAGAACACAGAAAGAGCCTTTGAAACCGATGGCCCGACCCCTGAGCGCAGCCTCCCCGGTATTCTCCGGAGTGGCCAGCAGTCCGCGGTCGGGCGTGCGCCACCAGGCACCGTAGGCTGGGACACCGATGGCCCCCGCCACCGTGATGAGTTTCTGCATCAGGTACTGCATCAGGTGAATCTCCCCCGACGGCTCCGGGCGGAGGTCCATCACCAGCTCGGCACGGCCCAATGTCAGTCCGGTGATCCTGCGGCTAGCCGAGGCGATTTCGAAGGCGTCCTGGTTCGCCTGGGCCGTATCCAGCGAAAAGACCATCTCCAGCGTGCCAGGCGGGATACCCCGTTCGTCTTCCAGTTTGCTGATCAGCGAATCCGCTTCTTCAACTTGGGCAACTGACTCTAGGTGAGAGACCACAACCCCAGTCAACTCTGGGCAAACGCAAGCGTGCAGGTCGGCGTACAACAGCTCGCTGTCCACTAGCGCGAACACATCCGTGCCGCTCTCGCGGACTTGTCGCACGATCTCGACGAGCCCCTCTCTGGCCGATGGTTTGTCTTGCTCAGCAACGAACTCGACCAGGTCAAGCAGCACCACATCGGTGTTCGACTTAGGGGCGGCCACGGCCCTCTCAGGTTGAGAAGCGGGCACCATCAGCCAGGACCGTCGTACTTTTTCATGCAGACCGGTGTTTTGTGTCATAAAGTCAGATCAACCAAGCATAATCGGCGTTGTTCGGGAGCCTGCTAAGCCTAACATGGGGAATCGGGGTTTGCATCGGTTAAACATCTTCTACGGGCGATGTGGCTATGCCGTAGGTGCCGTAGAAAAAGTTGGCGTAGTGGGTCGACCCGCCGGTGACGAAGAGCAGGAACTGCTCTGGGCTTTCCAGCGCCGGAATAGTTGCCTTCGGGTCGTCTGCCAGATGTTGCAGCTCCGGGTGATGCAGCCATTTACCGTCGGCATCCATAGGCATGGCTCCCGCGTTCAGTAGAGACTTCAAAGAGACGCGGCAGTTCTGGTGCAACCAGGCCTGGGAGTCCTGTTTGCTCATTCCAGCCTCGGCCAGGATAACCGCGCGGGAAGGACTCAGCAGGATGGGGTGATATGGTCCCTGGTAGGGAACGCGCTTATTGGTGTGACCGACTTGAGCGGACTGCCAGCCCTTGAGCCAGTCGCCTGCGCCACAATTAGGGTAGAACATCATCGAGGCGATGTTGTTCAAAGTATCCTCGTGGGTTTTGGATCTGGGGTCGATGATCGTCGTCGGACCCGTCACGGTCACCACGGTAACGGCGCTCTCGTCCCGCCTGAAACCACGGTCCATATGGTAGGGCTGCCAGGGGCTTACCTCTTCGTTCTCTGCGATGCACATCCCGAATTTGGTCGGCAGTCCGATGAAGTTTGGGTCTCCGGCGCCCGCGTTGCAGTAGCCGATGTTGATCAGACACAGGCGCAGCGCCCGTCCGATGGCGGTGTTGGCGCTATTGATGACGCCTGGGCCCATGGCCGTTGTCCCGAAGTTGATCCCTGCCTTCTCGGCGATGGGTCCGTTTACCAAAATAATTGGCGCTTCGGTATGGCCTGAGACCTGCATATCCCGATGGTTCATCTCGGGTTGGGCCAAGCAATCGATGGCTGCCAAAAGAACAGGGAATTGTTCGGGGCGGCAGCCGGCCATAACGGCGTTAATGGCGATCTTTTCAACCGTAGCCAGGCCAAAGCCCGGTTCCATCACCATGACCACGTCCTGAGGAGCTCGTCTGGTCCCCTTCAGCATCTGCTCAACGGCGGCCGGGGTAGGAGGCATGACCGGAATGCCGTCGCTCCAGTCCCGTTCGGCCAGGAAGCGGTTCACGGCGTCCATACCCTCGGGTGTCGCGTCCAACTCTATCGTGAACGTCTCAGTAGTCTTGCCGCCGGACCTGGATCCTCTAACCTCCCCCGCCGAAGCCGGAAGCGCGGTGAGACCTTGGATGATCTCGTCGATCTGCTCATCCACCATCTTGTGGATGAAGTCGGCCTGTTGGCCGGTGGTCGCGTGGGGGATAGTCACGAACGCCGCGCTGGGCTGGCCCCAGCCATCCACGCAGGAACGCCACGCCCTAGCAAAGCTTCTGGCGGCGATGGCGACGGCCGGAACCCCAGCTTTCTCGACGGCAACCATGTCGTGGGCAAGCCACGACGTGCAACCCCCTCAATGGGCCGTCGCCCCGATCATAGCGTCCACTTCCGTGGCGATCAGGGCGGCTTCCTCATCGTCGATGTGGTTTCCGCGACTGAGCGCAGGCCGTCCGGGCCTGAGGTCACCACCGTACCGTTCAAACTTAACACCTGGGAACCTCTTGCCGATATGTTCAGCCACACGGTCCACGGCGATGTCGGCGCCGCCCGTCATGTTGTTGTACAAGCCGATGGTCTTGCCTTCGAGGCCCGCAAGGCGAGAGGCGGGCGGGACCTTGAAATCAACTCTGTCCGCGGCCGGGGACATGATCTGCAATTTCATATTGTTACTCCTCTAGCTAGACGGGGGCGGTTCATCTTTCAGACCGAACCCGGTGGCGGGTACAAGCACGTCATCGCCTTGCTGGATGATGTCTTGGTCCACCAGTATCTCAAGTCCGGCGAAGGCCGCCGCGGACGTCGGTTCAGCGAATATGCCCTCATCTTCCGCCAGGTCTCTCTGGAACTTCAGGATACTTGATTCCTCGACTGCCACAGCAGAGCCGCCAGTCAACCGCAGTATCTCCAGTATCTGCCATTGGCGGGACGGCACCGCGATGGAGATGCCTCCCGCCACGGTCTTAGCGGCGTCTTCAGGGCCCCATTTTTGGCCGTTGAACGCCGCAACCAAAGGCATGACGTTCCGGGACTGGACGCAATGAAGCCGGGGAATCTTCTCGATGCGGCCTGATGCCAGCAGTTCGTTGAACCCGTTGAAAGCCCCGATCAACAGCGAACCGTTGCCTACAGGGAAGACAACGTGGCCGGGCAAATCATCTTCTAGCTGCTCAACGACCTCATACGCGAAGGCTTTGGTGCCCTCGGCGAAATACGGGCTCAACATATGCGACGCGTAGACCAGCGCGTTCTGCTGGGCGTAGGCGATTGCCGCCGCCGTCACAGCCTCTCTGGGGCCTGCAATGGGATGAACTTCGGTGCCGTAGGCCCGTATCTGCCGGAGTTTGGCTTCAGGAGCGTCGGCCGGGACAAAGATGTGGGCCTTGATACCAGCGCGGGCTGCGTAGGCCGACACGGAAGCGCCGGCGTTACCTGACGAGTCTTCGACCAACTCTGTCACTCCACGTTCCCTGGCGACCGACAGCATCGTCGCCGTCCCCCGGTCCTTGAAAGAACCCGTCGGGTTCAGGAATTCCAGCTTTGCACGCAACCGGCCGAGAGGCAATCGACCGCCAATGGTGTTAAGAATGACGCAAGGGGTGTTTCCCTCTCCTAGGGTCACCCTTGCGCTGGTTTCGTGTACCGGAGAGGGGGCCGTATCACCCTTTGTGTCGCGGGTGGCAAGGTACCCAACGTCCATAGGGGACCCGCAGTCTCGGCACGCCTCCGCCGACATATCGGCGGGGCGGGTGATGCCGCACCTCGGGCAGCGGAGTTCTATGTGTGACATGCACCAGCTTCGATATCGGGTTCGATCGGCCGATCGCCAACGGAGCGTAATCGGCCGAGAACGCATCGTCAAGGGATGCCGCTCCGTAACTTTTATCGTATGTATGGGTGAACATTTGCTGGTATTGTAAGCACGTCCCGCTTCATTCCGAGTTATTTCTCGCGGCGCCCATCAGGTAGGAGATAGATATGAAAATCGGTGTGAACATGGTCAACTTCGGGCCTGGTACAACCCCCACATCA
>Ga0066367_1000417_pt1 | contig 9762 bp, 7 predicted proteins | sample Knorr_S7_td_AAIW_FD_77335 | JGI IMG/M metagenome (GOLD analysis project Ga0066367, IMG submission 77335) | Marine microbial communities from Southern Atlantic Ocean transect - Knorr_S7_td_AAIW_ad_750m_LV_A | ecosystem: Environmental > Aquatic > Marine > Oceanic | place: Atlantic Ocean | collected...
TAGTCGGGCGTACTACCCAGGGGGGGGACGTTGGACTCCTCGTCGGAGGCCAGTTGGCGGTTGACCGCGCTGAGGTAGGCTTTGGCGCTGGCGACGATTATGTCGGTGTCGGCGCCCCGGCCTGTGTAGGTGCGGCCGTCCTTCTCGATGCGGATGGTGACCGTCCCCTGGGAGTCGATCCCTTCGGTTACCGCCTGCACGTTGAAGTCCACCAGCTTGGAATCGGTGCCGATGGCCCGGTCGATGGCGTTGCAGACCGCGTCCACGGGACCGTTGCCGGTGCAGGCATCAGTGATGGAATCACCATCGGGGCCGATGAGCTTGACGGTGGCGGTGGGGATGCCCTGGTCTCCGCCGGTGAACTGCACATGGTCTAGGGTGTAGCTGATGGGCTCGGTGGCCGTCCGCTTCTCCTCATCCATGAGGCTCTCCAGGTCGCGGTCGGTGACCTCACGCTTCTTGTCGGCAAGGTCTTTAAAAGACTCGAATACTTTGGCCAAGTCTTCCCGGGAGAGGTTGTAACCCAGGTCTTCCAGGCGAGACTGCAGACCGGCACGGCCGCTGAGCTTGCCCAAAACCAGTGTGTTGCCCGGCACGCCTACGCGCTCCGGCTGCATCACTTCGTAGGTGGACCGGTCCTTCAGGACCCCGTCTTGGTGGATGCCCGAAGCGTGCCTGAAGGCGTTCTCGCCGACGATGGCCTTGTTGGACTGAACGGCCATGCCGGTGATGCGGCTGACCATCCGGCTGGCGCTGTAGATCTGGGTGGTGTCGGCGTTGATCTCGATGCCGAAGTGGTCCTTCCGGGTGTCCAGACCCATTATGATCTCTTCGATGGAAGCATTTCCGGCCCGCTCGCCGATGCCGTTGATACAGCCTTCCACCTGGCGGGCGCCGAACTCGACGGCGATCAGGCTGTTGGCCACGGCCAGTCCCAAGTCGTTGTGGCAATGGACGCTCAGCGTGACGTTTTCGATGCCCTTCACGTTGGCTTGGACGTCTTTAAGCAGTTGACCGAACCCGGTGGCTGAAGGTATGGCGTAGCCCACTGTGTCGGCGATGTTGATGGTGGTGGCCCCGGCCTTGATCACCTCTTCCAGCATGTGGAACAGGTATTCGGGGTTGGTCCGGGTGGCGTCCATGGGAGAGAACTCTACGTCGTCGCAGTAGCCCTTGGCCCGTTCCACGCTCTTTACAGCCATCTCCAAGACATCTTCACGGTTCTTGCGTAGCTGGTGCATCTGGTGAATCTCAGAGGATGAAAGAAACACGTGGATGCGGGGCCGCTTGGAGTGTTCCACGGCCTTAGCAGCCTTGTCTACGTCGTCGGCGACGGCCCGTGCAAGGGACGCGATGATGGGTCCTTCGACCTCTCTGGCGATGGCTGACACCGCTTCAAAGTCGCCGGGTGAGCTGGCGGCAAAGCCGGCCTCGATGATGTCGACCTGCATCTTCTGGAGTTGGCGGGCGATCTCCATCTTCTCGGTGCCGGTCATACCGATGCCGGCAGATTGTTCTCCGTCGCGGAGGGTCGTGTCCAAGAGCAATACTTTTTCTTTAGCCATTTTTCCCTAATCCCCTTCTGTTTCGTCGATTTGGGTGTGCCTGTTGCCGCTAACTCCGGCCTTCAGAAAGGGTCGCCAGGGCCACGTAGTCCACCGCCGCCAGCCCTGCCAGGACCAGCGGGCGATGGTGGACTACACTCAACGCCTCCAGATTCCTCATGATATTGCTCCGTATTGCCGAATATTAGTTAGCCGGTTCTAGATTGATTACTCGGTGATTATTTGGGATCCATCCAGGGCATCATGGCCCGCAGCTCTTTGCCGATGTCCTCGATCTGGCTGTGCTGGGCCGCTTCCCGCAACGGAGTGAACCGTGGGCGGCCTTCATCGTTCTCGGCGATCCATTCCTTGGCGAAGGTGCCGTCCTGTATCTCCTTTAAAACTGCCCGCATGTTGTCCCGAACGTGCTCGTCGATGATCCTCGGTCCACGGGTCAGGTCGCCGTACTCGGCGGTGTCGCTGACCGAGAAGCGCATGTAGTTGAAGCCGCCCTGGTACATCAGGTCGACGATCATCTTCAGTTCGTGCAGGCACTCGAAGAAGGCAATCTCAGGGGGATATCCGCCTTCGACCAAGGTATCGAAAGCTGCCTTGACCAGCGCGCTCACGCCACCGCAGAGGATGGCCTGCTCGCCGAACAGGTCGCTTTCGGTCTCGTTCTTGAGAGTGGTCATCAAAACGCCGGAACCGGTGCTGCCGACGCCCTTGGCGTAGGCCAGACCGATGTCCTTGGCGTTGCCGGTGGCGTCTTGGTGGACCGCCAATAGACTGGGGACTCCAACGCCCTCGGTGAACAACTCGCGCATGCGGTGTCCAGGCGCCTTGGGGGCCACCATCATGACGTCCATGCTTTCCGGCGGGACGATCTCTTTGTAGTGGATGCTGAAGCCGTGGGCCACCATCAAAGCGCTGCCCGGCCTCAGGTTGGGCTCAATCTGTTCCCGGTAAATGCGGCCTTGGATGTGGTCTGGTATGACCATCATCAGAACGTCAGCCTCTTTGGCCACCTCTGGGACGTCAGCCACCCGCAATCCGGCGGCTTCCGCCACGGCCCGGCTCTTGCTCTCAGGGTAGAGTCCCACTACCACGTCCTGTCCGTTGTCTTTCAGGTTCAGGGCGTGGGCGTGGCCCTGGCTGCCGTAGCCGACCATGCCGATGGTCTTGCCGGCCAGGAATTTTAGGTCTGCATCCTTGTCGTAATAAACGTCTACCATTTTAGTTCTGTCCTTCCCCAACGATTCGTCTTGTGCTGCGCGACTGGTTCTTTTAATAAGACTCTTTAGGACTGGCCGTTCACTTGTCCGTCGTGTCCGTTGGCCATCCCGTTGGCTTGACCCCGCACCATGGCCACCAGCCCGGTCCGCAGCATCTCAATGATGCCGAAAGCCGACAGCAGGTTGTGCAGGGCGTTTATCTTGTCCTCTTCTCCAGTGATCTCAATGACCATCGACTCGCTGCCGACGTCGATGATGTTGGCCCGGAAGAGGTTTACGGTCTGAATGATCTCACCCCGGTTCATTGGCGTAGTCTTGACCTTGAGCAAGGCCAATTCACGGGTCACTATGCGTTCGCTGGTGATGTCGGCTACCTCTATAACGTCGATCAGTTTATCTAACTGCTTGACCACCTGGCCCACGGTGTATTCGTCGCCGTTGACCGCGAAAGTCATGCGGGACAGGCCCGGCTGCTCGCTATTGCCCACGGCCAAGCTGGCGATGTTGAATCCCCGCCGTCGGAACATGCTGGCAACCTTGTTTAGCACGCCCGGTTTGTCTTCCACCAGGGCTACGAGGGTGTGTTGTTCGGTGTGGTTTGTTTGGTCCATCAGGCGATCTCTTTAAAGAATCTGTTTGGGCGCCGGTTCTTCCAGCATCTCTTTGACCGATTGTCCGTTGGGGATGAACGGGAATAGTCCTTCGTCTTCTTTCACTATAAAGTCGACGATGACCGGCCCGGCAGTCTCCATGGCCTGCTGGACGGCGTCCACAACCTCTTCTTTCTTCGTTACCCGGATGCCCCGGATGCCGTAAGCCTCGGCGATCTTCACGAAGTCGGGGTTCGCCGTATATTGGCTGGCCATATACTCTTCATCGAAGAAGAGCTCCTGCAACTGATGTACCAGCCCCAGGGAGTTGTTGTTCAAGATGGCGAATTTTACGTCGGCCTGGCACTCGACTGCGGTGGCGATGTCGCACATGGTCATCTGGAATCCCCCATCTCCGCAGACTGACCAAACGGTGGTATCCGGGCGCCCCACTTGGGCGCCTAATGCGGCGGGAACCTCGAAACCCATGGTGCCCAGTCCGCCGGACGTGACAAATGTATTGGGCTCGGTGAACCGGCAGTGCTGCGCGGCCCACATCTGGTGCATGCCAACGCCGGTGACCACGATACCCCGGCCCTGGGTGACCTCGGTCAAGCGCTGGACCACATACTGGGGCAGTAGTTCATCCGACTCCCGGATGATATGCGACGGGTGCTCAGCCTTAAGTTGATCGATGCGCAACCGCCAGTCGATATGGACGTTGGCCTCGACTTTGGGCAGCAACTGGCCAAGGACCGCTTTCAGGTCGCCGACCATACCCACGGTAGTCTTGATGTTCTTGTCCACCTCGGAGGCGTCGATGTCCACATGGATGAACGTGGCGTTGGGGGCGAATGCGGAGATGCGGCCGGTCACCCGGTCGTCGAACCGCATGCCCAGGCCGATGATTAGGTCGGCTTCGTCGATGGCCAGGTTGGTATAGGCCATGCCGTGCATCCCCGACATGCCAATGTTCAATTCGTGGTCCGTTGGAATTGCGCTGATGCCCAACAGAGTGGTTATCACTGGGATCTGCGCCTTCTCCGCCAGCTCGGTCATCAGGCCGTAGGCATGGGAGATGAGCACACCGTGACCGGACATGATCAGGGGCTTCTGGGCCTGGTTGATCAGTTCGGCGGCGGCGGCCACCTGGGCCTCCGGCGCCTTGCCGGGTACCTTGTATCCCGGAAGCTTGGTCTCGGTTGGCCAGACGAATTCCGTCCTCTCGCCCAGCAGAACGTCCCTGGGGATGTCCACCAGGACCGGCCCCGGCCGTCCGGTGCGGGCGATATGGAAGGCGTCGTGGATGGCCTGTGCCACGTCTTTAACGTCCATGACCAGCATATTGTGCTTGGTGATGGGCAGCGTTACGCCGGTGACATCGGTCTCTTGAAAGGCGTCGCTACCGATGGCGGACCTTGGCACCTGTCCGGTGATGGCGACCATGGCGACCGAGTCCATCTGGGCGGCGGCGATGCCGGTGACCAGGTTGGTGGCGCCGGGACCGGAAGTGGCCACGCAGACGCCGACCTTGCCGGTGGCGCGGGAGTAGCCGTCGGCGGCCATAGCGGCAGCCTGTTCGTGGCGCACGAGGATGTGGCGGATAGCCGGGTATCTGGAGAGAGACCCGTATAGAGGAAGCACCGCTCCGCCGGGCAGTCCGAAAACCACATCGGCGCCCTCTTTCAGAAGGCTTTCGCAGACTATTTCAGCGCCGGTAAGTTCCATCTTGTCCGCCTAAAAATCCCCAATAAAAAACCCATCCCACTGGAAGGGACGGGCTTGTGGTTCCCGTGGTACCACCCTTCTTTAGACCCCACGTCAATTTCATCGTGTGGTCACTCGAAGACTTTATATCGGTGTCAACCGCCGCGCCTTACTGGTATTTCAGGCGGGCCGCTCCCGGGCGAGTTCGGGACCCTACTGCCACCGGATTCACACCAACCACCGGCTCTCTCAGGCAGGGTATCCTTACTACTCCCGTTCTTAGCGGATTTCGTAATGTTGTGACCTTGGAATCGTATCAGTGGGGGTAGGGCTTGTCAAACAAACATAACGAGGTGGGATGACGCGTAAGCTCTAAACTAGAACCCCAACCCCGAGTCCCCACCAATCACCGCGTTCTCCAGCCCGGCGCCCATGGAGGATCCGGGGAATTGCGCGGGGTGGACGCCTTCTTCGCCCAGCATGGACTCGATCAACTGCTCGTTCTCGTCGTGGTACTGGCCTTCGATGGTCTCCAGGTAATCGGCCCACTTGTTGGTGGCCTTTCTAATCTCCCAGACCTGGATGGCGTATCCGAGGCGTTTGAGGGCACCGTAGAATTTTCGTTGAACCAGCGCGCAGGATCTGCTTCGGGCTGGAGAACCGTTTGTAGGACGCGCTGACCTCGCGTTGCAGGGTACTGGGCTTCATGTTTTTCGGCAGGAAGATGACGAAGTTTCCGTCCAGCTTGTCCCAAGTAGGAATGAAGAACCGGTTGAGCGGAATCGTCGGGGCGTTGTACTCTGGGTACCCGCTCAGTGGGAATAAGGCCAGGTAGTCCACGTCTTGCTCGATGGCGGCGTCGATGGTCTTCCTGATGCTTTCCACCGTGTCTGAATCAGAGCCCAGGACAAAGGAGCCAAGAACGTTCAGCCCAAAGGACTTGATCTTCTTGACCGCCTTTTCTATTGATTCACGGTACTGTTGTTTGTTCAGCAGTTTCAGAACATTGTCGTCAAATGACTCGAGACCGATGTAAAGGTTGCCGATTTTGGCTTGCTTCAACAGCCGCAACATATCGTCGTCCCGGGAAACCTCCAGCCGGGTGAAGCAGACGGCGGCCCAATTGATCTTCTCGTCGATGATCCTTTGCAACAACACCTTGGAGTGGGCACGGTTAACGGTGAAGTGGTTGTCCACTATAAAGAAGTACCGAGTGCCCACCAGGTTCTTCTAGTATTTGATGTCGGCAATCACACTATCGACGCTGCGCATGCGGTAGCCCTGGCCCAGTTCCCTGGGGGCGATACAGAAGGTGCAAGCGAATGGACGGCCGCGGCTGGTCTGGAGAAGCTGGAACCGCATCCGCTGTTTCCACAGGAGTTCGGGCTTGCTCCAGTCCATATACCCATCGATCAATTCCAGGTCGGTGATCGTGTCGATATAATGGGTGTGGGGACGGTCCGGGTTGTGGCGGACGTGACCGTTGTCCCAGTAAGTAACGCCCAGGACATCGCTTAGGTCTTTGTCCTCACGCCACTTCGCCACGACCTCCGTCAGAGTCTCATCGCCCTCTTGGCGAATCACGACATCGCAGTACTGCAGAGTGTCTTCGGCCATCACTGAGGCGTGGGTCCCGCCCAGAATGATGGGCATGTCAGGGCGGGCCGCCCTGATCTTCTTGATGTATTACACCGTCGTCGGCATGGAGGCACTGAAGGTGTGGAAACATACCACATCAGATTCCATCACCTGATCCCACTTTACCGGGCCGATGTGCTCGACGAAAGCCTCAACGTCATACCCGGCGTCTCTCACGATGGTGGCGATCAAAGGCATGCCAAATTCGGCAAAGAGAGCGTGGGTAACCAAAGTGGGGTAGGGGAGGTCCGGACTTATAAAGGTTACTTTTTCTATATTCATTATCCAACCATAGTCCGTAATTACTCTTTGAGAACGGTGATTATGCTAGTTAATAACTATTATTTGTAAATACAAGTTAGTATTTGGACGACGCAACTCCCCGATGCTAGAATACACACATAGAATCCGTAAATCGTAACGAGAAATCCCCCCTTGCCTGAAAATACTCCTGAGCGCATCTTCGTGGCCGTGGCTTGGCCCTATGCCAACGGTCCGCTTCACCTCGGTCATATCGCCGGCTGCTACCTGAGCGCCGATATCTTCGCCCGTTACCACCGCTTTAAAGGAAACGAAGTGCTGATGGTCTCGGGAAGCGACACCCACGGCACGCCCATCACCATCAGGGCTGATGAGGAAGGCATAACCCCGCAGGAAGTGGTGGAACGGTACCATGCTATGTTCCTGGAGGCCTGGCAGAAACTGGGCATCACCTTCGACCTGTTCACCCACACCAACACTGACAACCACGAAGAAGTGGTCCATCGTGTTTTCAAATCGCTGCTTGAGAAAGGCTACATCTATACCGGAAACATGCTGCTGGCCTACTGCGCCCAATGCGACCGCTACCTGCCGGACCGCTACGTGGAGGGCACCTGCCCTCACTGCGGAAACCTCCGCGCTAGGGGCGACCAATGCGACGCCTGTGGCCGCACTTTGGACCCCCAGGAGCTCGTCAACCCGCGGTGCTCCATCTGCGGCGCCACCCCCGAATTCAGGGAGTCGGAGCACTTCTTTCTCAAGTTGTCGGCATTTGAAAAGCCGTTGCTGGAGTGGGTTGAAAAGCAGGATCACTGGCGAAACAACGTTAAAAATTTCACCCGCCAATTCCTTCGGGACGGATTGAAGGACAGGGCGATTTCCCGCGACCTGTCATGGGGAGTGCCGCTGCCGGTGGACGGCTATGAGTCCAAGCGTATATACGTCTGGTTCGAGGCGGTCATCGGCTATCTGTCGGCGGCCGCGGAATGGGCCGGACAGACCGGCGGCAACTGGGAAGATTTCTGGAAGGACCCCGCTACCAAAAGCTACTACTTCATCGGCAAGGACAACATCCCCTTCCACAGCATCATCTGGCCGGCGATCATTTTGGCCTACGACGAAGGTCTGAACCTGCCCTATGACGTCCCGGCCAACGAGTTTTTGAGCCTGGAGAACCAGAAATTCTCCACCAGCCAGAACTGGGCCGTTTGGGTGCCTGACTACCTGGAAAGGTACGACCCCGACCCGCTGCGCTATCTATTGTCTATCAACATGCCCGAGTCGGGAGACGCCAATTTCTCCTGGTCCGAATTCGTCCGCCGCAACAACGAGGAACTGGTGGCGACCTACGGCAACCTGGTCAACCGGGTGCTCTCATTCACCTACCGGAACTTCGATGGCAAAGTCCCCGGAGTGCAGTCCTTGGATGAGGTCGACCAAGGGCTTCTCCGCGCTGCCCGGGAGACGATGGACTCAGTTGACGAAAACCTCTACCACTGCCGGTTCAAGGCGGCCATCGGCCAAGCCTTCGGGCTGGCCCAGGAAGCCAACCGGTACCTGGATACAAAAGCCCCGTGGAAGACGATAAAAGAAGACCGGGATCAGGCGGGGGCTAGTCTGACTGTGGCTATGCAGGCCATTAACTGTCTCAAGACCATCCTCTATCCATTCATGCCGTTCAGTTCTCAGAAGGTCCACGAGTTTCTGGGATTCGACGGTCCGGTAGAAGAGGGCTCGTGGGACTTCGAGATCAGCGTGGCAGCCATCAAGGCCGGTGCTAGCCTGCGGGAACCTTCTCCGCTGTATACTAAGTTGGACCCTGAAATCATCGGGGATGAGGTCCAAAAACTTGGTACCGGGACCTCCATCGAATAATATGCTCCACGGCCTAGACCAACGCACAACATCTATCTACGCCCCAGTCCAAGAAGGACTGGCGATGGTGGATGATAAACTTCGCAGTCTGGCGCAAACCGAGACTTCTCCGGTCCAGCCGTTGCTGCAATACGTGACTGACGCCGGCGGCAAGCGGGTGCGCCCCGCGATTACCCTTTTAGCGGCCCAGTTCCATCCACACGATGAGGCCCGGCCTGTGATCATGGCCAGCGCTGTGGAGCTGCTACACCTGGCCACGCTGATCCATGATGACACGGTGGACAACTCGCCACTGCGCCGGGGCCGCGCCACCGTGAGCAACACCTGGAGCCCCCATGTGGCGGTGTTGTTCGGCGACTATGTCTTCGCAACTTCCGCCACATTCGTCTGCGATACCCAGAATATACGCGTGATTCGCCGGTTCTCCGAGACGATCATGGAACTGGCCAGCGGCCAACTGATGGAGTATTTCGCCGCCTTCGACCCGTCTCAGGCCAGGGACATCTACAACGACCGGATCTACCGCAAGACAGCGTCGCTGTTCTGCACGGCCAGCGAGTCCGGCGCTGTACTGGGTGAGGCGCCGGAGAAGGAAGTCCAACCCCTGCGGGAGTACGGCTACAACATCGGAATGGCCTTCCAGGTACAGGATGACCTGCTGGACTTTAAGGGTGACCCATCTGATCTGGGCAAACCGGTTGGCAGCGACCTGTTGAACGGAGTGTTGACCCTGCCCACAATCATGTTGCTGGAGCGCTATCCCAGCGACGACCTGGTCCAGTCTCTTTTCAGTGACCGGTCGAACGATGCGAAACTGCAGAAAGTGGTTGAAGTGATTAAAGACTCAAGCATCCTCGCCGACTGCGAAGAAGTGGTCCAAGACTACAGCCACAAGGCATGCGAGGCGCTCCA
>Ga0066367_1000425_pt1 | contig 9684 bp, 9 predicted proteins | sample Knorr_S7_td_AAIW_FD_77335 | JGI IMG/M metagenome (GOLD analysis project Ga0066367, IMG submission 77335) | Marine microbial communities from Southern Atlantic Ocean transect - Knorr_S7_td_AAIW_ad_750m_LV_A | ecosystem: Environmental > Aquatic > Marine > Oceanic | place: Atlantic Ocean | collected...
ATCCGCCAATGTATGGAGCACATCGAGCCGGGCCCGGTCAGGCTGGACCTGCCATTGGTGGTTCGGCCTGAGGCCGGAGCTGAGGCTTATGGCAGGGTTGAAGCCTCCAAAGGGGAACTGGCTTTCTATATGTTGAGCGACGGTGGGGTGAGTCCGTATCGCTGCAAGATACGCGCCCCTTCGCTGATTAATCTAACGGTGACCGAATATCTTTTGGTGGGCTGGAAACTGGCGGACATGATTGTGACCCTGGGAAGTTTGGACATAAATATGGGGGAAGTCGACCGATGAGCTGCGCGCTTACTTCCGACAACCCTCTATACAGCTTGGTCTACGAGCTGACCGGGGGATTCCTGCCCTGCTGGGTGTCTTATCTCGCGGCCGGATTGGCCATCATGTTCATCCTGGTGAACGCTGTCCTGTTGGGCGCGGCGGTGTTCGTCTTCGCCGAAAGACGGCTCATCGGACGGTTCCACAACAGGATAGGCCCCAACCGGTGGGGACCCTTCGGTACCTTCCAGCCCTTCGCCGATGTGTTGAAGCTGATATTCAAAGAAGATCTGACCCCGGCCAACGCCGACAAGATTGTGTTCCTTGCAGCGCCCATCGCCATGTTGTCCCCGGCAATCTTGATGCTGGCAGTGGTGCCCTTCGCCAAGAACACGGCCCTGGCCGACCTGAACGTGGGGATACTCTATGTCCTGGCGGTGACCTCGCTGAGTTCCGTGGCCATCCTGATGGCTGGCTGGTCCTCCAACAACCGCTACGCCATGTTCGGAGCGGCCCGGGGCGTGGCCGTGCTAATCAGCTACGAAGTGCCGGTTGTTCTGTGCTTGTTGGGTGTGGTATTGGTCGCCGGTTCCATGTCGCTGTCTGACATCGTCAAAAGCCAGGCCCTTCCCTTCTTGCTGGTGCAGCCGCTGCCCATGTTCGTCTTCCTAGCCGGTGTCTCTGCCGAGTTGAACCGCACGCCCTTCGATGTCGCTGAGGCGGAATCAGAACTGGTCGCCGGTTACCACACCGAGTACAGCGGTGTAAAATTCGCCTTGATTCAAGCGGCCGAGTTCGGTGGAGTGGTGACTGCCTCGATGGTAGTGGTTACACTGTTCTTGGGTGGATGGGCCGGGCCTTTGTCCGACTACCTGGGTTGGCTCTGGTTCCTCTTGAAAGTTGGCGTGATAGCCTTCCTTTTCATCTGGGTGCGGGCCACCTACCCCAGATTGCGCATCGACCAATTGTTGGCTTTCGCCTGGAAGTTCCTACTTCCGTTGAGCCTGATAAACCTGTTCGCCACGGCCCTGGAAGTCTTCTTCCTGCGAGACTCCATGGGAGTGCTGACCACCAACGACCTGTGGATCATGACCGGTATAAACCTGGCGCTGGGCGCCGTATGTATCGCCTTGTTCGGCATGATGATCCGGGAAAAGATTCGGCCTGTAACGTGGGAATCGACTACTCGAACCGCGGCTATGACCGTGGGTGAGGTTACATAATGTACGGCATGGGCATGGCCAAAGGACTGATGGTCACGTTGAAAAACATGACTAAGCGCCCCTTCACCGTTCAGTATCCGGAAGAGCGGCTGAAGCAGCATCCCCGGTTCCGGGGCGAAGAGTTCGCCTGGTACGAGGAACGCTGCACCGGTTGCGCGTCTTGTGCCAAGTATTGCCCGCTGGGGATTATCAAGATTGTCACCGACCCCAGCGAGACCGCCGTGGCGAAAGGTGACAAATACCGGCTGGAAGTCTTTGACATCGAGTTAGCCCGGTGCATGTTCTGCGGCCTGTGCGTGGAAGCTTGCCCCTACGACGCTCTGTTCATGGGCAGTGGATTCGAGCAGGGCCGATACTCACGAAAAGAGATGGTTATCGGCATCGACCAATTGCGTCAGGCCGAAAAGCACCCCAGCACATTCTTTCGGCCCCAGTTGGAGTCCACCGGTTACGACCCTCATAAGGCAAGACCGCTCCACTGGCAGGAAGTGGGCCGCGAGTCCTGGCGCTGGCACCAACAGGAAAAGGCTGGTATGCGCCTCGTTTCCAGACCAGATGAGGGATACTCTGAACCAACCGAACATGATGGGGCCGACGCAGATGCAGGCGACGCCTCCACAGAGCAAGCCTCGTAGATGATATTTCAGGACATCGTATTCTGGATGTTGTCAGTGCTGGCCATCGTGGCGGCGCTTGGTGTGGTATTGGTCAAAGACCTGTTCCGAGCCGCCCTTCTCTTGGTGGTGGTCTTCATCGCAGTGGCGGGCTTCTTCGTCCTGCTGAGCGCCGAGTTCCTGGCAGTCGTTCAAGTGCTCATCTATGCCGGAGCCATCGCCATCCTGATAATCTTCGCCATCATGCTGACCCGGGACGTCCAGCACGGGAACCTGCCCAACCGTTACCACATCCCGGCGGCGACTCTTGCCGCCTTGCTGCTTGCCGTCTTGATATCGGTAGCGGTCGACACCAAGTGGGACCTGCTTGGCGGCCAGGATCAGATCAAGGCTCAAGCGGTGCAGACCAGTGCCATCCGCACTCTGGACTCGCCGGGAGAACTGGCCGGATTGGAACGGGCTGGGTTCGCCACGGAAGGCGAGAGGACGGCGGCTCAACAGGCCGGTCTGGCCGACCTGCTGGTCGGCGATTTCGTCCTGCCCTTCGAGGCAGTTTCCTTGCTGTTGCTGGCCTCAGTCATCGGCGCGTTGGCGCTGGTAAGGCCGAGGTAACGCCGCATGACTCTTGAATCAATGATGATTGTGGCCGCGATCCTGTTTTGTATTGGGTTGTATGGCTCGTTGGCTCGCCGCAACGTCTTGATGGTATTGATGTCCATAGAGCTGATGTTCAACGGCGTCAATCTGACTCTGGTTGCCCTGGCTAAGTACGTCGTCCCGGCGGGCATAGAAGAAAACATCGCCGCCGTGCTGACCGGCCAAGTATTCGCCGTCTTCATCATTACGGTGGCTGCCGCCGAAGTAGCTCTGGGCCTGGGCATAGTCTTCGCCATGTACCGCAACACCGAATCTGTGGACCTAGCAAACGCAACCGAACTACGAAACTAAAGAACCGTACACACTCTCCCCCATTCGTAAAGGGGGCCGGGGGATTTGCTCAAAAGCTAACATGTGGATCGAATTCAAAAAGGCGCCCAACCTGATGATGGCCGAGATGTGGAAGGAAGTCTTGGAAGGAGAAGGCTTGCCTACGCGCATCCTGCCCGAAGGCGACATATTGGATTGGGGGGAAAGGGTTCCTTTCAACATTTATGTGCCCAAGGGACGGGAACATGTCGCCGAAGAGATTCTGAGGAAACTGTGAATGGTTAGCGAAGCCTTCATATGGGCCATCCTGCTGCTGCCACTGGGCATCTTTGCAGTCATCGGGATGGTCATCCGCCCCTTCTTTAATCGCTTTGCCGGAATCAGCGGGATTTTGTTGATCGGCGCGATGGCGGCGGCGTTGGCTTTGTCTCTTTTGACGCTCCAAGCGGTGATCGGTGGGGAAGAGTTGCATTTTGAAGGGCACAAATGGCTAGTAGTGGATGGGGCTGCGATAGAGTTCGCTCTGCTTATTGACCCGCTGACTGCCTTGATGCTGGTTGTCGTCACCGCTGTAAGCCTGATGGTGCAGATCTATTCTTTGGGATACATGAAGGGCGATCCCAGCTACGCCCGGTATTTCGCCTACATGGCATTGTTCACGGCTTCCATGTTGGGGCTGATACTGTCGGCCAACATCATAGTTCTCTACGCATTCTGGGAGTTGGTGGGCGTGTCGTCCTACCTGCTCATCGGGTTCTGGCACGAACGTCCCGCAGCGGCGGCAGCGGCCAAGAAAGCGTTCTTAATCACCCGTATCGGAGACGTGGGGCTCCTGCTGGCGATTCTCTACCTCTTCTTTCAAGGAGACAGATTCGCAGCGGCGGGACTCAATCCCTTCCACATCCCTGATATCTGGCAAGCCGCCCAGCCGTTGGCCGCTGGTGGCGCCGTCTTGGGCGGAGTCGGGTTGACCTGGCTGACCCTAGGAATATTCTCCGGGGCGATGGGGAAGTCCGGCCAGTTCCCGCTTCACACCTGGCTGCCCGATGCCATGGAAGGCCCGACTCCGGTCAGCGCCTTGATTCACGCTGCTACGATGGTGGCGGCCGGGGTCTTCCTAGTGGCCCGGTTCTACCCGGTGTTCCTCGCAGCCCAACACGCCTTGACCGTCGTGGCGCTGATCGGAGGCTTTACCGCCCTGTTCGCGGCGACAATGGGTCTGGTGATGAACGACATCAAGCGGGTCATGGCCTATTCCACGGTGAGCCAGTTGGGTTACATGATGGCGGCTCTGGGTTTGGGGGCTTTTCCGGCGGCGATATTCCACCTGGTAACACATGCGTCGTTCAAGGCCCTACTGTTCATGGTGGCCGGTAATGTGAACCACGCCACCGGAACGTTCAACATGCGATATATGGGCGGGCTTCGGCGAACCATGCCGCTGACTTACATCCTGGTCTTGATCGGGGGGCTTAGTCTTGTCGGAATCATTCCTCTAGCTGGCTTCTGGAGCAAGGACGAGATACTGTCCGCTGCCTGGAGCGACGGATGGCAGGGCGGAGGACCGGCGGCCCTGTGGGCTGGAAAGCTGACCCTGATATTCTTGCTGACCGGTGTTCTACTCACCGCTTTTTACACCTTCCGCATGATATACATGACCTTCCATGGCGAGTTCCGTGGCGGGGTGGAGCAGGAGCAGGCGGACTTAGCCGCCGCCGGCGAACCTAATGTAGGCCATCACGGTGGTGTGCATTTGGCGGAGGCTCCGATCTTCATGTGGCTACCAATGGTGCTGCTGGGCATCGCCGCAGTTGTTTCCGGCTATCTGCTCAACCCTCAATGGGTGGAAGAATTCGGAATACCTAAACACTGGATATCTGAATTTCTTATCGAAGGACTTGAAGCGACGCATCTATCCGGGCTGGGCCATCTGGAGGTCCCCGCTTTCAACCGGTGGATAGCTGCGGCGTCTATGGTTATAGCGTTGGTGGGTATCGGCTTGGCCTCGTTACTCTACCTCCGGCGTTCGGCAGCGGCGAAAGACCCGCTGGAAGCGGTTAAGCCGGTGCACGTTCTGCTATCTAGAAAGTATTTCATGGACGATCTGTATGAGGGCATACTCGTGCGCCGGCTGTTCTTCCGTTCCTTAGTCATGGCGATGGATTGGATAGACCGGGTGCTGGTGGACGGAGTGGTGGATGCCGTTGGATTGATTTCCCGTAACGTCGGACCCCACTTCCTAGTCAAGTTACAGTCCGGAGAGGTCCAGGCCTACGGCGTAGCGTTGACCCTTGGCAGTTTACTGATTCTGTTGGGATTCTTGATATTCTGAGCATCCAGCTATCAGCCGTCAGCTAAAGATTTGATAGCTAATAGCTAATAACTGAAGGCTGGTCTATTGGAAACAGGTTTTACAGGGCTATTAACGGCAGCGGTGTTCTTGCCGGCCGCGGGTGCGGTGTCCATCCTGTTATTGGTGCGGGGTGACCGCAACATCCGTGTGGTTGCCGCCATGGTGGCATTGGCCGACCTGGTGTTAACGCTGGTCGTGTTCACGACTTTTAGCCGTGATGACGGGGCGCAGCGATTCCAGTTCATCGACTACTTCACCTGGATACCCGGTGAGACACTGCGGGCCAATTACATATTGGGTGTCGACGGCCTCAGTGCGCCTCTGGTGGCTCTGACCGGAATACTTGGTTTGTGCGCCGTGTTGGCGTCTTGGAACATCAAGACCAGAGTCAGAGAGCATTTCGTTTGGCTCTTGATTCTGCAGACGGCGGTGATGGGAGTGTTCAGCTCCCTGGACCTGCTTCTGTTCTTCCTCTTTTGGGAACTGGAACTGGTGCCGATGTACATGCTCATCGCCATCTGGGGCACCGGGCGCAAAGAATACTCGGCGATGAAGTTCCTGATGTTCACCATCCTGGGCAGCGCCTTCATGTTGGTGGCCATCGTGGCCGTCTTCCTGACGCCGGAAGTCGGTACCTTCGACATGAGGGCCCTTTCCACTTCGGGAACCATGCTGGGAGCCGGGGTATTGTTGCCCCTTAGCGCCCTGTTCTGGCTGTTCTTCATCGGATTTGGTATCAAGCTGCCGGTGTGGCCGCTGCATACTTGGCTGCCCGACGCCCATACCAACGCCCCCACTGCCGCCAGCGTCATGCTGGCCGGAGTTCTGTTGAAGATGGGTGGCTATGGTTTACTGCGGATAAACGTCGGGATGTTTCCCGGCCAAGCGCATCAGTTCGCCTGGGCCCTGGTGACATTGGGCGTTATCAGCGTGTTATATGGAGCGATCGTCACCCTTCGCCAGACCGACTTGAAGCGGCTTATAGCCTATTCCAGCGTCAGTCACATGGGTCTGGTATTGGTTGGTATCGGCGCCATCGGCATCACACAAGGAACCTTGACCTCCGCTGGGTTGAACGGCGCAGCCATGCAGCTTTTCACCCACGGGACCATAACCGGCCTTATGTTCTTGGGAGCAGGTCTGGTCTACGACAAGGCCCATACCCGCTACATCCCAGACCTGGGAGGGCTGGCCGGAAGGATGCCCCTGGTAGCCGCCGGTCTCTTGATTGCCGGGTTCGCTTCGCTGGGTCTGCCCGGACTAAGCGGCTTTGTTTCCGAGGTGCTGGTGTTCTTGGGGGCCTTCCGTGCCTATCCTTTGATGACGGCACTGGCGGTGCTGGGGATAGTCTTGTCCGCTGGATACATCCTCTGGATGATGGAGCGGGCGTTCTTCGGAGTGCGGCGGGAGCGGTTCGCCGACATCACCGACGCCTCACTGATCGAGGCTTTGCCCATGGCCATCTTAGTGATAACCATCGTGGGTGTGGGGATATACCCGGCCATCTTGACCGACGTTTTTGAATACGGCTTGCGTCCCATAATCGCCCTGATTCCGGTGGCCGGTCCGTGATGCCATGAACTTATACGACCTGTACTTAATCTCCCCCCAATTGGCCGTGGCCTGCGCCGGTATCCTGGTCATTCTGTTGGACCTGGTGTTCCAGCGCAAGGGCTTCCTGCCCTACGCCGCCTTTGCCGGGCTGATGGTTGCCGCAGCTTTATTGGTAGTCCAGTCTATCGACCTTGCCGATGCCAACGATCTGGTGACAGATGGCAATGTCCGGGCCACCGGAGTTCTGGCCGGTAGCTTGTCGGTGGACCGTTTCTCCTTGTTCTTCAACTTCCTGGTGCTGGCCGCTCTGGGGCTGGTGACGTTGTCCTCGGTGGATTACGTGAAACGGATGGAGAATTTCCGGGGAGAGTACTTCGGGTTGATGCTCTTTTCGGCCACCGGAATGATGCTGCTGGCGTCGGCCACCGAGTTAATCACCGTCTACATCTCTCTGGAATTGGTTACCCTGCCTCTGGCAGCCCTGTCCGCTTTCTTGATGACGTCCAGATCCAGCGAAGCCGGGATGAAGTTCCTGATTGTCGGGGCCATCAGTTCAGCGGTCATGCTCTACGGAATGGCGCTGATCTACGGGTTCACCGGTGCCACCAAACTGGATGAGATTGCCGAGGTGGTCAAGTCCGCCGCCGTGTTGGATACACCCTTCGGCGGCTATGCTCTACTGGTCGGCGTGGTTCTGATGTTGGTGGGATTCGGCTTCAAGATTTCAACCGTGCCCTTTCAGATGTGGGTGCCGGACATCTACGAAGGCGCGCCGACTCCGGTGGTGGCCTTCCTGTCCGTCGCCAGCAAAGCAGCTGCGGTTGCCGTCCTGATTCGCGTCTTGTTTACCGGATTTTTCCCAATAGCCTTGGACTGGGCAAGCTTGATAGCGGTGATGGCCGCCGCCTCCATGACCATCGGAAACCTGGCGGCCATCGGGCAGAGCAACATACGGAGAATGTTTGGGTATAGCACCATCGCCCACGCCGGGTACATCCTGGTGGGGATAGCCGCAGCCGTGAAAACCTCCGGAGGAAATTCCGGAGGTCCCGAGTTCGTTTCGATTGGCCTTAACAGCGTCCTGTTCTACTTGGCGGCATACGTGGCAGCCAACCTGACCGCTTTCTTCGCTATAATCGCCATCAGTCAACGCACCGGGAGCGACCTGATCGAAGGGTACGGTGGACTCGTCCGGCGCGCGCCGTTCCTGGCAGTCGCCCTGACCCTGGCGCTGGTGGCCTTGATCGGCGTTCCGCCCACCAGCATCTTCATTGGCAAGTTAGTCATCTTCACGGCGGCGGTCAAGAGCGGTTTGGTGTGGTTGGCGATTCTGGGGGTGATTAACAGTGTGCTGTCGGCCTACTACTACGTGAGAATCATTCGGGTGATGTTCTTGGAGGATCCCAAGGAACGGGAAGGGTCCAAGACTTCCCCGGTGGCCTGGTTCGCGTTGGCTGTGTCCGGAATAGCTATGATTGGCATAGGCATCGCTCCCGGCTTCATCCTGCGGGCCGCGGAGATTGCGGTTGGCGCTCTGGCGCTGTAAGCGATACTTGTTGATGATACCCATAGATCCAGTCGCCATTGACACTGATAAAGAGCCGGTGCTAGACTCGCCCTGCCTCAAAGCTAGGTACGGACGATAGGCCAAGCGAGGCTGGGTTTCAGAATGAAAAAATGAAAAACGTCGGGATAATATACAACGGCCGAATACCCGAGGCTCTGGATCTGAGCACCACGATTCTGCACGATCTGGCCTTGCCGGAAGACACTTGGGTTTCACCGGCAGAGAACCTTCAGGTTCTGCGGGAAAGGGCGAAGCAGACCGAGTTGGTGATTACCGTGGGCGGAGACGGGACCATCTTGCGGGCCGCCCAGGTTACCGCTCCCAGTGGGATACCGATGGTTGGCATCAACATGGGTCGACTGGGATTCATGACCGAGCTTCAAGTTCACGAGGCCCTGGAAAAGCTGCCGCTCTACCTGGAAGGCGAGTGCCGGATGGAAGAACGGTACATGCTCCAAGTGGAGGTCATCAGGAATCAGCCCAACGGTGAACATGATGATGGGCCTTTCCACGCTCTGAACGACGTAGTTCTGGCGCGGGGAGCCGTTTCCCGGGTGGTGACCATCACAGGGATGATCGACGGCGCTCAGATGACAACTTTCCGCGCCGACGCAGTGATACTTGCCACCGCCACCGGGAGCACCGGATACAACCTGGCCGTGGGCGGGCCGATATTGGACCCTGCGTCCGACGCTCTCGTGCTAAAAACCGTGGCGGCTCATATGGGTCTATCCGCAGGTTTGGTGCTCAGTGGCTCCACCGAAGTCGGCCTTACATTGGAAGGATACCAAGAGGCCACGCTAAGCGTAGATGGCTACGTCGATTATCCCCTGACTCCGGGGGACCGGGTGGTTCTGAAACAGAGCCCCTATAAGGCCCGGTTCTTGCGGGCCAACCCGCCCAGCTATTTTTACTCTACGCTGACTCGGCGTCTCGGCTTTAGCATCCGTGGTCAGTAGGACTTTGGGAGACGCGGGAGACAATGGAACACACTGACCCGGAACCCACGATCGAGAGCAAGGACATCTACCAGGGCCGCATCATCAAACTTCGCGTCGATACGGTGCAACTCCCCAGTGGCCGTACCACCACCAGAGAGATTGTCGAGCATGAAGACGCCGTGTGCGTGGTTCCCATCGATGAAAACAACAATGTTCTGATGGTGCGCCAATACCG
>Ga0066367_1000428_pt1 | contig 9658 bp, 5 predicted proteins | sample Knorr_S7_td_AAIW_FD_77335 | JGI IMG/M metagenome (GOLD analysis project Ga0066367, IMG submission 77335) | Marine microbial communities from Southern Atlantic Ocean transect - Knorr_S7_td_AAIW_ad_750m_LV_A | ecosystem: Environmental > Aquatic > Marine > Oceanic | place: Atlantic Ocean | collected...
CAACAGGTAATGGGAAAGCATTATCGCAAGCGGGAAGGGGATGATCAGTTATTCATAAACGCATTCAGTACAGAATGGACCGGTGCGATACCCTTTACAGTACTCTATGATCGAAATGGAGAATTATTAGCCCAGTGGGAAGGAAAAAGATCAGAATCCTATTTTTATGCAAAGATTGATTCACTTTTAACATTATTTGGGAGTTAATATGAAAAAACCAGTTTTTATTATTCTATCATTTATGACAGTACTTTTTGCGAGAGAATTAAGTATAGGGAAAGTTATGCCTAAGGTGAATATCCCCATACAGGATGTGAACGGTAAGACTTTTACTTTAAAGAAGTTAATGGATAAGAATGGCCTGTTGGTCATATTCTCCTGCAATACCTGTCCATGGGTGATTCGCTGGCAGGACCGCTACAATCCTATAGCTGGGCTGTGTTCAGAGAATAATATAGGTTTTGTTGCAGTGAACTCTAATGCGAGACAACATAATGGGGTCGATAGCTATAAGGCAATGCAGGAACATGCGCGGGAATACAATTATAAATTTCCATATGTCATGGATAAAAGGGCAGAACTGGCCAATGCTTTTGGAGCAAAAAAAACCCCCCATGTTTATTTGTTCAATAAGGATTATAAACTAGTTTATCGAGGTGCTATTGATGACAATGCTGAGAATGCTGATAATGTAACAACATCCTATCTGGTGAATGCTGTGAATGCTGTTGCCATGGGCGAAGAAATAAAGGTAAAAAAGACAAAAGCTTTAGGCTGTTCAATAAAATTCTGAACACGTTACGTCTGATTTATTATATAGGTCATATAATTTTTAACAAAGACAAGAAAGGAAGGTATATATAAAAACGAAAATCTTTTCAGTATTCATAATTCCTGTGCATAGTAACAGGTTAGTCGTTATCCAGTGAAAGCGATGAGAATGAGATCAGAAATCTCATTATTTCTTCTTCCGCAAAACAAAGAAAAACAAAACAATCCAACCCTGATGAATATTCCAATAAAGGAGCCCTGGAATTCTGGTCCAGTGGCGGCTGTGATTGCTATGTATTATTCTGAAGGTGCTTTGCGTCCTAAAGGTTATCCTAATGTGTCCCATTATAAGAAACGAGTGACCCAGGTATTTGTTAAAGAGGATGGAAGCTGGAAAGTGAGAGCTTCACACTGGCCACCGGTTCAGGGTGGGAGTGGGACATCTCAGACTGCAATGGAATAATAAGACCATCGATTATAAACAAAATAGCCTCTTGAATGAGGCTTTTTTGTACCGTGGCTCGGGCCGGAATCGAACCAGCGACACATGGATTTTCAGTCCACTGCTCTACCAACTGAGCTACCGAGCCACAATATTTCTTGGCAAATAGACAAAAAGTGCGTGAAAATTACCGGCGGTTTTCGACCAAAACAAAATAGTTTATAGTTATAAAAACACCCGTAATTCTATAAAATAAGCTCAATTAACAATTACTTGTATCAACGGATGAATTCTTATAGGTTTCCCGGCATTTTTTATAAGGGGAAAGCGGTATGTCTCGTCTGGAAAAATTGGTTCTAGCAACAAATAATCCCGATAAAATGAAAGAAATGAAAGCTGTTTTTAGTATCCAAGGGTCGATTGTTTTAGGTCTTGATAATTTTCCTGAAGTTGGCGAGATTGAAGAAACTGGTGCTACGCTGCTTGAAAATTCTTTTTTGAAGGCTCATGCTGTCCATATTATAACAGGGTTACCAGCCATTGCTGATGATACTGGTCTGGAAGTGGATGCGCTAAATGGCGCTCCTGGTGTATTCTCGGCGCGGTACGCTGGTGAAAAGGCCACTTATGATGATAATGTAAATAAACTGTTATTGGATATGAGGTCTGTTGCTGATGATTTTCGTACAGCTCGATTTCGAACTGTGAGTAGTTTTACTGATGGAATCAGGGAACTATGGACGGAAGGTATCATAGAAGGAGAGATTACTAGAGAAGCTATAGGAGCAGGTGGATTCGGGTTTGATTCCGTATTCAAATTACTACAGAATGGAAAGACCTTTGCCGAGATGACAGAAAAAGAAAAAAATAAAATCAGCCATCGTGGTATAGCCTTGAGGAAGATGCAGGAATTATTAAAGAATACATTTAAAGAATAACAGGAGATTATATCGATAATACCGCTATCAGTTAATTGAAGACTGAAAGTTGGTCAAAAAACATACATTTTCTTTTTGCTTGAACCGGGTCATGTTTTCGGTTCTTTGGGGCATGATGTTTCTGGTTCCTGCTAATTCACAGGAAGCGGATTCCATAGCTCAGAGGGGCTCTTTCTCTGTGATTCCTTTTACCTATGTTCCTATATCTGATTTTGTCGTAAACCCTTTTCCGCTTTTTCCTGCATCTCTTGTTCAACCTCTCGATACATTATTATCGCCGAAAGGAATTTTAAAATTCAGTTTTGATTCTGAAACAAAAGAAATTCAGTTGAACCGGGATTGGAGCAGAATCACCATAAGTCAATATATTGATGATAGATCTTATAGGATACCATTCACAGCAGATGTTGACTGGTACCTTGATCGTTACTTTGCCCGGAACTGGTATAATAAATTTCTTGAGACCATGCATAAGGAAGCAAAAGATGACACTCGTAGCAGTAGAGGGCAGATGATGGAAATAGTGGGAGTGGACCTTGGTGACCTAGGTAGAGCATCGTTAAGCCTGAATGGAAATGTCACTATAAATGGTAATATGATATTCCAGGATCAGGAACTGGTTCGTTCAACATTAAATCAAACCCAGAACACGCACCTGGAGTTTGACCAAAAACAACACTTGAACATACAGGGAAAAATTGGAGACCGAATTACCGTGAACATGGATCAGGATTCAGAGCGGGATTTTCAGTGGGAGAATAATCTCCGTATCACTTACGATGGTTATGAAGATGACATTATCCAAAAGATCGAAGCCGGGAATATATCCTTGTCACTGCCATCTACAAAATATGTGACATTTTCAGGGAAGAATCAGGGTTTGTTTGGTATCAAGTCCATATCAAGGCTGGGACCAGTAGATATAACAACCATCGCTTCCATAGAGCGGACAAAAAAAGAGCAGGAAGAGTACAAAGGGGGGACCCAGTCCAATACACAACAGATTCGCGATGTAGATTGGTTAAAGAATCGGTATTTTTTTATTCATCCATGGTTTCGAAATGGTGCCGACACAACGCTGATTTATGATGGGCAATACCATCAAGTACAAGTTCCATCTTTTTATCCTCTGCGTAATGGTTTGCATTATATCGGGAATTTGGTAGTGAAAAATTTTGAATTGTATAAATCAATAAATACCAACGAAGCTGGCGCTGTTACCGGCACCGCATACATTGACCCTCTCCAACCAGACGATTCTACTCATATAGATGATAATGAAGAAGGCAGTTTTATACGTCTTGAGGTAGGTGCAAATTATGTAATGAGTGCTGATCTTGGTTATATAAGGTTGCGGGACCACATCATGCAGGAGATTCTTGGATGTACGTTTATTTTAGAGGATCGTACCACAGGAGAAACAATACTGTCAGTGGGTCAATCAGCGGATTCGGTCGGACAGAATCTTTCTTTAATGATGCTTAAGCCTCGTAATAGCCATCCTAACCATCCCACATGGCCGCTAATGTTCAAGAACGTGTATTACCTTGGAACAACACAAATCAATCCGGAAGGATTTGAGGTAAAGATAGTCAATAAACGTGCAACGCCGGAGAGTGACCGAGATCGTTTTACTAGTTTACCTTATATCACATTATTCGGATTAGATAGTCTTGATGAAAATGGCCAACGTCAGTATGATGAGATCATTGATAAGACATCAGGAAATATCTTGAGTCTGCTTAATGGTGAACTTTTGTTGCCAGCTTTACATCCGTTCGCTCGGAGCGATTCTTTGAGCGGTGGAAACTCTGTCACAGAGCTTCTGGACCACCTAGGCTCCGGGGTGATATATACATCATCTGTTTCATCTGAGATAAACAGCGATAACCGATTTATGATCGAGACGAAGTACAGTAACCAAAGTTCTACTATTAGTCTGGGATTTATGTTGGTAGAAGGCAGTGAAGAAGTAATACAAAACAATGTTACCCTGAAAAGAGGGATAGATTATCAGGTTGATTATTTTACGGGAACTATTGTTCTAATGGGGGATGCTGGTCAAGATCCTAACGCGGATTTAAAGATTCGTTATGATAAACATGAATTGGTATCATTTGATAAAAAGACGATTTTTGGTACACGCGCACAAATGGATCTTGGTAAGAATTCGTTCATCGGGGCCACCGCACTTTACTTTAATCAATCGATTATCAATGAAAAAGTTGAAGTTGGTTATGAACCGACCCGCAATTTTATATGGGATGTTAACGGGCGTTATGAGTGGGAACTGGATGGTGTCACCAGATTTCTTGATAAACTGCCTATCATCGAGACTGATAAAATGACCAGTTTTTCGATGGAAGGAGAGATAGCGCAGGTGCTTCCAGATCCTAATTCAATTAGTAATGATGCTACAGGAGATCCTAATGGTGTAGCTTTTATTGATGATTTTGAGGGTGCGAAACGTACAACGTCACCATCTATACAGCGTCGCTTCTGGAAAGAAGCTTCGGCACCCCTATCATATGATGACGACGCGCTGAACTTTGGGGATGAATACAGTCAGCGTAATCGTGGTAAACTGATCTGGTATAATCCCTATGTCCCAGCCCGAACCCGCGATATTTGGCCAAATCAATCCACATCTCTTCGTGCTGGCAATGAAACGACCGATATCTTGATCTTAAGGTATAGGACAAGAGACCATCAGCGCAGCATGAATAATGATTCAGTATGGGTAGGGATTACCACATCACTTTACTCCGGAGATTACGATCAGACACAGAATAAATTTTTTGAGATATGGCTCAAAGGGTCTACAGGTCAAATGACAATTGATCTGGGTAAGATTAGTGAGGATCGTGATGGTAACGGTCAATTAAATACTGAAGACATTCCTGAAGCAGGCTTAACACTTGGAAATGGTTTTTTAGAGGACGACGAAGACACAGGCCTGGATGGTTGTTTTGATCAATTTGAGGATGGATGGGGAAATTGTCTTGCCTCTGGAACATATCAGGATTATTTCTACCAGGGTGAAATAGATATCATTAATGCTTCGGATGATGTGGATCCTGAAGACCCCAATGGTGATAATTGGAACTATGAGCAAGGCAGCACTGACTATAGCCGGATGAATGGGACCGAAGGAAATGGGACAGGTACCAAGATACAGGAAGGAGGGAAATATCCGGATACGGAGGATCTGGATCGCTCTGGTTTTTTGGATAAGACCAATGATTATTTCTCAGCCAGTTTTCACCTTCAGGATACCACCTATTTAGCGGGGGCAACGGAAGATAATGGTCAACCAACAGGCTGGAGACTGTTTAGGATCCCTCTCACAGATTTTAAAAATGTTAGTAATACTGAATGGAATGAGATCAGGTATGTTCGTTTGTCCGTGACCGGGCTTGACTCATCTTTATCCGCATTGCAGATCGCCAAAATTGAGATTGTGGGAAATGAGTGGCAAGAACTAGGAATCCATCCCCCTGAAGTTTACCGTGAACACAAAGCCATTATAACCCCCAACAAGGATTTTCAAATGCGAGATACAGATATTATTGAAGAATCAAATGAAGATATTGAATCTTTTCAGATTGCAGTAGTAAATACTGAAGATAATGCAGATTATACCCCGCCAAAAGGAGTTAAGGGAGAATATGATCGGCTTAATCAAATACGCGCCAAAGAACAGTCTCTTGTTCTGCAATTCAATAATTTACCTGCAGGCTACTCCGGAGCTGCGCAAAAAACCTTGTATACCTTAAATGATAATCAGAAACGAAGTTTTATGATATACGATTATATGAAGATGTATGTTTATGGTGACAGTCCGTGGATCACATCATTGGATTCAGATGTAGAAATATTTTTACGGTTTGGTATGGGAGAAGATTTTTATGAGATTACCCAACCAGTTTATACGGGCTGGGATGAGGATGAAAACCGCAATAGTTTTACAATTCCTTTAGACTGGCTTGCCGCCTTAAAACTTCAAGACTCAACAAATATAAAACGTCTAAAACCCAGTGATGTCTTTATTGATTCTGCAAATGTTAAAAAATATTACTACACAGATGAAAATGGTATTGAAACCGGGAAAAGAGTTATCATTGTAGGAAAACCAGCTTTGAACAGATTGCAATATTTTGCTGTAGGATTGAGGAATTTGGCTGATGAAGCAATTAGCGGTTTAGTCTTTATAGATGAATTACGACTTAGTGGAGTAAAAAAAGACCGCGGCATAGCGATGCGTGTTCAATCCAGTCTAAAATTAGCTGATCTGGGAAGCGCTAATTTTACATATAGCCGACAAGATGCGGATTTTCATCGACTTCAGGAGCGTCTATCCCGGGGAACCAATACTGCTGAGAATCTTAATGTTTCCGGAAGGATAGACCTACATCGATTTTTACCGGGTTCTTGGGGTCTATCTCTACCTTTGAACGCATCCATAAGTCAAAATCTGAACAGACCGAAATATTTTCCAGGTGAAGATATTTTGGTCAATCCTGGTTCCCCACCAGACACTATTCTGTCTCAAAACGAGTCTATTACTTTGAGTACATCTCTATCCAAAACAGGAAAATCTGATAATAAATTATTGAAATACACGGTTGATAATATTCAAACCAGTTTCAGCGCTTCCCAGTCCAGATCATCAGATATCACATATTTTGAAAAATGGTCGGAATCCTATACAGGAAAGATCAGCTATAATATTCCATTTGGAAGGAATAATTACATACGACCATTCAAATGGATGGCTGATGTTCCCCTAATTGGTGAACAATTCAGTAATTGGCAGGTCTATTATACGCCGTCTGCATTTAGGACATCCCTGAATGTCAGTGAGAAACTGACCTGGAATAATACACGAACACAGATACGGTCACCAGACAGTTATAATTTTGGATTAAACCGCACAATGAATCTGGACCATAAATTTAGTAATAATCTATCGTCGAAATATTCATGGGCCGGGCAGAGTAAACTGAATGATTATCGTGGGTATGCCTGGTTGGCAGTTAAAAATCTTGATCCTGGAATAGTGACCAATACCACTGAGAGTCTGAACACAACATACAATCCGTCAGTAATGAAATGGTTGAGACCAAATTTTAGTTACACTGCTAATTATCGTTGGAGCGATGATCTTTCAAGAGAAGGACAGAATATCAGTACCCAGTTAAGGTTTGCATCCAATTTTACACTGACACCTGTGCAATTCTTTGAGATCTTATATAAGCCTCCCACTAAAAAAAGCACTAATAAAACTCGCACAAGGACATCCCGTTCAAGACAAAATACTAAAAAACCTAATAATGAAAAATCAAAAAAGGAATCTAAAGAATTCAAATTACTTTCATTTGTTCACGGACTGATCAATAAGGTAAACCCAATTTCTGTAAGCTATACAGAAACCTTAAACCGCAGTGCAAACCAAATAATTGGGGATGTACCGGTGGGATATAAATTTGGGTGGTTGCCGGATCATGGATTGGAACAATCGGATGAAATTGGAACCAATCTAGGTAATTGGGACCACAAGCAAGATGGTTCTATTCGATCAGGGATGAAAGTTTCTCGAGCGATGACGATCAATTTTAATTTTGCACAAAATATATCTTCAACACGTAGTGGTACAGGTATCGAGCAAAGAACCATGACCAGAGATTATATTGCTTTTGATGAACGATTTCAGAATGGTATTCCCTTTCCAGGTTGGAGCTTTCGAATCAGTGGTCTGGAAAAATGGCCAGTTATTAAATGGTTTGCCAAAAGCGCTTCCATGGACCATAGTTATTCCGGTAAAGAAACTCGTTCATGGCAGTTTGAAGAGACCTCTCCAGGAAAAATGAACTTTTTCAAGTTTGGGTCCTTTGCAGAGGATTACAAGGATTTTGAACGTTCATCCAGGGTCAATATGAATTTTTCACCATTATTGGGTATGAGTATGACCCTTAAAAAAAATGTTTCCGTTACTTTTAGACATAATAGAAATATGTCTTTAGATGAATTGCCGTCTGGATTGACCATTCGTAAGGATTATAGTTATACGTCCACCGCCACTTATACGCATCGGGGAGGTATAACCATTCCTATTCCCTATTATGGTGATCTGAAACTGAATAATAATGTGAGTTTCACCCTAAATTTTGATATGAATGATAGTGATGAATTCAAATCGGGTGATAAAATTGAACTTGAGCAAGGGGCCTTTACATCTAGCTGGAAAACGGGCCTTCGTGTATCATATCAATTCTCCAATAAAGTATCCGGAGGGATGCGTTATGAATATCGAGAGAGCGATAGCCGGACATTGGGTAGAAAGATCGACCGGGATTTCGGGTTTGATGTAAACATATCCATAGCAGGATAAATATGCGTCGATTATTCGTTTACGGGTTAATGGTATTCACCGGCGGATGTAATTCTGGAATGCCACGATTTGATGGAGATAATGCTTATCAGTATCTGATAGAACAATGCAGCTTTGGCCCTCGGAATCCGGGTTCAGACGGACACAGTGCCTGTCAGGATTATATTATTGAGAGGTTGAAAATTTTTTCAGACGAAGTTCTATTGCAGGAATTCTCCTTTCAAGAAAAGGGTAAAAATAAATCTTATACGGGAACAAATATTATTGCTCGATTCAACCGTTCTTCTTCATTTCAATCATTAATTGGGGCTCACTGGGATACCCGTCCTTGGGCAGACCAGGATGATAATATTGCCAACAGAAGCAAACCGATCATTGGAGCTAATGATGGGGCTTCAGGAGCGGCGATCATGTTAGAGCTTGCGAGCATAATGGCCAAAACCCCACCACCAATTGGAGTTAATCTGGTCTTTTTTGATGCTGAGGATAGTGGTGATCCTGGACTGAACGAGACCTATTGCCAGGGATCAATGTATTTTGCGAAACATATACCCATTCCATTACCTGACGAAGGTATCATCTTGGACATGGTTGGTGATAAACAATTATCTTTGCCCATCGAAAGAAATTCCTTTAAGTATCACGAGGATCTTGTGAGGCGATTGTGGGACCGGGCTAGGGAACTGGGCTTGGATGCTTTCAAGGATTATGTAGCTCACGCAATATATGATGACCATGTCCCGTTAAATGAATATGCTGGTATATCGACAATTGATATCATTGATTTTGAATATCCTAATTCCTATACCAATTTCTGGCATACATTGAATGATGTTCCCAAAAATTGCAGTGCAGAAAGCCTGGAACAGGTTGGAATACTGATAACCGATTATATCTACAACCATGCCCATTCTGAAGGAAAGAAAGATTAATGGTATTTAGAAATAATCTTATATCCATGTACCATATTTTTCTTTTGATGGTATTATTCTTTAATGGGTGTCCGGAAAAAGATCCCACAACGGATCCAATTGACACAATAACTGGTATTCAATTCACTTTTCATCAGGATGTGAACAAACTATACTTTGCTGCCAGTGTTGAATCTTCCTATGA
>Ga0066367_1000430_pt1 | contig 9656 bp, 7 predicted proteins | sample Knorr_S7_td_AAIW_FD_77335 | JGI IMG/M metagenome (GOLD analysis project Ga0066367, IMG submission 77335) | Marine microbial communities from Southern Atlantic Ocean transect - Knorr_S7_td_AAIW_ad_750m_LV_A | ecosystem: Environmental > Aquatic > Marine > Oceanic | place: Atlantic Ocean | collected...
ATCGGCAAACATGCTTTTGGACTGCCCTTCGACGTTGAACCGCGATACGTCTAGAGCTGCGAAATAAATCAGTTCGGGAGAGTAACTGACCGTGTACGTGATTGGAATCGATGTTGGTGGCACGTTCACCGACTTTGTAGTCGCCCGGGAAGGCCAGCCTCCCCGGTATTTCAAGACCGCCTCCACTCCCAACGATCCGTCAGAAGGGTTGATGACCGGACTCAATGACGCCGCATCAGCGCACGACCTGTCCCTGAGCGATTTCCTGGCGTCGGCCGACATGATCATCCACGGCAGTACCGTCGCCACCAACACGTTGGTGGAGCGCAAGGGCGCCAAGGTCGGGCTGATCACCACCGATGGGTTCAGAGACCTGCTGGAGATGCGGGAGGGCCTGAAAGAGGACCGCTACAACCTGCGCATGACCCCGGTGGTCCCGTTGGTCCCCAGGTACCTGCGCGCCGAGGTGCCCGAGCGGGTGAGGGCCGACGGCAACGTCAAAGTCGCCCTAGACGAAGACGCTTTGAACAAGGCCTTAGACGGCCTGAAAGACGAGGGAGTCGAGGCCCTGGCCGTCTGCTTCCTGTTCTCCTACCTGAACTCCGACCATGAAGACCGGGTGGGCAAGATCATCCAAGCCAGATTCCCAGGCATGTACACCTCTCTTTCGTCCCAGGTAATTCCCCAGATAAAAGAGTTTGACCGCCTCAGTACCACGGTGATCAATTCCTATGTGGGACCGGTGCTGGGCCGCTACCTGGAGAATCTGCAGACACGCCTGACCTCCTATAGCCAGGCGGGCGATTTCCTGATAATGCAGTCCAACGGCGGCGTTGCGCCCATCGAAGACTCCAGCCGGCTGGCCGTGCGGTCCATACTGTCGGGCCCGGCGGGCGGGGTCAGCGGCGCGGCGGCCTACGGACGGCTGTCCGGCTCTGCCAACATCATCGCCTTCGATATGGGCGGCACCAGCACCGACATCTCCCTGATCGAGAACGGGGAGCCCCACATGAGCACCGAGAAATTCGAGGCCGGGTGGAAGATTTCCGTGCCCATGATCGATATCCACACCATGGGCGCAGGCGGAGGCAGCATAGCCTCGGTGGGCGCCGGCGGGATCATGCAGGTTGGACCCAAGAGCGCCGGAGCCCTGCCCGGCCCAGCATCCTACAGCAAGGGGGGCGAACTCCCGACGGTGACCGACGCCAACCTAGCGCTGGGCTATTTAGACGCAGGAAATTTCCTGGGCGGCAACGCGAAGCTGGACAGATCCCTGGCTGAGACAGCCGTGGCCGAGCACGTGGCCCAGCCACTTGGCCTTTCTATGATCGAGGCGGCTGAAGGTATCTCCACAGTGGTCTCCACGTCCATTGCCGAGGGCGTCCGGCTGATGTCGGTACAGCGCGGCGTGGACCCCCGCCGGTTCACCATGATGGCCTTCGGAGGCGCTGCGGGTTTGCAGGCCGGAAAAGTTGCCAGGCAACTTCAGGTTGAGAAGGTGATCATACCTGCCGCGGCCGCCGTACTTTCCGCCCACGGCATGCTTTCTACCAACCTCAAATACGACTATTCCCGGTCCCCTCCGGCCGCCCTGCTGGGCATGGACCTGGATTCGGTAAAGAGCATCGTGGCGAGTATGGAGTCTGAGGGCCGCGAGAAACTGTTGGCCCAGGGTGTTTCGGAGTCAAATATCGAGGTATCGGTCTCCGCAGACATGCGCTACCTGGACCAGATCTACGAGGTAAACGTTGCGTTTCCGAACTTGGACCAAGAACCCGCTGCGTTGCTCGAACAATGGGCGGCGAACTTTCATGACCGCTACCAGGAGCTGTACTCCTACAGTCAGTCCGAGCAGGAGATCCGTCTGGTGACCCTGCGGGCCAGCGTAGTGGGCCGGCTACCCAAATTGAACCCGCTTCCGTTAGAGCCTGGTAACACTGGGCCGTCCCAAGAGAAATCACGCCGCAACATCTACCTGGGTGGGTGGGTTGAAGCGCCTGTCTACGAGATTGGCGACCTGTCGCCTGGGAGTTCGGTGGCAGGCCCGGCCATCTTGGAATCGGATTTCACCACCGTGTTGGTTGAGGTCGGAGATTCTGCGACCATCGACCCCTACGGAGGTATTGAGCTACACGTCTCTCTGGATTCTGGCCCAGACACGGCTACAGCAGCGGACCGTCCTGACCCGGTAACCTTGGCGGTGGTGGAGCACCGCCTGGAGTCAATAGCAAGGGAGATGACTGAGGTCATGCTGCGGACCGCCATGTCCCAGATACTGAACTCCAGCCGTGATTTCTCCACCGCGCTTCTGGACGTCGATTGCCAACTGGTGGCCCAGGGAGAGGGCATCCCAGTGCACGTCAGCGCCTTGCCGGTGGCCGGAGCGGCGGTGCGGGATTACTTTGGCGATACCGTGGCCGAGGGCGACCTGTTCATCCTGAACGACCCCTACTTCGGCGGCAGCCACCTGCCCGACATCACCATCATCAGGCCAGTCTTCGAGCAGGGGAGGTTGCTGTTTTACGCCGTGAACCGCGCCCACCACAGCGACGTTGGCGGTGGCACCCATGGCGGCTACAACCCCCGCGCCACCGAGATATTCCAGGAGGGGATCCGTATTCCGCCCCTGAAGCTGTACGACCGGGGCGTTCCCCGAGAAGACGTCCTGCAGATGCTCTCGGCCAATGTCCGCCAGCCCGAGAATTTCTTGGGCGACCTAAATGCTCAGATCGGTTCGGTGATGATCGCCACCCAACGCATCGGCGAACTGTTGGAGAGCTACGGTGCTGACCGGCTGTTGGCTTCGGTGGAAGAGATCTTGGCGGCCACCGAGAGTCAGGTTCGGCAGTTCATCTCGGAGTGGCCCGACGGCGTGTACTACGGCGAGTCGCTAGTGGACGACGACGGCTTCGATAACAAGTTGATTCCCATCCGGGCCAAGGTGACCATCTCCGGTGACTCCATGGCCATCGACTTGGGTGAGTCCAGCACCCAGGTGACTGGGTTCATCAACAGCGCCTACGCCAACACCCGTTCCCTGGCCCATGCTGCCATCATGTACGTGGCCCCTGCGGACGTGGCCAAGAACGAAGGCTCTATGCGGCCCGTGGACATCATCGCGCCTAAGGGTTTGATCGTGAACGCCAACCCCCCGGCCCCGGTCTGTATGAGCACCAACCACTGCGCTGAGGAGATCGTTGAGGCGATCTTTAAGGCTCTGGCCCAGGCGGTGCCAAAAGAGGTCAACGCCGGGTTCTCCCGCCGCCTGCGCTACGCCATCACCGGAAAGGACCCGCGCACTGGCCGGCAGTTCATCTGGCACTTTTTCCTGGCGCGGGGCGGCGGCGGCGCAACATATGGGTATGACGGCTGGCCCAACGTGGGCGAGATAAACGTGGCCGGAGGCATTCGCAGTCCCAGCATCGAAGTCACAGAGGAGCGGTTCCCATTCTTCATCCGCAGGCATGAGCTGCGCCCCAATTCGGGCGGCAACGGCGCCTGGCGGGGCGGACTGGGCGGCATCTGCGACCTGGTATATGAAGGCGAAGGCCCGGCCCTGCTGAACACTGCCGGCGACGGCATAGTTGTGCCCCCATTTGGGCTATTCGGCGGCGAAGACGGTCTCCCCCACGACTACAAGATTATCGCCAAGGGGGCCGACCGGCCCCTGGGCTCCAAAGAGACTGAGGTAGTCGTCAACTCCGGCGACCACGTCTACTGTCTGTCGTCGGGCGGCGGCGGGTACGGCAATCCGTCGGAAAGGAGCAAGGAGGCGGAGGAGTGGGACCGGCGGAACGGTTACGTTGGGTAGGCTCAGGAGACTAGCTAAGCCTGCGCCGCAACTCTGAACCGGTCCCGAATCTGCTCCGGTAGATGGGAAACCCGCGGGATCCCCCCTACCGGAGCGATTCCAGCTTTGACCAGGATGAGACTTAGTTGGTCGGCGGCTGCGACTTCCAGCAATGCCGACTCCAGTTCCTCAAGATCTTCTACGCGGCGCGTCCAGGGATATCCGGAGCTGCGGGCCGTATCCGCGAGATCGAAGTGGGAACTGATGGAGGCTTGGCCGCCGGTGGACTCATAGGCCTCGTTGTCCAGGATGATGTGGACCAGGTTGGCTGGCCGCTCCGAGGCGATCAGGGGTAGCGTCCCCAGGCTCATCAGCGCGCTACCGTCACCCTCCAGCACGAACACCCGTTTATTGGGTGCCTGGATGGCCAACCCCAGCCCCATGGCCGACGCCAGGCCCATGGAGCCGATCATGTAGAAGTTTCCGGGCCGGTCGTCCAGGGTGAACAGCTCGCGAGAGATCATGCCGGTGGTGCTGACCACCAGGTCGCCGTCCCGCATGTGAGACAAGATTCTCTCGATGGCTTGATAGCGGGCGATCACGAGATCACCCCGGCCCGGACCAGCAACGCCCCTGGGACCGAACGCTCTTTGATAGCGGCCAGGATCCGGTCTATTGTGGGTTCGAGGTTATCGGGCTCCAGTATCTCGTAGGGGACTTCCATCAGAGCGAAGAACTCGGGGGTCTTGGCGCCCATGATCCAGTGTTCCGGAGCATCGTTGGGCGGGCCTCCGTAGCCGCGCCATCCCACGACTAATAACGCAGGAATCTTGTACATCAGGTTGAATGACGTCAGGGAGTTCACCAGGTTGCCCACTCCGGAGTTCTGCATGATCACACCGCCCAACCCGCCGGTGAAATAAGTGGCGCTGGCGATTCCCAGGGCCACGTCCTCCCGCACGGCAGGCACGTAGCGGATATCCGGGTCCGACACCATGACGTTGTAGGTGTCCTGGAAAGTGGAATCAGGCACACCGGCGAAGAAATTCAGTCCCCGCTCTTTCATAGCCGCCCAGAATTCGCTGGCGTCCATGGCCGCTCCTTCGTTATGGATTGGGCCAGACTAACATATCTGGTGCGTTAAGTTGACAGGCACATTTATGGAGAGTAGCATCGAAATAGTAAACCCCCTCCCAGGGGGTATGGGTGTGGAGGGACCGCAATGTTTCCCGAAATTAAAGAAGACGCGCTGAAGCGGATGAGCTACATCGAAGGGCACCTAGCCGGCATCAGAAAGATGCTGGACGAAGACAAATACTGCGTCGATGTGCTGAAGCAGACCTATGCCGTCCGCCGCGCCATCGAGAAGATGGAAAGCCTGCTGCTGGAAGGGCACCTGAAGTCTTGCGTGGTCGAGGGCATCCAGTCTGGCCGCGCCGAAGAGATCGTCGACGAACTGAAAGACCTTTATATCCTGTCAAAGAAGGAGCGATCGTAGGAGATTGAGATAGGTCCGCATACGTGATTGGCGACATTAATGTCACCGACCCGGAGACCTACGCCAAGTACGCCGCCGCGGTGCCTGCCACCAGCGGGCCGTTCGGATGTAGGTACTTAGTGCGGGGCCCGGGCAAGTGCGAGAACGCCGAAGGAGACTGGCGACCGGAGCGCTTGGTGCTCGCTGAGTACAAAGACGTGGAGACGATCAAGTCCTGGTATTACTCCCCCGAGTACAAGGAGCTCACCAAACTTCGTCAGAGCGCGTCCACCGGTTCCTTGGTCTTTGCCGAGGGCGTTGATCCCCATGCCCAAGCGAGAGAAGGCGGGGCCCTAGGGTATTTTATCGGAGACATTGAAGTAACCGACCCGGACACATATGCCAAATATGCCGCTGGCGTACCCGAGACCGTGGCGCTCTACGGTGGCACATACCTGGTGCGCGGGGCCCAAGGTGAGGTGGCCGAAGGGTCATGGACTCCCAAGCGGTTGGTGGTCCTGGAGTTCGAGAGTCTGGAACGGGTCAAAGCCTGGTACAACTCGCCTGAATACGCCGACCTGAAAAAGTTGCGCCAGAGCGCCTCTAAAGGGAACCTGATATTTGCCGACGGTGCATAGTGGACCGGGGTTCCAACTCCTGGGGAATTGAAAATGGCTACAAAAGATAAAGACATCATAAAGATCAGCCTGCCCGTTGAAGGCATGACCTGCGCCGCCTGCGTCGGCCACGTGGAGAATGCCCTGAAGGGCGTTCCCGGAGTGGTGGAGGCGTCAGTGAACCTGGGTACGGAAAAGGCGTCCGTTGAATTCGATCCCGCCGAAGTGCGGTTCCAGGTTTTGGGCGACGCCGTCTCCGGGGCGGGTTACAAGTTGGGCACCAAATCGGCTTCCCTGATCATCGGTGGGATGACCTGCTCCGCGTGCGTTAGCCACATAGAAAACGCCCTTCGCGACGTGCCCGGCGTTGCCGAGGCCAACGTAAACCTGGGCGTGGAACGGGCGTCGGTGGAATTTGTCCCCGGCATGGTCGAGTTGTCCGACCTTCAGGCGGCAGTGGAAGGCGCCGGATACCGGGTTGAGGGCTTCAACGACTCGGGAGACCAGGAAGGGGAACTGGAGCGGCTCTCCAAGGTGAAAGAGATCAGGGATCTGCGCAACCGGCTGCTGTTTGCCGGGACCGGGGCCATTTTGCTGCTCCTAGGCACGTTCGACGTCTTTCCATGGGTCTCCAATCTCATGGGCCGGAGCTACTACCCATTCCTGCTGTGGGCTCTGGCGACGCCGGTGCAGTTCTGGGCCGGTTCCACTTTCTATACGTCCGGCCTGGGCGCGCTTAGATACCGCACGTCCAACATGCACACCCTCATCGCCCTTGGCACTACGGTCGCCTATGGATACAGCGCGGCGGTGGTCTTGCTGTACGCTTTTTCACCAGAGGTGCTGGCCGACAACGGTATCGAGGCCAAGGTCTATTTCGATACCGCGGCAATCATCGTGGCATTGATCCTCTTGGGACGGTTCCTTGAGGCCGGGGCGCGCGGCCGCACTTCCGAGGCCATCAGGCGGCTCATCGGCCTCCGGCCCACCTCGGCGCGGGTGGTGCGAGACGGCAATGAGATAGACATCCCAGTGAACCAAGTAGGCATTGGCGACACGGTTCTGGTGCGCCCGGGAGAGAAGATCCCCGTGGACGGCCTGGTGACCGACGGATATTCGGCGGTGGACGAGTCCATGCTCACCGGCGAAAGCATGCCTGTGGAGAAAGTCCCTGGAGAAAAGGTATTCGGGGCGACCATCAACTCCAACGGCGCCCTGTATTTCGAGGCCACCCAGGTGGGCGGCGAGACTGTCTTGGCTCAGATCATCAGCCTGGTGGAAGAAGCCCAGGGGTCTAAAGCGCCGATCCAACGGGTGGCGGACCAGGTAGCGTCCTATTTTGTCCCGGCGGTTATAATCGCCTCTCTGGCCGCCTTTGCCTTCTGGATGCTACTTGGCCCCTCTCCGGTGCTGACCTTCTCGACCCTGGTGTTGGTCTCGGTGCTGATCATCGCCTGTCCCTGCGCCCTGGGACTGGCCACGCCCACAGCCATCATCGTGGGCACGGGCAGGGGCGCCGAGCAAGGGGTGTTAATCAAACAGGCAGAGGCCCTGGAGATCGCTCACAAGGTCGATACGGTGGTCTTGGACAAGACCGGCACTCTGACCACCGGAAAGCCCGTTGTGACCGACCTGATCGCTTCCGACGGGTCCAGATCATCGGAGCAGGACCTGCTGTTCTTGGCCGCGTCCGCCGAAAGGGCCTCCGAGCACCCATTGGGCGAGGCCATCGTCATGGAAGCCCAGGCGCGGGGACTGAGGTTGGAGTCTGTTACTGCGTTCGAGGCTATTCCCGGCCGGGGCATCTCGGCCCAGGTTAACGGGCGCGCGGTCAGATTCGGCAATCTGGCATTGATGGAAGACTCCGGCGTGCCGGTGAACGGCCTGGCGGAACAGGCGTCCGCGCTGGCGGCCCAAGGCAAAACGCCCATGTTCTTGGCCACCGACGGCCAGGCGGTGGGTCTGATAGCCGTGGCTGACACGGTCAAGCCGGAGGCCTTTGAGGGGCTCGCCCAATTGCGGCGCATGGGTCTGGAAGTGGTGATGCTGACGGGGGACAACGTCTGGACCGCCCACGCCATCGCGGGCCAGTTGGGCGTGGAACTGGTCGAGGCTGAAGTGCTGCCCCAAGACAAGGCCGCGGTGATCAAGAGACTACAGGCCGAGGGCCGGGTGGTAGCGATGGTCGGCGACGGCATCAACGACGCCCCGGCGCTGGTCCAGGCGGACGTTGGCCTGGCCATGGGCAGCGGGACCGATGTTGCCATGGAGTCGGCGGATATCACGCTGGTGCGTAGCGATGTGAACGGCGTGGCCACGGCGCTGGACTTGAGCCGGCAGACCATCCGCACCATCAAACAGAACCTATTCTGGGCCTTCTTCTATAATGTAATGCTGATTCCCGTGGCGGCGGGAGTCCTGTACCCCGTGTTCCAAGGAGTCGGCGGCGTTCCGGGCGGCTTGGAATTCTTCTTTGGGGAGCAGGGCTTCTTGAATCCGGCACTGGCCGCGTTGGCCATGGCCTTCAGCTCGGTCGCGGTGGTTACCAACTCCCTGAGACTGCGGCGGGCCAAGGTCTGATCGAGCCGTAATCGGCTGATCGCGCATCTAAAACGAGAACTGAATAGATAACCTGGAGGAGACGAGCATGGCTATAGCGATAGACCCGATCTGCCAGATGGACGTGGATACCGACAACCCGCCGGGTGGGCAGAGCGAACACGAAGGAACGACATATTATTTCTGCGCACCCGGATGCAAGGTGGCTTTCGATAAAGAGCCTGAGAAATACGTGTCTGAAGCCCACGACCATGAGGGCCACGACCACGGCGATCACGAAGGCCACGACCACGCCGGCCACGATGAGCATGCGGGCCACGACGAGCCTGCTGAGGCGGCGCACGACGACCATGATGACCATGGGCACGGCCACGGTCCTGGCGGCCACAGCCACGGCCAGCATATGCCGGAAAGGCCTGCTGAGACTGCCACGGCTGCTAAGAGGCCCGGTTTCTTTGCCCGGTTGTTTGGAAAAAGATAAAGGCGGGCTTCAGTAACTTATCAATCAAACTCTGAATAGAAGCTTGGCAATAAGTGCATGTAAATTTGGTTAATTTGGACGGGAACCCGCCTGGGAAGCTGATGGCTCTCCCGCATTCTGGGCAATTTATCGTTGTATCGTTTGACTTGTCCGGAACTGAAGTAACTGGAGCACCACATCGTACGCATTCGTAGTTAGGGTTAGATGCAGGTATATCTGGGCTCGTTACAGGTGAGCCGTATTTTAGGCATTCAATCTTCATATTTCAGCGGCGTTGTGCCCTAGGTCACAATGCCTAAGCCCTGGCCAGGGGCCGATGGTGGGCGTTGTTTTCCGGTCTAAAGGTCTGCTGATTTTCCATTGTCTGTCCTGCTGTATACGCCGGCCTATGTTATGCAGCTGGTGGTTCCGGTGGGCCGCTGGCCATAACGCAGGGCACTAGGGCTAGTTGAGATCCATGCAAAATCGTGGTCCTAATTCCGATGAGGTTTTCTTGGCCATGATGACCAGCGGCTACTAAAGGTTCTTTCGGGCCTTGAAAAGTGGCCAAGTAGTTGAGTCGAAGTCGTTAACAACATCAGCGTTTGCACTCCCAGCCCAACGATTCAGTGATGAGCTTCCCCTACAAACACATGGGGAGGTCTCCTCTTCCCACTCGATGATGCATCCTCTCCATAGCTAATCGCCCCTGAACAAGGTCATTCCCGTGGTGAGCACTGTGAGCACAATGCC
>Ga0066367_1000433_pt1 | contig 9620 bp, 8 predicted proteins | sample Knorr_S7_td_AAIW_FD_77335 | JGI IMG/M metagenome (GOLD analysis project Ga0066367, IMG submission 77335) | Marine microbial communities from Southern Atlantic Ocean transect - Knorr_S7_td_AAIW_ad_750m_LV_A | ecosystem: Environmental > Aquatic > Marine > Oceanic | place: Atlantic Ocean | collected...
CATCCCGTCTCCAGTCATGTGTGAGCTTGAACTGATGAATCCTGTTCTGGTCTCGGTATGACCCTTGCCAGTTTAATAACTACATAATGTAGTTACACCAAAACAACGCGATGGGTCAAGCCTTTTTACAGCGATTATCCGGTGAATATTCGTAGGCTTGATCGATACCAATAGGATGAGCCAACAAGAACCAAGAAACAAGCCGCGGGCAGGCTCTCTTCCAGCGATGCAAACCGCAAACGTCCCCGGCCGCTTTCGCCGGAGTTTTGATTCACATTGCCTTAGTCAGACCGGCTTTTCCTGTACCGCCAACGCATCTTCAGTAGATCCCGGGTCATGGCGATGGAGTCCTGGATGGGCCGCACTTTGCTGAGGTCCCGGTAGTACCAATCCACGCCAATCTCTTGGATGACCATCCCGGCCCGCCGCGCCCGGTACAGAACCTCCACGTCGAAACCAAATCCGTCGATGGTCTGCCCTTGAAATAGAACTTCAACCGTTTCACCCCGGAAACACTTGAAGCCGCATTGAGTGTCTAACACCCCGGGCACTCCCAGGAATCGAGTCAGGACGTTAAAGACCCTGCCCATCAGGTGACGGCGGAACGGCTCTCCGATCCGGCGGGCGCCGGGAGCCTCCCTGGAACCCAAAGCTAGGTCAACTCCATCGGCTTGAGGGGGCAAGAGACGCTCCACGTGTTCGATGGGCACCGACAAATCGGCGTCGCAAAGGAGCCGGTATTCTCCCTCCGCAGCCAGCATGCCGTTCATCACCGCCCATCCCTTGCCCCGGTGTGGCAGACTCAGGCGGCGAACTCCGGGCGAGTTTGCGGCGAAGTCGTCGATCAGCCGGGCCGTATCGTCGGTGCTGCCGTCATCGGCGATGACGACCTCCCAAGTACGGTCCCAAGCATTGAGAAAGTCCAACACCTGTTCCAGGGTCCCAATGATGCGGGCCTGCTCGTTATAAGCCGGAATGACGACGGAGAGGAATACGGGAGGCACAGGGGTACCATCCTTGAAGCCATCGGCTATGGTTGCTACGGTTTACTTGCATTGCCTGCCGCCAAAACCGATGCAACGCAGCCGTGGGCTAAGGCTCTTGGTCCAATTGGAATCCGCGGTGCAGCAAGCGGACCGCCTCGCCCGCCTGCTCCTCTTTAACGACGCAGGAGATGCGAATCTCCGACGTTGTAATCATGTCGATATTTATGCCGCCATCGGCCAGGATTCTGAACATCCGCGAGGCATAGCCGGGGGTGTTCTGCATGCCGGAACCGACTACGCTGACCATGGCCAGGGTATCGTCGCTGGCAAGCCCGCCAGCTCCTATCTCCCGCACTACTGCCTCCATCTGGGTAAGCGCCATTGGCAGGTCGGTGCGAGTCACAGTGAAACTGATGTCCGTGGTGCGGTCCAAGCTGGTGTTCTGGACGATTGTGTCCACGCTCGTCCCGGTCTGAGCCAGAGGCTCGAACAGGGCGGCGGCGATACCGGGACGGTCCGGCACCGACCGAACGGTAATCTTGGCCACGTTGGTGTCGCAGGCTATGCCGGTGACTTTTATTCTGTCTTCCATAGGCCTCTCGCCCGCACTTTGATGAATCAGGGTTCCGGGGGTATCTCCGAAGCTTGACGCCACGTATATCGGGATCTGGAAACCCGCCCCAAGTTCGATCGACCGGGGATGCATCTTGGCCCCGTAGCTGGCCAGTTCCAGCATCTCCTGGTAGCCAATCTCGTTCATTTTTCTAGCTTCAGGCACCAAGCGGGGGTCTGCGGTATAGATGCCTTCAACATCTGTATAAATCTCACACCGCTCGGCCCCTAAAGCAGCGGCAAGCGCCACGGCCGTGGTGTCCGAGCCTCCCCGGCCTAGGGTGGTCACATCCAAGTCCTCAGTGGCTCCCTGGAACCCAGCTACGACAATAAGGCGGCCCAGGTCTAGTTCCTGTTGGACCCGTTCCGTCTCTACCCGATGTATCCGGGCTTTGCCGTGGGTCGTGTCGGTGCGTATCCCCGCTTGGACCCCGCTAAGACTAATAGCCTGGTATCCCAGAGTCCGCAAAGCCATGGTTAGCAGGGTACAGGATACCAGTTCCCCGGTGGAAAGAAGCAGGTCCAGTTCCCTGGGTTCCGGCTGGGTAGTGATTGACTGGGCGAGTTCGATCAGTTCGTCGGTTGTGTCCCCCATGGCGGAGACCACCGCAACCACATCCTTGCCTGCGTCTTTGGCAGCCCCGATGCGGCTGGCAACGTTCAGTATCTTGCCGGCATCAGCAACGGAACTTCCCCCGTATTTCTGCACAATCAGAGGCAAATTTTGAGATTCTCCCGCAGACACTCTGGGAATCGAAGACGCAAGGGGTCCGAGACCCGCATGATCTAGGCCTGGCCCACCACATGCGCGCCCAAAATGGTAGGCTGAGTTATCTCCAGTCGACCGGGCACACCGGCTTGTTTGGCGGCTTCGGCCATCTCATAAGCAACTGTCATTTCTCTACCATGAGTCAAAGCCAGGACGGTTGAGCCGCTACCCGAGAGAAACACCCCCAGGGCGCCTGCGTCTTCGGCAGCTTTGAACAGCAGTTTCATGGCCGGGAATAGAGGTTGGCGATAGGGTTGATGCAAGCGGTCTTGAGTAGCCACACTCAGATATTCAGGGTGATTGGTAAGCATTCCAGCCACCAGAAGCGCGGCACGCCCCATGTTGAAGACCGCGTCTTCCAAGCTCACTTCCCGGTGCAATACGGACCGGGCATCCGACGTGGCGATTCTATATTCCGGTATGAACAGAACCGCATGAATCTCAGGAGGAACGTTTATGGATGCGGTGTATAGCTGTGGCCCATCGCTAACCACGAGTTGAAGACCGCCCAGCACCGCAGCGGCGACATTGTCCGGGTGTCCTTCAATCGTAGCCGCCATCTCCAGCAATTCGTTGGGGGTAAATGCTTGGGAGCACATGGCATTGGCGGCGGCCAATCCGCTGGATATAGCAGCGGCGCTACTGCCCAATCCCCGTGCTAAGGGTATCTCGTTATGGCAGCGTAGCCGAACCGGCGGCATCTCACGGTCAGCCTCGTTAAAGAGGAACACCATCGACCCGTAGACCAGGTTGTCTTCACCGGTTCCAAGTTCTCCGGCGCCGTCCCCGCTGATTTCAACCAGCGGTCCGCTATCGTCGCCGGACGTCACATCCAACCGGTTCCATAGGTCAAGGGCCATGCCTAGGCAATCGAAGCCCGGTCCCAGATTGGCGGTGGTGGCAGGAGCTAAGACACTGATCGGTTCCATTACCGGACTGGACTCGACGCAAGCACACGCTCGAAGACGAAACGGCCCAGGTCTTTGTTTTCCTTGAATTCGAACCCATCGAAAGCGCCGCCGTACCCGATGATTGGCACCCGCTCTTCATGCAACGAGCCGTGGGAGCGAAGCGTTGGCGGCATGGTGACCTCGTCAGGGTCGCCGAATACCACGTCCGGCGCACCCAACACCATCAAGTCTCCGATACGGCCAGGCATCAGATGGAACTTCTTCGCCGCTTCCTCACGGGACAGAGCTTCGTCGACGCCTTCGAGGCCCAGTAGGACATCCAACGCTGTGTCCCGGTCGCTGTCCTGGAGGTATATGTAGATGCAGCCTCCCAGGTTCGAGTGATGAACGGTATACATGTCTTTGATGATTGGAACTGCTTGCGCCTGTATTCCCCGGCGGGCCAATTCCCCGGGCAGATGAATCATTCTGCTCTTGGCGGACATACCGTGATCGGCGGTCAACAAGAAATGGACGTCCTGTAGGCTGTCCATCAAACGGCCTATAGCGCCATCTAACAACTCGATGTGCCTAGCCGCTTCCGGTTCGTCCGGAGCGTAGGTGTGCATGGCGTAGTCGGTCGTGGTCAGGTATACCAGGTCGTAATCCTCTTGACTCAGGATGAATCGCCCGGCATCAATGACCCATTCGTTAACTTCCAGCGAATATATCGGCGGCGGCTCACCCACTCCATCCACTACCCACTGGGGCGGCTGCTCCGACGACACGCTAAGGGTTGCCCCCTCTCCCAGTAACTTGCGCAGCTTATCCTTGGCGGTTACCAGCAGGGAACGGGCGCCTTGCTCCGTGGCCCGCTGAAACATGGTCTCGGCCTGGATGAACTCACCAGACTCCATGTAATATTCCCGGCCATCCTCCCGATTCAGCCAATAGTTGGAGGTGATTCCGTGGGTTTCCGGGTAGCTGGCCGTGATTAACGACACGTTGTTCACGTTGGTTACCGTGGGCATCATGGCCTTGGCTTCTGTCATAAAACCCTTCTTGACCAATTGACGAAGATTGGACATGGGGCTACTGTCCAAATATTCGGGGTCGAACCCGTCAATCATTACCAGAACTGTCGTTAAAGCCATCGCTATCACCTCGGCCGATTGTTGGGAGATGGGCCGCACCGTTCGAAATCAGCGTCGATTAGACTCTAACTCAACTTTTCTTCGGCGGCAACATTCTGGGGCACCTCCAAGCCATAAACCATCGTCGCGGGAGGGTTTCCAGGCGAGTGTTTCCAAGCGCCGACACAACCGGGGGCCGCTATGCTCAGCGGGTTCGACCCCGATGCAAAAAGACACAGCGAGCAAGCAGCAGGATTCTATCGGTCAGCGACCGGTGAGGCCACTGCCCTGCTGAAAAGCGGGTTATTCAGCCTTGGATGGCTCCGGCGTCATGAACTTTTCCGTTGCTCTGCCGGACCGTTTCACCACCCATTCACATCCACATCCCTTTTGGTCCTGAACTGGCCCCACACAAATCGCTGGCACTGAGTCAGACGAAGGGTTACCTCCCTGGATATTTACTCTGTGCTGAGCCTGGAAATTGAAGAATCGACCGTAGCTAGGGGTTGATTCTCAGCTGGTTAGCCCGATTTCTTTCTCAGTGATATCAGAATACAAATCCTGTGGGTGAGAGGATAGACAGCCATCCCGTAGAACGTTGGGGGTCACCACGCAAAACTTTTGTGGGTTCTTCCCTCAACCGTTATCGGTGGCAAGAACAGGGCAGATAGGCATCATCACGCCGTGATTACAGGCGTGTTGGCAGGAAAGGTGGAAGGGGTTGGCGCAAGATGCAGCTCGGTGTGGGTCCAACGCCTAAGACTAAAGGTAGGAGCCGGGAAGGGGGTTTATTCGACTGTAACGGACTTGGCCAAGTTCCGGGGTTGATCCACATCGCATCCCCGCAACACCGCTATGTGATAAGCCAGCAATTGGAGAGGTATCGTCGCCAGCATCGGGGTCAACAACTCGCTGATTTCAGGTATATACAGTACTTCGTCAACCTGGTCGGCGATCTCCTGGTTTCCCTCGGTGGCAACCGCCAGAACAGCGCCATCTCTGGCTTTAACTTCCTGGATGTTATTCACCATCTTGTCGTAGAGACTACCGTTCGGAGCCAACGCCAGTGTGGCCATTCCTTCATCGATAAGTGCGATGGGACCGTGCTTCATCTCACCCGCCGGATAACCCTCCGCGTGGATGTAGCTAATCTCCTTGAGTTTTATCGCTCCTTCTAGGGCGATGGGGGAATTGATGCCACGTCCAAGAAAGAGGAAGTTGTTATAAGATGAAAAGCGGCGGGCCAACCGCTGGTAGCCAGAAGTGTCCGCCAGTATCTCGCCGATCAATCGAGGGCACTGGGCCAGTTGGTCAACCAGTTGGCGGGTTCCTTCTTGAGACAGAAAGCATCTCGACTGTCCCAGATAACCGGCCAACAGGGCCAGCCCGGTCAATGACGCGATAAAGGTTTTTGTAGAGGCAACGCCAATCTCAGTGGTCAACCCCATGTACAGGGTTCCTTCCGCCAACCGGGTGGACTGACTTCCTTCCACGTTGCAGATGGTAACCAACCGGCCTTCTTTTTCCCGCACCATCTGCATCGCCGCCACCGTATCCGCGGTTTCCCCTGACTGGGCGATGGCGATAACCAACGTGTTTTTGTCGATGAGCGGATCCCTGTATCGGAACTCCGACGCCGCTTCGGCTTCAGCGGGCACGCCGGCCAACTGTTCAAAGAGATATCTTCCCACTTGAGCCGCGTGGAGGCTGGTGCCGCAACCGATAAGGACCACCTTTCGAAAGTCATTCAGCTCTTGTTGTGAAAAGCTCAGTTCCGGCAGCTCGATCCGGCCTTCCTGAAAGTCCACCCGATTCCGAAGAACGCTGGCCACGGCCTGCGGTTGCTCCATAATCTCTTTGAGCATGAAGTGCCGGTAGCCGCCCTTGTCGATCTGGACATCCGCCGGGGAAACGGAGCGCAATTGTTTGTCGATCCCATTGCCGTCCATATCCCGGTAAACGACGCCTTCAGTGGTTACCGCAGCCATTTCCCCAGAATCGAGAAAGCCTACTTGGCCGGACTGAGGTTCCTGCCGTAGCAAGGGCAACATGGCGGGGAGATCGCTGCCGACTATGCCCTGGCCATCCCGATGGGCGACCACGATGCCGCCCGCATGGCCCAAGCGCAGCGCGCAAATCTTACCGGCTTCCCCCAGAAATGTCGCGGTGATGGTCTGGGAACCTTTAACCATCCGCCCCATCCGAAGAAAAGCGTCTTCGAAGTTGTTTCCCTGGTCCAAGCCTTCTTCGATGAGATGGGTGATTACTTCAGTGTCGGTCTCGGAAGCGAATCGGTGGCCGTCAGCCAGCAATTCCTTCTTCAGCGCCAGGAAGTTCTCTACGATACCGTTGTGGACCACGGCGATACGCTGTTGGCAATCGGTATGGGGATGGGCGTTGGTGTGAGTGGGCCTGCCGTGGGTTGCCCAACGGGTGTGGCCCAGCCCTAGCCAGCCCTGAGGCATATCCGAGCCGCCGGCCGATGTGAGGCCGTTAACTTTCCCCACGGTTTTACGGAACTGGAGTTGGCCGGATTGATCGACTATGGCGATTCCGGCGCTGTCATAACCGCGGTATTCCAGACGTTGCAATCCCTCTAGGATGATAGGCCAGGCTTCGCGGTCCCCAACGTAACCAACTATGCCGCACACTTTTCCCCCGTGGCTCCTGCCACCCTTTTAGATGCCGGGGTGATTGGTCTAACCGGGAATCTTTCTGCCCGTGGCTAATCAACCGGCATCCGGGTTAACTGCAGGTTTGCTCCGGTATATTTTACCAGAAGCGCGGCTGGTCACTTCATGCTGGCTTCCAACTCGTCGAAGAATTCCTTAAGGTCGTCGGCTAATTTTTGAGCGGCTACTTCTTCATTGGTTCCTCACTTGTCGATAAATTCTCTGGGCCTTGGGATAGCTAGTACTGATGCTATTTTTGACTCTTAGCTATAGAACTTTCGCATCCCAAAACCCCCTTTTTTGCACGCCATTGGCGCACGGGTACCTTTCACTCAAGCAAGTGTAGCCTTGGGGTGGTGGTGAACCTACGATGCGGCCACCTGTGTCAACGGCAAAAGCGGTAACAGCGTTAAGAGGTGGGAGTCCAGGGGATAATAGCGGTTTCACCATGGCATCAAGGTGTCTGCACCCTGCCAGTGGGATCACCCAGTAGTGAGAGGTGGGTACATCAAGGAGTAACGCCAGGCAAATTAAAAAGGACGCTGCGATAGCAGCGCCATGACGGGGTTAACTGATCGGAAAAATTGGACGGATTGTAGTAAGGTATTCGTCCAATGGGGAGTTAAACCCAGTGGGAGCGGCGGTTAACTGGGCTAGGGTTAGACCTGTTTGGCCAGATTCTTAGCGAAGTCTTCCAGGGTTGACTTCGCTTTGCGGCGGATGATTGGCTGACCCAATTCGCCAATCTTGCCCATGAACACGGTGTCGGTAACGATGACCAATTCGCTTTCGTCCGCAGACAGCTCGTTGAGCTGCATTGTCATATCGGCCCTGATTGAGCCACCCACCTTACGGTCCGCCGCCTCAACGTGAAAATGGGCTTCGCCTTTCTCTCTGTCCTGTTCCAGAATATTTATCGTCCCGGAGAAGTTCAGGCGCACGGGACCGACCCGGACCTGCATGACGGCCTTGAACTGGTTCTCTCCGTCAGATTCGACGTCCTGAACGCCGGGGATGCAGGGCGCAACTTGGGGTATATCCAACAGCAACGCCCAGGCTTTATCCATCGATGCAGGAACTAGACAACGATTCTCCAACTTCATGCGGCTACTCTCAGCGGCCCGATGCTATGGCTTGAGTGACGGCGCGGCGAGTGAAGACCTCAGCCATCTGCCGTTTGTAATCTGCCGAGCCACGGAAGTCGTCCAGCGGGTCAACCGCATCTTTAACCGTCGCTGCGCTGGCCCGTATGTTCTCTTCTGTTAAGGGACGTTGCCGCAACAGCGCCTCAGCTTCCTTGGCCCGTATGGGTGTGACGCCGGACGCTCCCAGAACGATGCGAATATCCCGGCAGTTGTTGTTCTCATCGGCGTCCACTATAGCCGCCACGGAGACGGTGGCGTAGTCGTCGGCGGTCCTTGGTAGAAACTTCGTGTAGACAGCTCCCGACCCAGCCGGAGCATGGGGAATCAAAACACTGGTTAGAATCTCACCGGGCTGGACATCGGTTTCGAAATAGTCGATGAACAAATCTTCTACCGGAACGACCCTTTCGCCGCCCTTGGAAGAGAGGACCACCGACGCCCCCAATGCGATCAACGTGGGCGGGGGGTCCTGGTTGGGGTCGCCGTGAACCAGACCGCCGCCGACTGTGCTCATGCTTCGGATCCTGACGGTGGCCACTTTTGAATAGGTATCTGCAACCAACGGGAGGCTTTGCCGGACCAGTGGATCGGTTTCCATCTGGCGCTGGGTACACAAGGCGCCCACTCGAACCGCCCCGTTGCCGTCCGAGGCTATGGAAGACAGCCCGGCAATCTTACGCAGGCCGATGACATGTTCCGGCTGAACCAAGCGTTGCTTCATCATAAGCACCAGAGCGGTACCGCCGGACATCACCTGGGCATCGTCGCCATACTGGTCCATCAGGCCAAAGGCCTCATCAAGGCTGGTGGGGCTGTGAAACTCGAAATCAATCATCGACCGGCCTCCTGAGAGGTGCGGGCGGCGTTTTTCACCGACTCCAAGATTCCGTAGTACCCCGTACACCGGCACAGGTTGCCCATCATCCAGTCCTTAATCTCTTCCTCTGTGGGGTCCGGATTAACGTCCAACAGGGCTTTGGCGGTAATCACCTGGCCCGGAGTGCATATGCCGCACTGGAAGCCGCCGTGGTCGATGAACGCCTGCTGCACCGGGTGCAGTTTCCCATCTTGGGCCAATCCCTCAACGGTGGTTATGTCGGCCCCGTCGGCGGTCACGGCCAGAGTGATGCAGGAGGCAACCATCTGCCCATCCACCAATACGGTGCAGGCCCCGCATACTCCCACGCTGCAACCTTCCTTGGTTCCAGTTAAACCCAGATCGTAGCGCAAGCAGTCCACCAGCATGCGTCGGGCCGGCACTTCCAGGTCATGATCGGCACCATTAACTTTCAATCGAATACGATGATCCATTTCCCATCCTTTCGGTGTCTGAAAAAATGCCCAATTTGGCTAAACCAACCAATGTTATACTACGCGTCATCGCGTGACAAGAGACTGGGCCCAAGTCGTCAG
>Ga0066367_1000434_pt1 | contig 9610 bp, 6 predicted proteins | sample Knorr_S7_td_AAIW_FD_77335 | JGI IMG/M metagenome (GOLD analysis project Ga0066367, IMG submission 77335) | Marine microbial communities from Southern Atlantic Ocean transect - Knorr_S7_td_AAIW_ad_750m_LV_A | ecosystem: Environmental > Aquatic > Marine > Oceanic | place: Atlantic Ocean | collected...
ACGCCTTCCACTAACACTTGCAATTATTGATGGAATGATTGTGCGAGTTGGATCTTCTTACTTCATATTGCCCCTCCTGGCTGTGGTGGAAGCGCTTCGGCCAAAGGCTGTTGACGTAAGAGTGATGAAGCGGGATAACGAACTGGTCGAGATCCGTGGCGAGTTTCTTCCTCTGGTGAGACTTCACGAAAAGCTGGGTATTGACGGAGATTTTACTGATCCGGCAGATGCCGTGCTGCTGGTGCTGCAACATATGGATTCCAAGCATTGTCTGATGGTGGATGAAATTATCGATCAACGACCAGTGGTTATTAAGAACATGGAAGATAACTTTATTCAGGTGCCTGGCATGACGGGTGCGAGCATCATGGGTGACGGAAAGGTGTCCTTTATTCTCGACATAGCTGCCATTGCAGCATAGACGCAGGCGGATGGTAGGTTTATGACTCAACGGCCAAACCCTATCAGATCGGCACGGTTGTCAATGGCTGCGATCGATGACGATAGTGAAGAATTTGATCTTGATTTCACCAATCGCTCCGGCCCCCAACTAATTACTTTTATGCTCGGTGAAGAAGAATATGGGGTTGATATTCTTCGGGCACGGGAATTGATCACTTATCCTGTCGGTGGTGTGACGCCGGTGCCTGGGTTGCCGGTTTTTGTGGTGGGTGTGATTAATTTGCGGGGTATCGTCATTCCCGTGATGGACCTTCGCATTCGTTTTCGGTTGGCACAGGCCGAGTATGATCTCTACACAGTTATTATCATTGTTGAAGTCGAAGGGAAGCAGATCGGTCTAGTGATTGATTCGGTCTCTGATGTTGTTCACCTGGAGGAGGATCAGGTTCAGTCGATGGAACACTTGACTGCCAACGTAGACACTGAATTTATCGGCGGAGTAGTAAATATCAAGGACGAGATGGTCATTTTGCTGGATGTCGAGCATTTATTGTCTGCGCGGGAACTCCGCGCGCTGGTCGACAAAACTGAAGATTCTGAGAAAGTCTGATGTCATCATGCAGAGTGCTTATTATCGATGACTCCGCCGTTTCACGTCGTGCGTTGAGCGATATTTTATCGACCGATCCGGATATTGATGTGGTTGGGACAGCGCCCGATGCGATGATTGGGTTGCGAAAGATTGAGGCTTTGTCTCCCGATGTCCTTACGCTAGATGTCGAAATGCCTGGAATGGATGGGCTGACTTTTCTTGAAAGGTTAATGAAGTCAAATCCCATGCCGGTGGTGATGGTCAGCGCCTACACCGAGGCAGGTTCAGATGCAGCAATTCGGAGCCTGGAATTGGGCGCGGTCGATGTGGTGGAGAAGCCCCGCTATGAGGTCCGGGAAGGATTAAGTAATCTTTCTGAGTTGATTATCGATAAGGTAAAGGGAGCAGCACTCGCCCAGGTCGCAAGCCCTTCCATGCGCTTTTTTGAGCATAATACGGGTGAGTCCGCTGTTATTTCGGTCACTCAGGAGAGCCTAGGGCACGCGCCATTAGAACAACTAGTCGCGATTGGAGCATCTACCGGTGGTCCTCAGGCGATTCGTCAGGTGCTGGAGGTGCTACCGGCGTCTATGCCGCCAGTGTTAGTGGTGCAGCATATAACGCCATCGTTTACCGAATCATTTGCCAAAAGTCTTGATGCTAATTGTCAATTAAGTGTTCAGGTAGGTCGCGATGGTGTATGTCCGAAACCAGGTAATGTTTATATCGCTCCAGGCGATCGGCATATGTTGTTGACCAGGTCGGGCACAGACTATGTTCTTGCGCTTGCCGATCATGATCGGGTGAATCGACATCGACCATCCGTCGATGAATTGTTTAAATCAGTAGCCGTTCATGCAGGACAGAGTGGCACAGGTATCCTATTAACTGGCATGGGCGTGGATGGGGCGATTGGACTGAAGATGATTCGTGAGAGCGGGGGTCAGACATTCGTACAGGATGAAGCATCATCTGTAGTATTTGGTATGCCGCGAGCCGCAGTCGAGCTAGATGCAGCGGACACGGTGTTAGGTATTGATCGTATCGCGGAGAGCTTGACTCGTTATGTTTTCCGGAACTCAGAAGCAGACAAGCGCCGACGGCGCGGGAATTCAATATGAAAGGATTGACCATCAGCCGAAAACTCCTATTGATATTTGCAGTTAATGTCATAGTCATTGGAGCTATTGCGGCTATTGTTTTTCAGTCCTTTCAAGATTTGAGCGATAGCATTACTTACAGTTCAAGTACTGTCGGCAATTACAAAGCAGATCTTGATGAACTTCGAAGCGAACAAAGCCGGCTCGAAGCATTGACACAGCCTTTTTATCTCAATGTGACACCAGAGTCGGTGAAAGAGGCCAAGTACACACTAGGGGTCGCGCTTGAAAATATCGATCAGAGTATGGGGAAGTTGCTGGGAGCCGAGTATGAATCTGTGCGCAATTTGGTTGTGATCGGCGGAATTGAAAGAACGATGCGCCCAATGATCATGGGTGAAGAGCTCAAGGCAATCCAAAGTGTACTTAAAGAAAGTATTACGCCAATGATCGATTCAATGGCATCCAGTGCTTTGAAACAGGCGGTCAACGAAGGCAAGTTGAGTGCCTCGTTGCCGGATGTCGCTGTGGCTTTTGGAGATTTTCGAGCAGTCCGCAAGCGTTTGATTTTCCTGTATCGTAGAAAGGCGGGTCTGGTCACGGGTATGCCCGAGTATAAAAAATTCATGGCGGCGATGATGGGTGGGGAGAAAGGGCATCAAGCAGCTTCAACCTTAGATGACAATTTGTTCTACCAGCTTGAGAAACAAATTGAGGAGCTGAATGCGCTCCTTGCAGAAGGAGAAGGCGACCGCTCTAAACGCATGGTAGTTGCGGTCGGTGGCGTACAGAGCTTAGATAAGAGCGGTAATGCCGAGAAGGATAGCCGCGTCGATACCGGTCTTGGACGCTTTGATCAGTTTCTCCTCGAGCATCAGGCGCTACGTGCGCGGTATGTAACGACCAAGAACAAGTTCAGAGACTACGTCTCTAGCATCAATAACGTACAGGTGTCCTCTGCTTACAAGACTTTTGATCGGCGTACGCTAAAAGCCTTCAAGGCCATGGAATCGCACATCAAGAGCAGCAAGCGAAGTGAAGACCTTTCAGATGAGTTCGCAATTCTCAATGCTAAGTTGTCTGGCGGGTTAGCGGATCTCAATCGGACGATCGAGGCCGAACGGCAACGGGTAAGCGAGGGTATTCTTTCCGATGGTCAAGATTTCCTGCAGGTATTGATCGGGTTGGCCGTAATCGGAGCCTTGATCAGTTTAATGATTGGGTTGTTTGTTAAGCGGTCTATCACTCGGCCGGTAGATGAATTGGTAAAGGTGGCCAAGGATATTGCGCAGGGTGAGGGAGATCTAACTAAGCGTTTGTCGGTATCGGAGACCGGTGAGTTGGGTCAATTATCAGGTTGGTTTAATTCATTTCTGCAACGACTCAGTGACTTGATTGTAGAAATAAAGGATTTCGCGGGAAATATTGAGCACGCCTCTCAGGAAATTGCGTCGGGCAATAAGGATCTCTCTGAACGAACACATCGGCAAAGTGCAGCTTTGCAGGAAACGGCAAGCTCGATGGAGCAGATGAACAGCATAATTCAGAACAGCGCGGAGGATGCAAAGAAGGCGTTTGAGCGTACGCAGGACAGCCAAGGGACTGTGGATGACAGTCGTAGTAACCTCCTGACTGCGGTACAGGAGACGATCGACAGCAACCAGGAAATGTTAACTAACGTACTGCAAACCAATGTGAATGTGGTTGACGGAATGGCGGATATCTCTGCCAACTCTGAGAAAATGGCCGGTATTGTTACGTTGATGAATGATATTGCATTCCAGACCAATTTGTTGGCGTTAAATGCATCAATTGAAGCTGCGCGGGCAGGAGAGCACGGTAAGGGTTTTGCCGTCGTCGCAACGGAAGTCCGAAAACTTGCATCACGTTCTGCCAAGGCATCGGAAGAAATCGGTGAACTGGTTGAAACTAATTTAGAAAGTGTCGGCGCAGGTCAAGTGTTGGTTCAGGAAGGAGGGCGCGAGCTTGAGGAACGGCGAGTAAAGGTGGATTCAATGTTGAGCAGCTTGCAGGAAAGCAGCACCAGCAATTTAACGCATATACAAAATGCGTTTAGAGAGCTGGCCGAAGTGATGGAGAACATTAAAACTGCGTCCGAAGAACAAGCGAAAGGAGTCAGCGAGGTTAATCAGGCCATCGCCGACATGGAAAGACTCACACAAGGAAATGCATCTTTGGTCGAACAGAATGCCGCTGCAAGTGACAGTATGGCGAGTGATACTTTAAGACTGACTCGATTGTTGGACGCTTTTCAAGTAGGACATCGCCCAACTGGCCAATCTGAGGAGGATGGTGACCATTATTCCGGAACGCTCCAAGGAGCCGCTAGGGTTGATGACGAAAAACTTAAATACTATGCGCCTTATTTAACGGAAGAGAATCCTAAATCGGGTTCGGTCGAGGGGCATCTTGACCATCGTTCTGCGACGGAGCAGGGTCTAACTGACGCGGAGTTGATTCCTGCACGGAGGGCCGAGAGCTCGCAAACCGGTGAGTTCAGTGAATTCGATTCAGAAAAGCCGTTTCGATGAAGCTCGGTACTGAATGCGAATGTTGGCAGTGCGCCGCGAGGGTCCGAGCGCAATGTAGGTTGCTGAATTGATCGATCACGTGGTGCCTCCTGTTGGTCCCAACCGAGCTGAGTATGAGGCTTTTCAGGCGTTTACCCTGGATACACTTGGCTTAGCTCTTGGGGATGACAAAGCCTATCTGCTGCATGGACGGCTGCAACGTCGCATGGGGCAGCTCGGACTAAACGATTACGGGCAGTATTATCGGCGACTCTCGAGTGATCGCTCTGGTGCCGAATTGCAGCTGTTCTGTAATGCTATCACTACGACCAAGACTGATTTTTACCGAGAGAAAGAGCATTTCGAATTGTTAACAAACGAAATATATCCGGCATTGAAACGGAACATGAGTCAGTCGTCGACAGGAAAGCTCCGCTTGTGGAGTGCAGGTTGTTCGATGGGCCAAGAAGTCTATTCAATGGCATTCGAAGCGGTCGATATTTTTGAGCAAGAACTTGAAGCTGGCCTTGATATGAAATTTCTAGGGACGGATATCAATACGGAGATGTTGGCTGTTGCGCGATCAGGAATATACAACGCAGAAATGCTTCAAACGTTAAGTGCGGCGCAACAAAAAAAGTACTTTTGTAAGACTGAGAGAGCTGACGATAGTGCACTACAGGTTAACGAGCGCATTGCGGACTTGGTCGAATTTCGACGAGTCAATTTTATGCAGCCAACTTACCCTATAGAGACGACTTTTCAGGTAATTTTTTGTCGAAACGTTTTCTATTATTTTGATCCGGGCATCAGGCAGATTGTGCTGAACCGGCTTGCCGGTTATTTAGATGACGGTGGTTGGTTAGTCCTCAGCGTGACTGAAATAGGCTATGAGATTCCCGATCTGGTGAAAGTCCGGGGAAATATTTTTCGTCGGCAAGCGGTGACGGCCTGATGTTGGGGTAAGCCCTATGCCTCTAGACGTAGTGGTTAAAGATGGAGTCATGCTCCTTTCCGGCCGTTTGGTGGGTCGCGAATTGGTAAGGGTGCGTGATGCTGGGAAAGCATTGTTGGATCAGGCCGATCAAGAGATTATTGTCGATCTCAGCCAAACTGAGCGCGTGATAGACATTGCTGGAATACAGATGCTGGCGGCGTTTTCTCGGTCCGCTAGGATCAGAGGCAAGCAGTTTCGGCTAATCGGTCTGAATAAAATACAGATCGACGCGTTAAAACTCGCCGGTTTCGAATCATTAACGGACAGTAACTCAGTCTGAGGGTTATGCGCTTACATATCTTGCTGGTCGATGACTCCGTGACCATACGACACTATGCCCGTTCTATTCTCGAGGGGCTGGAGGACAATTATCGAATAACCGAGCGTGAAGATGGCGCGGCAGCGCTCGGGTGGTTGTCATCATTAGTCCCTAGTGAATTTCCAGATCTCATCATTATTGATCGAAACATGCCAAAGATGACAGGGGATGAATCCGTTCGCATCATCAAAATGGATGAGGAATGGCGATCGATTCCTGTGCTCTTTCTAACGGCTCAGGCAGAGGGTGCCCAGGTCGGTGATGACGGATTGTTACTGAGTGCTGATGCCTACGTATGCAAACCCTTTGAGCCTGAGGAGTTAACCGCCGTGGTACGGCGGCTGATGCCGATAAATAATGCTGAGTCGATGCGGACATTGCCGGAGGAGGATAAGTCGGTGGCAGATTCAGTTTTGCCAGAGGTCGAGGTTAAAGATAATGATCCGATGTTAGATCTTTTCCTTGTTGAAGTCTCTGAACACGCAGCCACAATGGTGCAGGGGGTAGGGGATTTGCACTCGGGGGGCGCCGTTAGTGACACGGTGGCTGAGTTGATCCGAAGTGCACACTCGATAAAGGGTGCTGGCGGAATCGTCGGGCTCAGCGGGTTTGCGGGATTGGCAGGTACACTGGAAGTCTATTTTTCACGGCTGAAAACTAGTGATGGGTTGATCGAGCATGAGCAGGCGTTGGTGCTAGATCAATCCGTGGATGTCTTCGTTACCCTGGGTAACGCATTTTCCCACCAGGTTAGGTCGTTGGAGTTGGAGTGTCTGCCGAAACTCCAGTCGCTCGAAGCTCAGCTCCAAGAGTTTCTTGGGGACCGGTCGAGTGCCCGAGGTGGACCAGACAGTTCGTTTCCACCTCATGCAGAGGTCTCGCAGACTGCGCCTGCACAAATCCAAGAGGTGATTGTGGAGAGGCTCTCGGACTCCACCGGTGCAATTAATAGTGGAGGCGGTACGGGTCAGGTGGTACCTGTCACGCCTGATACCAACACGGTTCATCGGATTGTTGTGCTGTTAATTGATGATCAACGGATCATCGGCGAATCGCTAAGACAAATGTTGCAGAACGAATCCGATATACAGTTCCATTTCTGCCAGGATCCAATGAAAGCCATTGAAATCGCGTTGGAAATTCGTCCCACAGTGATCTTGCAGGATCTCGTAATGCCGGAATTGGATGGGTTGGAGCTTGTGCGGCGGTTTCGGGCTCAACAGGATTTAGACAAAGTGCCATTGATTGTTTTATCGGGAACAGAAGTGGCCGAAGTGAAAGCGGAAGCATTTGCCCTTGGGGCGAATGATTACATGGTGAAATTACCCAATGCGCTCGAAGTGATTGCAAGGATACGTTACCACTCACAGGGGTATATCAATCTATTGGAACGTGAAGCCGCGATGGCCCGAGTGACCTGGCTGGCAGAGCACGATCCATTGACCGCCTGTCTCAATCGACGGACATGGCATGAGGGTCTTGACGAAGCGATCGTTACCTTAGCGCTGGACGAGGCCCTCGTTTTGGCCATATGTGATATTGATTTATTTAAAAAGGTAAACGACACCTATGGACACCAGTGTGGCGATGATGCGATTCAGCACGTGGTGGCTATTCTGGAAAAAGGCATCGGCGGATTGGGCCAATTAGGACGTTTGGGCGGCGAGGAATTCGGAATTTTTATGGTGCTTTCGAAGATAACCTCCGAGGCAGGCGATCCAGTGACGGAGGCGGACAAAATCTTCGAACATATACGAAAGGAACTCGAAAATTCCCCATTAAACTGGAATGAACATGTGCTCACATTGACGATGAGTTTTGGGATCACCTTTCACCGCGCCGGCGAAAACGGGGAGTCGGCATTGTCCAGGGCTGATGCCGGTGTCTACCAGGCCAAAGATGGGGGTAGGAATCAAGTGGCGCGGATGTGATCCCGTAGCCAGTTCGCGTGCGTCAACTGTTCAGGTTGTTGAGGAATCCCGTAAGCCCGATCAACACAGGTCCGGTCAGTTCCAAATCAAGCATAGCGTTGCATGCGTTGGCGTGAGCAATACGGGGTCTCTCGTCTATCCGTTTGACGCTCTGGCCTATCCCTGGGTTATACATATTGCTAATAGTCACGGTGTTCGAGTTGTTGATGCCACTCGTTTGTCCTTAACGTCAGTCAGTGATTTGTACTTGATTCCGACCGTTGCGCTTAGCCACATACAACGCTTGGTCGGCACGGGAAATCGCTGTATCTGGGACCTCACCTGGTTGATAGATCGTGGCGCCAATACTCATAGTGAGAGAAATCTCTTTATCACCAACCTTGAGGGGGGTCGTTTCAAGAGCGACGCAAAGGCTCTTCATGACTTTTTCCATTGCTGCTTGGGGTTCGTTTTGTGTCAAAGGGGTCTGGTGCAAATCAAGAAAAACTCCAAATTCTTCTCCCCCGAGTCTCCCGAGCGTCGCATCTATATCCAAAAGCACCTTGGTTGTATGTTGAACGACATGCCGTATCGCGGCATCTCCAGTGGCATGACCGTGACTGTCGTTAACATTCTTGAAGTGATCTATATCAAGCATTGCAACACCAAAAGTAGCGGTGGGATCGGCCGTATCAATAGCTGTTTGAAGTCGTTCGTGCCAGGTCCGACGGTTTAGGCATTCAGTCAGGGGGTCATGTTCGGCCAACCAGGTCAGCCGCTCTAGAGCAGAGTCTTTTTCAGCTTCCTCACGATTAACCCGATCGAGCACAGCATTATAGAAAGTTGCGATGTGATGCGCTTCTGTTTGATGGTCAACGGTTACGGGTTTTTTGAAGTCTCCACTTTTCGCCTGATGACTCATTTGGCGAATTAAATCCAAGGTCGACGTAGTGGCGTCATGTTCAACGATGTTCAGGCCAATGATCTCGGCTTGGGGGCTCACACGGTATTTAATTAATTTTCCGGAGACATAGAAGAACAGCATTGAAAGTGGGAATACATAGAGGCCAACGGTTAGGACGCCAAGTGCTTGTATGCCGAGAAACTCGATTGCGCTAAGGTGCTCAGGCGTTTCAACAAAAAGGGCTACCGCAAGCGTCCCCCAGATGCCGGCACCCAGGTGAACGGGAATCGCTCCAACGGCGTCGTCAAGGCGAAACTTTTCGAGCAGGTCGATAACGTATATCACAACCAATCCACCGACAAATCCAATAATCGCCGCCATCCAGGGAACTGTTAAATCACAACTGGCTGTCACTGCAACCAATCCACCGAGACTGCCATTCAATATATCTAGCGCTTTGGGTTTGCCATAGCGTAAGGCTGTGAGTGCCAAGGTAGATAGGATGCCGAAGACGCCACCAACGATGGTGTTGGTTATGATGAGAGGGACAGACTCGGTGGCGGCAAGCATACTGCCCCCGTTGAAACCGAGCCATCCGAACCAGAGTAGAAAGACCCCGAGTGAGGTCAAAGTGATGTTATTGGGTTCGATTACGCCGCCAGGGTCATTGAAGCGGCCAAGCCTTGGGCCGATGTGACGGATGGCGGCTAGCGCGACCCAGCCACCGACGGAATGCACAACGGTGGAGCCAGCGAAGTCATGGAATCCAAGTGTGGCCAGCCAGCCGTTATTGGTTCCAGGGAAAAGTAATACGCACCAGGCCCACTGACCGGTCACCGGGTATACCAGGACGAC
>Ga0066367_1000436_pt1 | contig 9606 bp, 8 predicted proteins | sample Knorr_S7_td_AAIW_FD_77335 | JGI IMG/M metagenome (GOLD analysis project Ga0066367, IMG submission 77335) | Marine microbial communities from Southern Atlantic Ocean transect - Knorr_S7_td_AAIW_ad_750m_LV_A | ecosystem: Environmental > Aquatic > Marine > Oceanic | place: Atlantic Ocean | collected...
CTTTCCATTGGATGGGATGGAATAAAGGTAAGATACACAAGCGCACTAATCGCTATAACCGGTGCTGCTTCACCAATTGCCCGAGACATCGCAAGAATAGTTCCTGTCAATATTCCTGGGAGAGCCGATGGTAGCACAACACCTTTAATAACTTGCCATTGATCCGCACCCATGGCGTAAGCGGCCTGTCTATATGAATCTGGTACCGCCCTTATAGCTTCTCTGGAGGCCAGAATAACAATTGGCAACACTAGTAATGACAACGTCATTGATCCAGCAAGAATACTCCTTCCCAGTTCAAACCATGTTACAAATAGAGCGAGGCCAAGTAATCCATACACTATCGATGGAACTCCTGCTAAGTTGGCGATATTTATCTCGATAATCCTGGTAAATAGATTACTAGGAGCATATTCTTCCAGATATATCGCAGCTCCTACACCTACTGGTACCGTAAAAATAGCAGTCATAGCCATTAGCCAGACTGTCCCCATTAAAGCCGAAAAAAGACCGGCTTCCTCGGGGTGACGAGATGGATAATCAGTTATGAATTGCCAGTTCAGCCAGGGTAATCCTGTTGTAAGGACCTCATATAATAAAGCCATCAACCCAAGAATCCCCACACATACCGATAAAAGAAACACACCATAAACAAATCCACCAATCGTGCGTCTTAAAATACGCCTGGGTTTCAACTGACCAGAGGTAATGCTATTACTCCCCACTTCAGTACACCTCCCTAAACCGACGTACTACCCAAAAACCCAGCAAATTCATTACAAATGTCATAGCAAAGAGTAGCAAACCCACGGCGAATATGGTGTTGTATTCCAAAGAGCCCACTGCTGCTTCTCCCAAGGAAAGCTGCACTATGTAAGCTGTCATTGTCTGTATGCTTTCCATGGGGTCAAAGCTCATTCTTGGAGTTGCTCCGGCAGCTATAGTGACGAGCATCGTCTCTCCTATAGCCCGTGACAGTGCCAGTATGAAAGCTGCGATTATGCCTGACAAGGCAGCTGGAACAATTACACGCAAACTAACCTCATATCGAGTGGCTCCAAGAGCATAAGCGGCTTCGCGCAAACTGCGAGGTACAGACATCATCGCGTCCTCACTAAGAGAAGAAACCATGGGGATGATCATCACACCCATTACCAACCCTGCACTGAGAGCATTGAAAATTATGAGGTTGTCAAAAATACCTTGTAGAAGTGGGGTGACAAAAGTGAGAGCAAAATATCCGTATACAACAGTAGGAATCCCTGCAAGAATTTCAAGAATAGGTTTTATGATCCTTCTAATCTTATCCGGAGCATATTCAGACAGGAATATAGCTGTCATTAATCCTATCGGTAAGGCTACCGCGGCTGCTATGAGTGTGACCAGTAATGTACCTGATACAAGAGGCAGAACTCCATAGGCACGGGGTTTCAAAATAGGCGTCCAGCGAGTACCCGTCAAGAATTCCCACAGACTTACTTCAAAAAAGAAACTGGATGCCTGGTATATCAAGGTAACCAGGATCGCCACAGTCGTTAAAATGGATAAGGTTGCACAGCCAAAAAATATCCATTTAACTATGGATCCTTCGAAGTGAGCAGACTTCCTGCGCCTTGGACTAGTTCTTCCTGTCATGACGTTGTTAGAATTCACTCCCAATTTAGCAGGGCTAAACGTATTTCAAATAACTTAGTCCATTATTCACCCTCTAAAGAGAAGGATCAATACGCTGATTCAATCATCACAAACGGGTTCAAGAAAAATGGCGTTCCAAAAATGCCACATTAGTTAAACTAATCACAACGCCTCAAACAGTCATTCTTTGACGTCGACCACTTGCTAATAAACTTAGGTTTGTATGAATTTATTGTAGAAAAAAGAGGACAGTTATATAAATGAAATACTATCCGCTCAAACTGGGTAAAGGACCTATGCTCATTTGGAGAATAAGCTAGTTTAAGTACTACCCTCTAAATCCATACAATAAGCCTATTTAAGCAAATCTTTATTGGCGCTATATACCGTTGCGTCCGAAGAAATATAGCCAACCTCTTCAGTCAAAGCGGGTCCATGTTCCATATAAAAGTCTAAAAATGCCTTAACTTCAGGCCTTGTCATACTTGTAAGATTCACATAAATAAAAAGTGGCCTAGATAGAGGGCTATATTCTCCTGAAGGTATAGTATTCTCACTTGGAGCAACGCACCCCGCACCACTATCAACTGCTACCAAATTTAGCTTATCTTTGCTCTCCCTGTAGTAGGCGTACCCAAAATACCCAAGCGAGCCTCTGTCTCCTGATATACCCTGAATGAGTACATTATCATCCGCAGAGGCAGTATAGTCAGGACGCGACAGCTGTGCCTCTCCCATTACCTCCTCAGTGAAATAGTCAAATGTGCCTGAGTCAGTATCAGGGCCATATAACCTCATCTTCTGATCTGGAAATCCAACCCGAACCTGGCTCCAATTATTGATAGAAGATCCCGGCTCCCATATTTTCTTCAACTCATCAATGGTCAAACACTCTACAAAATCATTATCCGGGCTGACCACCACAGATAATCCGTCCGTGCCGATCCTAAGTTCAACATACTCAATACCATTCGCTTCTGCTGCACTTGTCTCCTTAGGATTCTTAATGGGTCGAGACGCATCTGATATGTCAGTCTCTCCAGCAGTAAATCTCTTAAATCCTCCACCAGTTCCAGAAACACCTACATTTACTCGAACATCTGGATATAACTCGTTGAATTCTTCTGCTACTGCCTCAGAGACCGGATATACAGTACTGGAGCCATCGATCTCAACAGATCCGGACATATTAAAGTCCCCACGGGACGGGTCGACAAGGGCTAAGTTGGAAGAAGAATTAGAGTCATCACTTGCACAACCAACAAGAAACATTACCAATAACAACATTGAACCCATCAACAAAGGAAGGGGGTTTTTATTACCAATTAGCCAAATCATTATTATTTTTCTACCTTATTGGCCACTATTTGATCTATTTAGAAAAGATTCTTCTTGTTAAATATGGAAGAATCCTTGAACCTCTATAAGCAATTCCTAAATTTAAATTGCTAACGTCTATTAAATTAAATCATTTACTCGTGAATTCAAAAAGGATGCAATTGGAATACTTAATATCGTATCAGTCAATAATTACAAAGAATCAGCGACGGTAACTGTTGAATAAAGATACGAATGCCTATACCAATTGAGCACAGGCATTCAGAAAAAGACTTTAAATCTACCCGTTAAATAATCTTCACCATTGGGATAGACAATTCACTTGTTATATCGGTGAACCATTCCACAACTTCAGTATGAAGGGGAATGCCATTGCCTCTTCTTTCCTGTTCCTCCTCATACTCTGAGAGTCCAGGATACATAACTCTTTCATGACCTGGAGCGGGAGGAGTGTCTTTCAAGGTCTGCAACATGTTATCCATATTATCTTTAAATTCATCCACATCTGTGAACGAAGCAACATTGTAAGCACAGAAATAGTGATGCCCAGAGCCTCCGCTTCCAAGCACCATTGGGGAAATCGCCCCGCTAAGTAATGTGGCTAACACTTCAGCCATCATGGAAAACCCATAACCTTTGTGAGAACCCTGCTCTCTCGTACCACCAAGGGGCAGTTGATAGAACTGTCCTCTTTCCCTCATAGGAATTTCATCCGAGATGGGGCTTCCATCCAATTCTGATATCCAATTTGGCAGAAGATCGGCATTAACTCTGGTGGCCAGTGATAATTTGTTACCAGCTATTGCTGAAGTAGCCGCATCAAATAAAAAGGGCGGGTTATTTCTAGCCGGAGCTGCTATGGCAATTGGATTTGTACCCAACCTGGGCTCCGCACCGAAAGTAGGAAGTACAGACATACCTCCAGCCGTTGCGGTCATTCCGACCATATCCTGTTTTGCGGCCATCATCGCATGATGCCCAATAGCTCCTGAATGACCGGCATTTTTCATAGTAACAACCCCAACACCCACCTTGGATGCCTTGTCTATGGCTATCCTCATTGCTTTTGGGCCTAAGATAACTGCCAGACCCTTATCTGCATCTATAGTTGCCGTGCCAGGAGATTCTCGTTCTATTGTCCAGTTGGGTCTTGGATTAAGGCTCCCCTCGTTATAACTCGAGACATAACTTCTCAACATATTAGATACACCATGGGTTTCAACGCCTCTCAGGTCTGTTGACACCAGAACGTGAGCCCCTTCCTCAGCATCACCTTCCACAACACCCATTTTCATGAAAACGTTTTTTACCGTTTCCTCTAGAGACTCATGATCAACTCTTACGATCTCTTCCTTCGGAACTTTAAACCTGTCTAACATATCTAAATTACCTACCCTTACAATTCTTTTTAAATTAGCCGACTAACTTATTATGCAAACGTTCAATTACCACCTCTAACTCTGAGTCTGTCAGGTTAAAAGGGTCCACCAAGAGTTCATCAGGACCCCCGATATTACCCAAGTAAATAACTGGGTCACCATTAGCAAGTTCTTCCCAAATAGTATCTCTTGATGCTCCATCCCATTCATCTGTGAAACCAATCTGAGCCATAGGTATCAGGTAATCATATCTGTCATGAACAACCTTTACCGACAGTCCGGGAATTTCAACCAGTGCATCCACCACCTTGGAGCACATACGTTTGTATCTCTCGTTTTCGGCATCCTCGTCTTCGTTTACAAATATCTCCAGCGCCTTTACAAGCCCTATGATTTCTTCTTTAGAAACTTTTAGTCCCCGACCAATAAATTGATGTGGGCTTGCGTTAGCGTAAGCAGCTTCAATTAAATCTGCCTTGCCACAAAGTATTCCCGTACCCTGTGGACCCCTCACACCTTTGCCTCCACTATAAATAACTAGATCTGCTCCTTGAGCAATATATTGTTTAAGATTTGACCTAGGTGGAATGTATGAAGCAGCATCAACTATCACTGGAATTCCATTAGCATGGGATATCTCACAAAAACGGGGAAAGGGGATAGATCTCCTAGTGATAAATGGTGAAAAAAGATATGCTGCTGCTGCAGTATTCTCAGTGAACGCGCCCTCAAGTTCCCATTCATTACATCGCCTGCCGTCTCCAATCTCAACAAACTTTGCCCCAACTGAAAGATAACACTGGTCATAAGGAAACCTGTGACTACGATGAATGATAATTTCATTCTTCATCCCGTCAGTGTCGGGAAGTTTATTCATCTTGATTGGATCTGTACCAGCAATAACCGCCGCTGCCTGTAAAACAAGTCCTCCAGCAGCACCACTGGTCACAAGACCAGCTTCAGCACCACTGTATTCTGCCAAAATTTTTCCTGCTGCCCCATTGAGTGCATCGATATTAACCATGGTATTGGATGCCCGGTTCATCGCATCCATAACCTCCGGGCGCAGCCTACTACCCCCATATGCAGTTGTTGTACCGGCTGCAGAAATTACCGAATTTAAACCCAGCTCATTAAGAATATCCTCTGCAGGTGCTGGTAGTTCCATATCAAACTCCATTTTAAAAGTCAGGCAAATCTAAAAACTAGACTGGCCGGATTATACATGTGAAAAAATTTTACATCTGAACAAAGTATTGATATTCAAAATATCAACATTGCATCCCCAAAACTATAAAATCGATATTCAAAATCCACAGCCTCCCTATAGGCCTTTAGCATAAGATCTCTTCCTGCAAGAGCACTTGTTAACATGAGCAGAGTAGATTTAGGCAGGTGGAAATTAGTTATTAATCCATCTAGAACTTTAAACTCATACCCGGGAGTGATGAAGATATCTGCCCAGCCGGACCCTTCCCTTATTGGATAGCCATTCTGTTTTTCAAAAACATTTTCCAATAGCCGAGCAGCGGTAGTACCAACAGAAATGATCCTTCTTCCTTCCTGCTTCGCCTCATTGATGATCATGGCGGTCTGGTTAGACAAATGCCAATATTCTGAATGCATTTTATGATCAAAGATATTTTCACTTTTCAAAGGACGAAATGAATCCCAACCGACATGAAGGGTTACAAACTCTGTCAAAACACCTTTATCTCGAATATTAGACATCAGCTCTTCTGTGAAATGCAGTCCCGCAGTCGGAGCCGCTACGCTACCTTCAGATTTTGCATAAATGGTCTGATATCGCTCGGGATCTGACACTTTTTCATGTATATAGGGTGGCAAGGGAACGTTACCAATATCTTCAATAAGAAATTCATTAGTTATTTTTATAATCCTACTTCCTGATTCTTCCACTTCTAATACTTGGCCCGTCATTTCACTCTTATTACCATCCCTGTCGTGGATAATGAAGTAAACATTTTCTCGCATTCTCCTTCCCGGCCTGACAAGAGCCCTCCAAACACCTTCTCTTAACCTAGACAAAAGTAACAACTCAATTTTATTTCCAGTATCGTCCCGAGATCCATAAAGGCGCGCGGAAATAACTCTACTATCGTTAAAAACTAATACATCGCCTTGTCGTAAATATTTGGGAAGATTAAAAAAACGGTCATGTGATATCACACTCTGATCCCGTTCTACAAGCATAAGTTTTGAATGATCCCTGGGCTCTATAGGTGTCTGAGCGATTAGTTCCTCAGGAAGATAGTAATTAAAGTCGCTAGTCCTCAAAATTAAAACCTTCCAATAATATAATCATCAAATTTTATATATTCTCCTTTTACACATGGCACTATTCACATAATAGGCTTGGTAAACTATAGACAGCTCCAATATTGTTAGTAAACAAATACGCTAGGAATGATTCTTGGTTCCAATTAGATTAGTCCTTTTTATGAATGAGGCCGTTAGGGAGTTCTTGCACAAGAACTGTCAATACCTAGCAGCCGCCATATCATTCTATGCACTTTTTTCCATGTTCCCACTTGGTTTAGCAGTTATAACTGCATTGGGATTCCTAATTGGACCTGAATCAAAAGAGTCAAACATTTCCCAGCAGATAGCCAGCGTGCTACCCATATCAAGTGAGTTAATTGGTTCAACCATGGAAGGTATAGTAAGCGCACGGACTATCACGGGTATCGCGAGTTTTTTGGGATTAGTTTGGGCGTCTTCGGCGGTGTTCGGTGCTGTTCGTAAAGGTATAAACACTGCTTGGGGTGTGACAACTTCCCGTCCATTTTTACGAGAACGCCTGATCGATATAGCACTTGTATTAGGGGCTGGTATGTTAGTGCTGATAGTACTCTTCACGGCTCCAATTATTGAAGTCATAAGAGGAATGGTTGAATTTTTCGCCACTGAGGGAGAATTACCAGGGGATTTAGTATGGGAAATAATAACTCAGTTAGTTTCCCCAGTGCTCATATTTTTGTCCTTTACGACTTTATATAGATGGATACCAAATGCGAACATACGCATTATTTATGTGCTTCCCGGAGCACTTCTAGCCTCTTTAATATTTATAGCAGCTCAGATGGGATTCATTTGGTACATCGGAAAGTTTTCCGTCTATAACGTAGTCTATGGTTCCATAGGAGCCTTGATGGCATTATTAGCCTGGATTTACGTATCGGCAATAATATTACTTTTCGGAGCCCAGTTAACTTCCATGTTTCATGCCTACGGCATAAGAACAAGTAGACCAAAGGGACGCTTAGGTTTATGGTCCGGATTTGGGAGGGTTAGAGTTAGGGTAATACCTGCAACCTCTCACAATGAATCGTGACATGTCTTATAGCAAATTCTCATTGGATATTACGATTTGCATCGTAATCATTTTAGGTTTCTTAGGTTGTACAAAAGTCACCGAACCCATAACAACCAACCTCTCTGAAATCACTGGAACAGAAAACACCCAGACATCAATAAAGTCTGAGGTTTATCATCGACCGATTATTCTTCCAACGATAGCCGATGTTGTGAGGACTGTAGAGCCGGGAGTAGTTTCAATATCCGTCGACATACTGTCGAGGGGAGTTTTTTATGACTTCACGGATGAGGGATCAGGAACCGGAATGATTGTGCGACCTGATGGTTACATCGTAACCAACTACCACGTTATACAGGACGCGAGAGACATTGAAGTAGGTCTTTCTAATGGCAGTCATTATTCAGCTGAAATCGTCGGACTCGATTTATTGTCTGATTTGGCAGTAATTAAAATCGGTGCCGACAAACTACCCACAGTAGTTTTCACTGAGGCAGATGACATTCGCACTGGAGACTGGGTAGCAACCATCGGTAACGCTCTTGGATTAAAAGGGGGGCCAACAGTGACGCTAGGCATAATAAGTGGCTTAGGTAGAACAATAAGGACGGAAAGAGGCGATCTATACGACATGATACAAACGGATGCCGCGATAAACAAAGGAAATAGCGGTGGTCCGTTAATTGATATGGATGGAAAGGTTATAGGTATCAACACCGCCGTGTATGGCGGGGCGCAAGGAGTTGGTTTTGCCGTATCCTCAGGTGTCGCAAAGCCAATTATTAATAGCCTGATCAAGAAAGGTAAAGTAATTAGACCACTTATCGGTTTAAGTGGAATGACTAACACTACCGAATTATCAGATAGATTCGATCTAGGCACTTCTGAAGGAATCTTAATTACCCAGGTAGCTCCAGAGAAACCAGCATATAATGCAGGGCTCAAGGCGGGAGATATAATAACCTCTCTTGATGATCAGGAGACCGATGACATGGCTGAGTTTCTTACCGTATTGTGGAGCTATACCGTAGGAGAAACCGTGAAAGTCGACTACATCTCAGACCGGGAGCCTCAAAGCACCATCGTTACTCTAGTTGAAAGACCGAGTCCTTAGTTTTAGTCTGATTTTTTGCCAGAAACTATCGCTACAGTACCAAAAGCAACCTTACTTACCAAAATTTCGCGAAGTCCTGCTCCAACCATTAAGTTAGCCAAGTCTGAAGCGGTCATGAACTTCTGTACGGACTCAGGCAGGTAAGTATAAGCCTCTCTGTCCCTAGCAAGTATCTCACCTATATATGGAGTTATATTACGAAAATAAAATAGAAATGCTTTTGACATTATGAAACCAGTCGGTCTGACAATCTCTAAGACCACAACTCTAGATCCTGGCTTTATGACTCTGACCATTTCAGAGATAGCGGTAGGTAGATCAATAAAATTCCGAGCTCCAAACCCAACTGTGGCACATATAAATGAATTATCCTTATAGGGTAATTTGTGAGCATCCCCAATATTGCCTATGAATCTCGACTTTAGGCCTCTATGCGCAGCCTTTACGACACCTCTATTTAACATTTCCGCCGCAAAATCGACGCCAACTACTTTAGTCACAAACGACTTACTAAGTAGACTAAAAGCAAAATCTCCTGTTCCAGTCGCCACATCCAGAGCCACTCCGTTTTCTTTCCCGCCCACTAACCCAGCAGCCTTACTCCGCCATGCGTGATGTCTTCCACAAGTCATAACCGTATTTAGAAAATCGTAGCGACCTGAAATTCGATCAAACATTCTGCCGACGAATTCAGCCCTTTCTCTACCACGAAGTTGAACCATCTATAACGTCTTCATGTCTTGCCGAATCATGTTCATTACCTGCGGAATTTCAAATATGACATCGGAGGCAAGCGTTCCTGA
>Ga0066367_1000438_pt1 | contig 9585 bp, 7 predicted proteins | sample Knorr_S7_td_AAIW_FD_77335 | JGI IMG/M metagenome (GOLD analysis project Ga0066367, IMG submission 77335) | Marine microbial communities from Southern Atlantic Ocean transect - Knorr_S7_td_AAIW_ad_750m_LV_A | ecosystem: Environmental > Aquatic > Marine > Oceanic | place: Atlantic Ocean | collected...
AATGGTTTGCTCTAGCTGTGGATCGCTAATGCGAATACCCATACGCTCTGCCATTTGAAGCTGAAGGCTCTTAGTGATTAAACGCTCAATTGCCTGTGTACGAAGCGCACGATCTGACGGTAGCTGTTGATTATTAGCTTCTGCGTTGCGTTTAACGTCTTGTACAAGGGCATCAATTTCGCTTTCAAGCACAACACCTTGGTCAACAATTACGGCCACGCGGTCAAGCATGACCTCTTGCGCAACACTGTTAAACGAGAGTAGGGCACCTAACATCAATGCACGGATAATGAACTTCATACACACTCTTTTATTATTGGTTGATTGCATTTAAGCGCTGTAAGCGCTCAACTGCGGGTTAATTTAAACTATAAGGCTGACGATAGCCAAACATACCGTCTTGAAGCATGCTTCTTTGGGTACCAGATGACCCGATGCCTTTGAAAATAAATTGTAGCGATATTCCAGAATCAAAATCGTCTATTGTCTGTTCGCCGCTAGCATTGTAACGGTTGTTCAGGCTGCGCTGCGCAACTAATCGCACCGCCCAACAGCATGATTCATACTGGATACCTGCATAGGTTTCTACACTTCTATTGCGTTCAAGATCTCGGTAAGTACGGCCAACCCACTGCCAATTTTCAGAAATAGGCCAGCTTGCCGAAATACCAATTTGATCTATGGTTTCACCACTGAGATCGCGAACATAGCGATGACTTAATTGAATAAAGCGCGAATCATCTTTGCGGTATTCAATACCCACGCTGCTTAAGTCAACTTTGTCTGTGTCAGTGGTCACTTGCACATCAGAATGGAAGAACCAGTTTTTATTAAAGCGCCAATCCACTTCAGCGGCGAGCGCTGAACGATCTTGATTCTTGGTTGCCGCAATGACTTTGTTATCTTCAAGGTAGAATATCTGACCCACACTAAGAACAAATTGTTCCCGATTGTTTTTATCCAACATGCGTGTGGTCGCGCCAAGGGTGATTTGGTTGTTATCGCTTATCCTATCAAGGCCAGTAAATTCCTGACCTCTAAACAACCCTTCAACGTCGGTTAACAGCGGCGTTGAGTCATAGAATCCAATCGCAGTTTGGTCTTCATACGATGTATAAAGATATTGAATCTTTGGCTCTAAAGTCATCGACATATCGTCGCTGAACCACGATTTATCCCTTTCAAAGTATAATGCGCCATAAAGGCGAGCTTGTCCTAATGTGCGTTCAACATCTTCTTTTAAGTCAGTTCCTTCAACATTGTCTTGTTGATAAACCGTTTGAAAAAGCGTGGTTTCTGCGACAAGTTCACCCCATGCTGCGCGAAGCGGCACCGCTAAAGTAGGTGCAACGTGAAAACGAGTAGCCGTTGGAGCGGTATCGAGAGTATTGTCAAAGTGTGCGACTTCTGAGTCTAGGTTGAACTCTAAATATTCACCTATCGCTTTGTTGTAGTTGACTTTTATCTCGGGTACGGCGCGATAGCTATCTGCAGTATTACCCAGTACTTCAAAATCTTTTATCTGCATATTTACGGATAGATTCTGCGAGTAGTAACTTAATCCAACGCTACGATATAGGTGGGTGTCAGCGCGACCATAATAATCTGAACCAAGATCTACTAAATAGTTGTCGTCACTTAATCCGTTGAAATCAACGTTTAGTAGCCAGTTGTCAGCTATAAGCCCTTGATGTTCCAAGCGATAAAAATATCGGTCAGGGTTCCCACTAATATCTGAGTCGCTCGGCAAGTACTCCACGTATGCTTTGCCTTGGCTACGCTCCGTTAGATAACGGAACTCAGTATTCAGCTGAAGACCGCGAAGAGTCATCAATCGCGGTGAGATAGTCATGTCATAGTTGGGGGCAATATTCCAGTAAAAGGGCTGCGTATAGTCGACGCCCGTTCTGCTTGAACTGGTTAACTCTGGAAACAATAGGCCCGTTTGGCGCTCGTTGCTAACAGGGAACGCAAAATACGGTAAATAAAACACTGGAACATCGGCAATGTAGAAGCGTGTGTGTTTGGCTTGGCCCCATACGGTCCCTTTTTCCAAACTAATTTCACTGGCGCGTATTAGCCAGTCTTCATCGCCTTCAGGACACGTAGTGAAGCTAACTTCTTTGAGCACAATTCCCGTGTCTGTATCTAATACAATATCTTTTGCGGCTCCCTGACCCACAAAACCCGTCAACTGATAGCGGGTATTTTGCATTTCTAAGCGCTCTTCTTCAGAGCGAAGGGTCACAGCATCACTTTCTACTTTTAACTGCGAGTCTTGATACGTTACGTCGCCTTTCGCAATAAGGTCTCTGCCACTTCCGTTAATCTGTGCTTGAGATGCACTAATTACCGCAGTATCTGACGTGATATCAACATTACCAGAAAACAGCGCTACGGTATCTTGGATAATTTCAGTACGGTTAGCTTCAACTTTAACGTGGCCTTTGGGCATTAATGCCTGGCTACTGAAAGTAACAGGTTCGACTGAGCAGAATGCAAGAGGGACTGCATCTGACGTTGGTTTAGAATTTGAAGCTGTCGTTTCCTGTGCAAACGCGACTGTAGGCAAAAGAGTCGCGGAAACAAGCATGGCGCAGGTGTTTTTCATGCGTTAATGGGCGGCCTGTTTTGTTGTATGTTGCTTTTAAACCCAAGTAAGACGACGTCCGTCTCGGTTAGTTCGACATAACGTTTAAAACAACAGTGATAATGCACATTACTTCTTGGCAAAGAGTTAATGTAGCTTTCACTCGCTATTACTATTCATATAAGCGCTCAATTCTAAGCACTTCTGTCGTAATTACCAACCATTCAGACAAAAAAATGCACTTTTATATGCACAACACATCAAAGACGGAGGCAATTAGTGGCAGTAAGCTTGATTTCAAGCTGCACAAGCCCTAGTTAATTAACTTATGTATTTGATATGATGATTAATGGTATAACGCCTCTGCACGGCGTGATTTCACTACAGTAACATCAACTTTCTAAACAGTGCACCAACGGAGTATGACGCGATGTCAATTTGGGGAAAAATCCTCGGCGCCTTGTTCGGCTTTATGTTTCTTAAAATACCTGGGGCGATCTTAGGGCTGTTAGTCGGGCACTTTTTTGATAAAGCCTATCGCCAAGACTTCAATCAGCTAGGTGGCTTTGGGCGCTTTTTTACCGATCAGGACAATCTGAAGCAGCAAGCTATTTTCTTTCATAGTTTGTTTAGTGCGTTAGGCCATCTTGCTAAGTCTGACGGCAAAGTAACGGACAGAGAAATTCAAATCGCCACAGCATTAATGGACGAGATGCGTTTAACTGGGGATGCCCGTCGTGAAGCTCAGGATGCATTTAGAGAAGGCAAAGCGCGAGACTTTCCTTTAGTCGATACGTTGAAAGGTTTTTACGACGCCAGCCACGGTAGACGGGATATTCTTCAAGTATTCTTAGAGATTCTTATTCAAGCCGCTTTCGCCGACGGTCAGCTTTCACAGGAAGAATACAACGTACTTGAAAAAGTAGCGAAGCCACTAGGCTTTAGGCGTCGTGATTTAGATTATCTAATTTCAATGTATGAAGCTGAAATACGCTTTAGGCAGCGGTCTAACTCTGGCTCAGGACAACGCACTCATTCAGGTCAACGTCAGCACAGCCAATCAGCCTATTCAGAACAGCAAAGTTTAGATGATGCCTATCACATATTAGGTGTGGCGGCATCCGACGATGAAAAGACAATAAAGCGTGCCTACAGGAAGCGCATGTCTGAGCATCACCCCGATAAGCTGGTGTCTAAAGGGCTACCTGAACAGGCAATGGAAATTGCGAAAAAGAAAGCGCAAGATATTCAATCAGCCTACGAGCTGATTAAGCAAAAGCGTGGCTTTTAGATGGCAAAAACTCAACGTGAGTTAACTTATGTGCCTGCAGCGAGTCAGGCGCATATCGATGGTTTTATCGAGATGCTTTGGCTTGAGAAAGGACTGTCCGATCATACTCAGCAGAGCTATCGCACCGACCTTACTAAGCTTGCTATCTTCAGCAACAATCAAGGCGTAAAAGATATCGCTGTGCTGACCACTGAGCAGCTTCAGGATTATTTAGCCTATCGACACGACAAGGGGCTGTCCACACGCAGCACCCAACGTGCGCTTAGCGCTATCCGGGCGTTTTTCGTATTCCTAATTAGTAAGCAGGTACGTGTAGACAGCCCAGTTTCCGCGCTGTCTAATCCGAAAACACCCAAAGCTTTGCCTTCTTCACTCAGTGAGCAACAAGTTGAAGATTTGCTAAATGCCCCCCTTACCGACGACCCTATTGAATGTCGGGACAAGAGCATGCTTGAAGTGCTTTACGCGACCGGCCTTCGTGTAAGTGAGCTTATTGGGTTAACAATGGATCAAATAAGCCTTCAGCAAGGCGTAGTTAGGGTTGTGGGTAAAGGGAATAAAGAGCGCTTAGTGCCCCTTGGTGAAGATGCAATAGAATGGCTACTGACCTATATTAAAACAGCAAGACCGATACTCGCCAGTAAAGCTTCTGATATGGTTTTTCTAAGCAAGCGTGGACAGAAAATGACGCGCCAAACATTTTGGCATCGCATTAAATACTATGCGGTGAAAGCGGGAATTGAGCAGCACCTTTCTCCCCACACGTTGCGTCATGCCTTTGCGACACACCTTTTGAATCACGGTGCTGATTTACGTGTTGTACAAATGCTGTTGGGGCACAGCGATTTGTCAACGACTCAAATATACACCCATGTAGCAACAGAGCGACTTCAAACTTTAATCCACAGTCATCACCCACGTGGCTAAATATTCAAATAAAGAATGCTATAAATTGGGGGCTGTATACGACGAGGCTCAGTGACGACGTATATAAAATAAAAAGGTCTATGGTAGGATACGAGCCATGCAAAACGTTTAGAACATACATTTTCCGTTAGTGCTGTAACGCGAGTGAGTTTAAATGTTGACGTTAAATGTACTGAGGTTAAAAGAAAATTAGCGTTTAACGTGCAATTTTTTGCTAAGTTTTACGGTCTGAACGTTATGAATGTAAAAATTTTTAGCAATTGCTTTAAATGGAAAGATACCGATTCAAGCAGTTGCATGTTAAGCCAGTAAGTACAAGCGAACTTAAATGGCAAAATGGAGAGTATTTAGTGAAAGCAGTAAAGAAAGTATTGTTAGCCAGTGTAGTTGCGGCGGGATCATTACTGGGTCTTAGCGCGCAGGCAGCTGACGAAGCCGCTATCCGCAACAAGTTATCGTCAATGTTAGGGTTGGATGTAGAAACCATTGCCGACTCTCCAGTATCTGGCTTGGTCCAAGTATCAACAAACCGCGGTTTGTTTTACGTAAGTGAAAACGGGCAGTATCTGCTTCAGGCCCGTGTTTTCAACATTGATGAAGAGATGCGTAACGAAACAGAACTGGCACTTTCTGGGCTGCGCAAAGAGGGCGTAAAAGAGATGGAATCATCGTCTATTACGTTTAAGGCCAAGAACGAAAAGCATGAAATAAGCGTATTTACTGATATTACGTGTGGCTATTGCCGTAAATTTCACAACGAGATTGATGAACTCAACGATGCGGGCATCACCGTACACTACCTTGCGTTTCCACGTTCTGGGTTAAACAGTGAAAACTACAACGATATGGTGTCGGTGTGGTGTGCGAAAGATCCGCAAAAAGCGTTAACTAAAGCTAAAGCGGGTAACGACGTAGCTAGCGCAAGCTGTAAAAATAAAGTGGCAGAGCAGTACATGTTAGGTCAAAAATTAGGCGTGAATGGCACGCCAAATATCGTACTGCCAGACGGTTCATTGATTCCTGGTTATCAGCCAGCTGCGTTGCTTGCTAAAGCATTGGAGGAAGCTGAATAGCGATTCAGTCCTTAACCTTAAATATGATAAAAACGCACGCTTTGTGCGTTTTTTTGTTTTCTGCGGTATTATTCGTCCTCATATTTTCTAGCGTTTTTTCGTACAGTTTTGCTTTGCAGCTCACACGGGCGTTTACTTGGAATCTGCACTAATTATCAAGTGTCCCGACTCCAGTCTTTTTAATTAAAGCCTATTTGAACTGGCATCGACAACTGCATTTACAGTTTTGGTTAGTGGTATTTCATGATTTTGCCTATTGTTCGCCGTGAGGTTACCGGCGCCTCGCTTAGTTCCGACTTACATCCTGTTATCGATAGAATTTATCGCGGTCGTAATATTGCGAATTTAGATGACTTGGAGAATGGTCTAAAAGGACTAACCCATTTCAATGTCTTGAAGGGCATGCCGCAGGCCGCGCAAATTCTCGCTGATGCTGTTGTACAAAATAAACGTATTATTATTGTGGGCGATTTTGATGCCGACGGAGCAACCAGTACATCGGTATGCATATTGGCGCTTCGAGCCATGGGCTATCAAAACGTTGATTTTCTTGTACCTAATCGTTTTGACTTTGGTTACGGACTTAGCGTGCCTATCGTGGATGAAGCTGCCAAACAGAGGGCAGAGGTTATTGTCACAGTGGACAATGGCATTTCCTGTATTGACGGTGTAACCCATGCAAAGTCGTTGGGAATGCAGGTTGTTGTTACCGATCACCATTTGCCAGGCGATGTTCTACCTCCTGCTGATGCGATAGTAAATCCTAACCAACCTGGCTGTGAATTCCCTTCTAAAAATTTGGCTGGGGTTGGCGTTGCCTTTTACATCATGCTAGCACTTAAAGCCGAGTTACAGCAGCAAGGGCATTTTGAAAAAGCGGGAGTAGCGCCACCAAATCTAGCGTCGCTACTTGATATTGTTGCGGTTGGCACCGTGGCCGATGTAGTAGTGCTTGATAAAAACAACCGAATTTTAGTTCATCAAGGCCTTCAGCGGATTCGGGCAGGTAAGTGTCGACCTGGCATTAAAGCATTGGTCGAAGTAGCGAATCGCGATTGCGCTCACTTAACCTCAACTGACTTAGGCTTTGTGGTTGGGCCAAGGCTTAATGCCGCGGGTCGATTAGACGATATGTCCCAAGGCATTGCGTGCTTATTAGAAGATGAAACCATTCAAGCGCGAATGATCGCTGCGGAACTCGATGCGCTTAATAAAGAACGCCGTGAGATTGAGACCGGCATGAAAGCACAAGCGGAAACCGTACTAGAGCAAATGGCGCTGAATGAAGGCGATATGCCAAGCGCACTGGTGGTTTATCGCGAAGACTTTCACCAAGGGGTTATTGGTATTGTAGCAGGGCGTTTGAAAGAGAAGTACCTTAAGCCTGTTATCGCTTTTGCCCATCAAGACGACGAGATCATTAAAGGTTCTGCACGCTCAATTCCTGGCGTGCACATTCGCGATGTACTTGATGAAGTTAATACGCGCTACCCTGGCGTTATCGAAAAATTTGGCGGGCACGCCATGGCCGCTGGATTAAGCTTGCCCGTAGCTAAGCTTCAAGACTTCGAGCGTGCTTTTGTTAATATTGCGCGTGCGCATATGGCAAAGCTTGATGGTAATCATGCCTTATTTTCCGACGGTGACTTGTCGTCGGAAGAGCTGTGTTTACCCTTTGCGCATTTATTACGTCAAGCAGGTCCGTTTGGTCAGGGCTTTGAATCACCGCTATTCGATGGTGAATTTGCACTACTTGACCAGCGCTTAGTTGGCCAAAAGCACCTAAAAATGGTGTTAAAAAGTGACGGTGCTAACGAGGTCGATGCTATTGCGTTTAACGTTGATTTAAAATCATGGCCGAATGCCATGGTCAAACGCGTGCATATTGCCTATCGGCTCGATATCAACGTATTTCGCGGTCAGGAAACCGTGCAACTTATTGTAGAGCAAATAGAAGCGCGTTAGCAGGAGCGAGTTCACACGCAGACGGATGGCCAGTAAGCCTAACGAGCAATAAGCGTAAAGTTGTGGAAAGAAGGGGCAAAGGTGAAAAGCGAAAGACAAAAGCTGGTGGATAAGCATAGTCAGCTGAATCAAACCGACAATGCAAAAGTGATTTCCCACGTTCAGCGAGAAGAGAAAGACAGCGACTGGATTCGCCACACCATTATGCTAGAAGGTATTGATGTCCCTTTTATCTATCGGCGTAAACAGCAATACCAAAGCTTAAAAGGCGCGCGAGTGAACGTAACCTACTATCGCCACGTTGAAGAGGTGGCTGGCATTGAGTTTGAAACCATGAAAGTGGTACGAATTAAGCGCAGCTGATATTAACGTTGCCACAGGCACAACTTCGACAACAATTAACACACAGTGAGCAACAATGAATAATGAATGGTTAAATGCCTATGTACTGCATAGACGCCCTTACAGGGAGACCAGCTATATTGTTGACTTTTTTACCCTAGAAGAAGGGCGTGTTAGTGCGGTAGCGAAAGGGGTGAAGAATAGTAAATCTGACAAAAAAAGCCTGCTTCAACCTTTTCAGCATCTTCGTTTACAGTTAAGCGGAAAGTCAGAGTTAAAAAACTTACGTCACGTTGAAAGCGTTTCGCCTTCCATCAACCTTGTGGGCACGGCGTTATTTTGCGCCATGTACGTTAACGAGCTAACTAATCGCGTTATGCCGGCAGGGCTTGCCAGCGATGGCGTTCACAATGCTTATGAAAATGCGCTGCTGTCTCTTCGAGATGAAAGCGAGATAGAAGTGACCTTACGTCAGTTCGAATTTGCACTACTTGATGAAATGGGGTTGTTGCCCGACTTCACCACCGACGTCGAGTACGAATTGCCCATAGAAGAAACCGGTAGTTATCATTTTCAGATAGACGCAGGGTTCGTGCGACTGCCTGACGATATGGCTGGTCCCCGCGGTATGCGAGGCTTTCCTGGACAAGCGCTGCTTAGTTTATCACAGGGGGAATTTACGCCGCTTAGTAAAAAAGTGGCTAAGGTGCTTTGCCGGGACTTGCTGAAGCCGCTAATTGGTGAAAAGCCACTTAAAAGCCGCGAGCTTTTTATGCCCAAACCGCGGTAATAGCATTAAATTATTTTCTCTTAACTCAAACGCTTAATAAGCACGTTCTACAAAAAAATTTGCTACAATTGCGACTTTCCTTAAAAGGGTATTTTTACCCTTAAAGCAACGTATTAAACAGGAAGAGCAGGCCTCTTCTATCGCTCTTAAAGGTTAGGTGGTGAAATGAGCACGATTTTATTAGGCGTTAACATCGACCATATTGCAACGCTGCGCAATGCGCGCGGTACGCATTACCCAGATCCAGTGCACGCAGCGGATATTGCCGAGCGTGCAGGTGCAGACGGCATTACTGTTCATTTACGTGAAGACCGCCGTCACATTAAAGACCGCGATGTACGCATTTTAGCGCAAACCATTAATACCCGACTTAATTTGGAAATGGCGGTAACCGATGAAATGCTGGCCATTGCCGAAGAAGTGAAGCCTGTTTTTTGTTGCTTAGTACCGGAAAAGCGCGAAGAGCTGACTACCGAAGGTGGTCTTGATGTGGCAGGGAATTTTGAAAACATCAAAGCGGCGTGCGAGCGACTCGCTAATGCGAACATTTTGGTGTCGTTGTTCATTGATGCCGACAAAGCGCAAATTGACGCGGCAGCAGCATGTA